>Ga0187862_10002775_pt1 | contig 17433 bp, 14 predicted proteins | sample June2016WEW_10_1_FD_133003 | JGI IMG/M metagenome (GOLD analysis project Ga0187862, IMG submission 133003) | Peatland microbial communities from SPRUCE experiment site at the Marcell Experimental Forest, Minnesota, USA - June2016WEW_10_150 | ecosystem: Environmental > Terrestrial > Soil >...
CTTACAAGCAGGAGGTCGCAGGTTCGAGTCCTGCACTGCCCACCATCTCTTCAGTCTCTTCGCCTGTTTCCGTTTTCCGCCTCCCGCGGAGTTTCTTGCTACCATGACTGTGAAACGGCTGCCGGAATAGGAGCTTCATGTCGCAGACGAAATTCGGCATTATGCAGGGGCGTCTGGCTCCGCCAGAAGATGGACGCTTCCAGTCCTTCCCCCGCAATTCCTGGCGTCAGGAGATTGCTCGCGCACAACAAGCGCGACTCGACTTCATCGAGTGGATTTATGACGATTATGGCGCGACCGCCAATCCCATTTCCGGCGATACAGGAATCGCCGAACTCAACGCGCTGAAACAGCAGCATGGCATTGCTACGCCCGCGCTCTGCGGCGACTGGTTTATGGACTTTCCCCTGGTTCGCTGCAGCGCGGAAGAGCGCGTGTATCGGGAAAAAATCTTGCATGATCTGCTGCGCCGGGCTAAGAGGATCGGCGCATGGCGTATGGTGCTGCCCTTTGTGGACAATTCTAAAATCCAGACCGAAGAAGAAAAGCAAATCGTCCTTGGCATACTGCAGCGCGCACTGCCGGCGGCGGAAGAGACAGGGGTGGAGATGCACCTCGAAGCCGATTTCAATCCCGCAGATTTCGCCGCCTTCCTGGTACGCATACCGCACCCCATGGTGAAAGTGAACTACGACACCGGCAACAGTTCCGGCCTCGGTTATATTGCGCATGAGGAGTTCGCGGCCTACGGCGACCGCATCGGCAGCATCCATATCAAGGACCGGCTGCGCAAACCCGACGGTGGCATTGCCACGAAGCCGCTCGGAGAAGGCTCGGCCGACTTTGACGATATTTTTTCCAGCATCCGAAAAATTGGCTACACTGGCGCATACACCCTGCAAGTGGCACGCGGCGAGGACGGTGACGAAGTAAACTGGGCAAAGCAGCAGCTTGCCTTCATTCGCCGTTACGTGACATAGACTCCATGGACCTTCAGCTCAAGAACCAGGTTGCATTCCTTGCCGGATCGTCGCGCGGCATCGGCAAGGCCATTGCCGCTGCGCTGCTGCGCGAAGGCTGCCGTGTCTGCATCACCGGCCGCAATCCTGCTAGCCTCGATCTTGCCGCGGAAGAAATGGCCAAAAGCTTCGGCAAAGAAAATATCCTGAAGTTGCCGGGGGATTTCACCGACGGCAAGATCATCGCGGGAGCACTCGACAACGTCGTAAAGGCGTGGGGCAGCCTTGATATTCTCATCGCCAACATCGGATCGGGCATCGGAAAGCCCGGCTGGCAGCAGACCGATGGCGAGTGGGAGCGGCTCTTCAACGTGAATTTATTCGGCAGCGTGCGTCTGGCGCAGACGGCTATTCCCCATATGCAGCAGCGCGGTGGCAGCATTATTTTTATTTCGTCCATTGTCGGCGTGGAAGCAACCGCTGCCCCTCTGCCCTACAGCGCCGCCAAGTCCGCGCTCATCAGCTACAGCAAGAACCTTGCGCGAACGGTTGCGGAATATAAGATCCGCGTGAACTGCATAGCGCCCGGCAATATTTTCTTTCCTGGGGGATCGTGGGACCGGCACCTGGAGAGCCGGCGCGAATCGGTCCTGCAATACATCGCATCGGAAGTTCCTCTAAAGCGCTTCGGCACTCCGGAAGAGATTGCCAACATGACGATATTGCTCGCCTCCCCGGTCTCGGGTTTCGCGACCGGCGGCTGTTACATCGTGGACGGTGGCCAGACGCGCACCATGTGAAGTTGTTCGACGTATCGGGTTGAATTTTATGTCTCAAAAGAAATCCAATCGCGCCATGGAACTCTTTGACCTGACCGGCCGTGTGGCCATCGTCACCGGTGGTGCCGGTCTGCTCGGCTACCATCATGGCGCCATTCTCGCCGCGGCCGGAGCGCATGTCGTTCTGCTGGACTTGGCGGTTGCGAATCCGCAAACGCGCGCCGAGCAACTCACTCGGGAATATGGCCCGGAGTGCCTTGGTCTTATCGCGGACATCACCAGCGAAGCCTCGCTCGAACACGCGTGCGCGCAGATTATCGACAAGTTTGGCCGCATCGACATCCTGATCAACAATGCCGCCAACAACCCCAAAGTCGAGGATGCCAAGAGCCAGACCTGGTCGCGATTGGAAAACTTTCCGCTTCAAGTCTGGGATGCGGACATCCGCGTGGGCCTGACGGGCGCGTTTCTCTGCAGCCGCATCTTCGGCGCGGAGATGGTCAAGCGCAACTCCGGCGTTATTGTGAATGTGGCCTCCGATCTCGCCGTGATTGCGCCGGACCAGCGCCTCTATCGCATCGAAGGCCTGCCGGAAGATCAGCAGCCCGTGAAACCCGTGACCTACTCCGTGGTAAAAACTGCTTTGCTCGGCCTGACCCGCTATTTAGCGACCTACTGGACGAGCGCAAATATTCGCGTGAATGCCATCTCTCCCGGCGGCGTCTTCAACGGCCAGCCCGAGGCCTTTCTGAGCAAGCTGAACCATCTTATCCCCATGGGCCGCATGGCCAATCGGGATGAATATCAAGGCGCCATTCTGTTTCTCTGCTCCGACGCCTCCTCGTATATGACCGGAACCAATCTTGTGGTGGATGGAGGCCGCAGTTGCCTGTAACGTCGTCCGCACTGAAATGCTCCGAGCTTTTTTCCGTCGCCGGCAAGACCGTCGTGCTCACCGGAGCCTCGGGCTTTCTGGGCCGAACCTTTGTACGCACGCTGCTGACCAACGGCGCGCGCGTAATTGCGCTCGGCCGCTCGGAACGCCTTCAGAAAGAAGCAGAGGGCTGGGCGAATGAATTTGGCGCCGCCAAAATTGCCTGCCGGCGTATCGAGATGTACGATGCGCACGCACTAGACCGCCTGCTCGAACAGATCGCCGCGGAAGAAAAATCCATCGACGTGCTTATCAATAATGCCCATGAACTTGGCCCCGGTACTGGCTTCAATGTTCCCGAGGGTTCACTCGAGCACGCGACCATGGAGACGTGGATGCGCAACCTGACCGGCGGTGTCTACTGGGCCGTGCAGACCACGCAAAAGCTGGGCGCGAAGATGAAGCAACAAGGCTCGGGCAGCATTATCAATATCTCCACCATGTACGCGCTGGTTGCTCCGCGCCCGCAGCTCTACGAAGGAACCGACTTCGTCAACCCTCCCGGCTACTCTGCGTCGAAGGCCGCGCTGCTCAGCTTCACCCGCTATGTGGCGTCGTTTTGGGGGCCTTATGGCATTCGCGCCAACGCACTTCTGCCAGGGCCGTTCTCGAATACGGAAGACATCGGCGGAGCCAACTCTGTACAGCAGGACAGTCCCTTCCTGCAGCGGCTGAAGGGGTACACCTGCCTGGGTCGCGTGGGCAGGCCCAATGAACTTGCCGGCGCTCTGCTCTTTCTGGCGTCAGATGCATCTAGCTTTGTGACTGGTCAAGCAGTGGTGGTGGATGGAGGCTGGACCGCGGTCTGATAAGCGCACAAAATCTGACCAACGCACGAATCATCTGCGACGCGTAGCCTCCCTTTCTGAGTTGCGAAAGCGCTACGAAGCTGAAACCCAATTCCGGCGCTCGAGAAATGTTGGAGGTTCGTAGGTACGTCCCTTGGCCAGCCGATTCTCCTCTCGCCGTGTGGACCACAACAGGATAGGGCCAAGCGATGCCGCCGTGAGGCGGGCGACGACCGGGAACTCCTTCTCGACTTCGCGGCGCAGTTTGTGAATCCGATCACTCACGCTGCGATTGACTTTCTTGAACTCTCGCTCCATCACCCAGAGGGCCGCATTGTAAGCGCTGCTGAGCTTCTTCACTTCCCGCTCAAAGCGCTCACGGACGCGTGCATCGGGATAGTCCTTATATCGTTGCCAGCCCGTAAGCATGGTCTGGCACATGCGATAAAGACTGGGCCCATTTTTCTCGAAATCGCGCCAGAACGCCCAATCCAGGAACCGCTTCGAATCTTCGCGCGAAATTGCGGCGTGCTCGAAGTTGAACTTGTATTGCCCATGGACGTCGGCGAAGTCAATGTCCGGCAGCAGACGGCCCTGTTCGGCCATTTCCTGATAAAGCGGCGTGCCCGGAACCGGCGTGTAGAGCATGAACTGGTGAAAGTCGGTCTGGTGCGCGATCGCCGCTTCAATCTCGTCGACGATATTGTCGGGCGTATGATGCTCCAGCCCGACGATGGTTGAGCCCTGCACTCGTATCCCATGTTCGCGGAGCTCGCGCGTGAGTTGCCGGACGTCATTGCCCTGCAGTTTGCTGTAGCCGGCCTTGGGAGATTCCAAACCCATCCACACCCAGGAAACGCCGAGTTCGACCAGTTCCAGCATGGTGTATTTTCGAATCGCATTGGCGGATGCAAAGATCGAAAGCTCCCAGCTCTTGCCCGCTTCCTTCATGCGCTTCAGCAGTTGCATGGCACGCGTACGATGCAGCAGGAAGTTTTCGTCCATCACAAAGAAGGAATGTACTTTGAGCTCCGCTTCGATCCGGCACATCACCTCAAACAGTTCGTCGCCGGTCTCGTAGAAGTTGACAAACTGCCCTTTGCCGCCAAAAAAAGCGGAGGTGGTGCAGAAGTTGCACCCCATCGGGCAGCCCACCGACGGAATAATTGTCGCTGCCGTCCCACCCTTGCGATTTGGCAGGCGCATTCCCATGATGCGTGTCTCCAGACCGGAAACAATCATGGGATGCTTGATCGGCGCGTGCTCGTCTTCTCCGAGGTAGCGGCGCATCCAGGAAATACCTTCTCCCTTGACGATGTGGTCGGCGTCGATCATCGTCTCCACGTCGGGGATAGCCGCCACGTGCCCGCCCACCACGATCACCGAATCCGGCGATAGTTCGCGCACCATGCGGCACATTTCTTTGACCTTGCCAACATTCACGATGATCGCCGAGATCCCCACGATGTCGTAGTGGTTGTTGGTTAATTCGCGAGCAAAGGCTTTGCGAGTGGGAAAATCGAGCACGCTGCACGGCGCCGAAATATTTTCCTGAATCATCATGATGCCCCAGGAGCGATGGAACATGCGCAGCGAGAAGCTGCCTTGCGCGCGCGTGACCTGGTTGTGATAAAGCTCCATGGGGTTAATAGACCGGCTGCCAAATTCGTCGTCTTGCGCGTAAGGCCCAAAGACCGAACTCAGCAGAATGCGAGCGTGACTCTTCTTGGGATGAGTTTCCATTTGTTTTTTGACTTTCGAGAGATTCGTTATTTGAAGGCTAGTTGCTCGGCAGACGTCTTCGCGGTGATCTCGGTTACATTACAAAACTATTACGTGCACCAAAGACAGGCCCCTCTAAGCAAGACGGGAGGGAACGCGCCTGGGTGATTGACTCCAGAACGCGCCCTTCCTTGCTGTGTGCAAATCACAGTGAGGTGTGTCGCGGATCACAGATCGCCGTAACCGCGAGTATTGTACTGACGGGGAGGAGAGCTTGCCGTGTGCCTTGCCATACCAGGAAAGATCCTCGACATTCAGGAGTCGGGTCAGTTGCGCGTGGGCCGCGTGCAGTTCGGCGGCATTGTGCGCCAGGTATCCTTGGACTTTGTTCCTGAGGCTGGCCTGGGCGACTATGTGATGGTCCATGTCGGCTTCGCCATCAGCCGTGTGGACGCATTCGAGGCCGAGCGCACATACAAGCTTCTCGAAGAGATGGGGGCGCTGGAAGCGGAACTGCCGGCGGAACAGTAACTTTTCGCTGCATTCGTCTCCGAGTCCGACCCTCCCCCGTGGTTAGCGCCCGTGGGCTATCGCCATGAAGTATCTTGACGAATACCGTGACCATCGCATCGCACGGGTCCTGGCGGCGGAGATCGCCCAGTCGACAACCCGGCCCTGGGTGTTGATGGAGATCTGTGGCGGCCAAACCCACACCATCATGCGCTACGGCATTGACGAGATGCTGCCGCGCGGCATCGAACTGGTGCATGGCCCGGGGTGTCCCGTCTGCGTCACGCCGCTCGAAACCGTGGACAAGGCAATCGCATTGGCACTGCGGCCGGAAGTCATCCTAGTTTCCTATGGAGACATGCTGCGGGTACCGGGGTCGCGCTCCGATCTGTTTCGGGCCAAAGCGCAGGGCGCGGACGTGCGCATCGCGTATTCGCCGATTGAAGCGGTAAAGATCGCGGGCTCGAATCCTGATCGCAAGGTCGTATTTCTGGCGATTGGTTTCGAGACCACAGCTCCCGCGAATGCCATGGCCGCTTGGCAGGCCCGCTACCACGGTCTCACGAACTTCTCCATGCTGGTCTCACACGTACTGGTCCCGCCGGCGATTCGCGCCTTGATGGTCTCCCAGACCAACCGGGTACAGGGTTTCATCGCGCCGGGGCATGTCTGCACCGTGATGGGGTGTAAGGAGTATGAGGATTTAGTTCGTGATTTCCGCGTGCCGATTGTAGTTGGGGGATTCGAGCCGGTGGATATTCTGGAAGCAGTCCTCATGCTGATTCGGCAACTTGAGGCCAGGCAAATCGGGGCGGGAGAGGCGCGGCTGGAAAACCAGTATGTGCGGTCGGTGAGCCGCCAGGGCAACGTGCCGGCACAGGAGCTCATAGCCGAGGTGTTTGAGATTGCCGACCAGAAATGGCGCGGCATTGGGTCGATCCCGCGGAGCGGTTTGCGTTTGCGCGAGGAATATGCCGCCTTTGATGCCAACCGAATTTTTGATTTGGGCGAAATTACAGTCGACGAGCCCGCCGAGTGCATCAGCGCCCAGGTTTTGCAGGGACTAAAAAAGCCGCCGGATTGTCCCGCGTTTGGCTTGAGCTGTACGCCGGAAAATCCCTTGGGGGCGCCCATGGTCTCCACCGAAGGGGCATGCGCGGCCTACTATCACTATCGGCGACATTCGGTCGCGAGTTAGGAGCGCACGTGTCAACGAAAACCACCGCCGAAATAAATTTCGAACTCAGTTGCCCGGCGCCGCTCCCCGCCAAGGACACAATTCTGCTAGGCCACGGCAGCGGCGGTAAGTTGAGCGCCGAGTTGATTCGCGACATTTTCCTGCCTGCATTTCAGAATCCGGTGCTGGCGCGTCTGGATGACCAGGCCATCGTGAATGTAAACGGCCAACGTCTCGCCATTACCACCGATTCCTTCGTAGTAAAACCACTGTTCTTTCCTGGCGGCGACATCGGCTCGCTCGCGGTTCACGGTACGGTCAACGATCTGGCAATGGGCGGCGCCACCCCGCTATTTTTGAGCGCGGCGTTCATCATCGAAGAAGGTTTCTCCATGGATGAGCTCCGGCGCGTGGTGAATTCGTTGCGCCAGGCGGCAGCCGAAGCGGGCGTGCAGGTGGTCACTGGAGACACCAAGGTCGTCGAAAAAGGCAAGGGCGACGGACTGTTCATTAACACCACAGGAATTGGACTGGTGCCAGAAGGAGTCGATCTTTCCGCCGACCGTGCCCGCGCCGGAGACAAGGTGCTCCTCAGCGGTTCGATCGGCGATCACGGCATCGCGATTCTGGCGCAACGTGAGGGGCTGGAATTCGAAACTCAGATCCAAAGCGACAGCGCCGCCTTGCACACGCTGGTGGCTGCCATGCTCAACGTAACTCGCGACATTCGCTGCATGCGCGACCCGACGCGAGGCGGCGTCTCCAGCACGCTGAACGAAATTGCGGAGCGATCTCAAGTTGGCATCGAACTGGACGAGAGTTCTCTTCCCATCCACGAACAGGTTCGAGGTGCGTGCGAGTTGCTCGGACTCGATCCTCTATATGTCGCCAACGAAGGCAAGTTGATCGCCATCGTGGCGCCCGAAGCCACCCAGGCGGTGCTGCAGGCGATAAGACTTCATCCCCTGGGAGCGGAAGCGCAGATTATTGGCGTGGTAAAGAAAGAGAATCCGGGGCTGGTGACGATGCGCACGCCCTACGGCACGACCCGCATCGTGGACATGCTCGCTGGCGATCAATTGCCGCGCATCTGCTGATATTTCCTGTAGAGACGGGGCTTGCCCCGCCTCTGTTGACAGAGCGGCAAACGCCGCGGGAGACGCAGCAAGCCGCGTCTCTACGAGACCTTATGCACGAGATGGGAATCGCGAATTCGGTGCTGGAAGCAGTTAGAACCGAGATGGGCCTCCATCCCGGAACCTATCCCTGCAAAGTCGGTGTCCGGATTGGCGAAATGGCAGCCATCGACCAGGACGCATTGCGCTTCTGTTTTGAAGCCATCATTCATGATACCGATCTGGCATCACTTGAGCTGGCGATTGAATTCTGTCCGCGGCGCCATCGTTGCCAGCTCTGCGCCCGCGAATTCATCGTGCGCGACTACGATTCGCGCTGTCCGCAATGCGAGAGTTTGAAAACCACATGCATCAGTGGAGATCAGTTGGAGTTGGCTTATTTGGAGGTGGAAGAATATGGATCGAGTGCCGTTGGAGCGAAAAGTACTCAGTGAGAACGACCGCATCGCCGCCGAATTGCGTGCCCAGTTTCAGGAGCATGGTGTTTTGTGCCTGAACCTCATCAGTTCTCCCGGCTCCGGCAAAACCAGTCTTCTCGAACGCACCCTGGAATTCCTGCCACCGCGTGATCGCGTGGCCGTATTGACGGGCGACATTCAGACGGAAAACGATGCCAACCGTCTGAAGCGATTTCACTTTCCGGTGAAGCAAATCACCACGGGCGGTACTTGCCACCTGGATGCACGCATGATCGAACGTCACTTGGCAGACTGGAAGCTCGAAGACCTCGATCTTCTGTTTATCGAAAACGTCGGCAACCTGGTTTGTCCCTCCAGCTATGATCTGGGCGAAGCGGCGAAGGTGGTGGTCTTGAGCGTGACCGAGGGCGAAGACAAGCCGCTGAAATATCCTTCCATATTCTTCAAGTCGGACTTGATGGTGCTAAGCAAAATCGATCTCCTTCCCTATGTCCCGTTTGACATCGAGGCGGCGGCGGAAAATGCCCGCAAGGTGCATCCCAGGATGGAAATTGTGAAGGTGTCTTGTCTCACCGGCAACGGTTTGCACGAATGGATGATGTGGCTGGGGGAGCGACGCAGGGCTCACAAGTTGCTGGTGCAGCAGACTGCGAGCTGACGAGGTATGGAGGTTCGGCGCCAGATCGAAGTTTCCGGCATTGTGCAGGGAGTTGGATTCCGGCCATACGTCTATCGTCTCGCTACCGGCAGGCATCTTAGAGGCACCATTCGCAATACCTCCGCCGGGGTCACTATCGAAATCCAGGGGCCGGCAGAAACCGTTCAGGATTTTGTCGAGCACCTGCCCGCCGAAGCGCCGCCCCTGGCGCGGATTACCGGCTTCACCGTAAATGAAGTCCCATGCGTTGCCCTGCCGATCGGCGACGACCAAGACCAAGATCAGGACTTCCGCATCATCCACAGCCGCGAAGGCGAGGAAGTTCGCACCCTTATTTCGCCGGACGTCGCGATCTGTTCCGACTGCCTGCGTGAAATGTTCGACTCTAACGACCGGCGCTATCGCTATCCGTTCATTAATTGCACCAACTGCGGGCCGCGCTTCACCATCATTCGCGATATTCCTTACGACCGGCCGAGCACTTCGATGGCGATGTTTCAAATGTGCCCAGCGTGTCTTGCGGAATACCAGAATCCTCTGGACCGCCGCTTTCACGCCCAGCCCAACGCGTGCTGGGAGTGTGGACCTCGGGTGGAACTCTGGGATAAGTCCGGAAAGCGGATCGAATGCCGCGATCCTATCACCGAAGCAGTCTCCGGCCTGCATGCGGGACTTGTCGTTGCCGTGAAAGGTCTAGGCGGATTTCATCTGGCGGTCGATGCCACGAACCCGGCTTCGGTAGCTCTGCTGCGCCGGCGGAAGCGCCGCGTCCAAAAGCCGTTCGCCGTGATGGTTCCGGATCTGCAGGCTGCTCGAGAAATCTGCGAACTGGATGACGCCTCGCGGACGGTTCTCGAATCCATACAGCGGCCGATTGTTCTCCTCGAGAAAAAGACGCCCAACAGGATTCCCGATGAGGTCGCGCCCTTCAATCGCTACCTGGGAGTTTTTCTGCCGTACACACCACTCCATTACCTGCTGTTCGCCGAGGGCGGATTCACGGCCTTGGTGATGACCAGCGGCAACCTGAGCGAAGAGCCGATCGCCATTGACAATCGAGAAGCGATCCATCGCTTGCACGGTCTCGCCGATTACTTCCTCGTGCATAACCGTGACATCCTGCTGCGCTCGGATGATTCCGTGGTGCGGGTTGCAGGCGGCGTCACGCGCCATTTGCGACGTTCCCGCGGCTTTGTTCCGGTTCCGGTTTTCTTGAAAGACGATCAAACCAAAAACGATCAAACCAGAAACGATCAGCCTTCGGTGCTCGCCGTCGGCGGCGAACTCAAGAACACCATCTGCCTCACCAAGGGAAAGCACGCTTTCTTGAGCCAGCACATTGGAGATCTGGAAAATGCGGAAAGCTATAGTTTCTTCCACGAAGCCATCCAGCATCTGGAGCGGATTCTCGAGATCCGCCCTGCGATCATCGCTTACGACCTTCATCCCGACTATTTCTCCACCCGATGGGCGTTGCAACAGCGTGGAGCGAAGTTGGTGGGCGTGCAGCACCACCACGCCCACATTGCCAGCTGCATGGCGGAAAATCACCTCGAAGGCCGTGTGATCGGATTCGCCCTCGACGGCACCGGCTACGGCACCGACGGAAACATTTGGGGCGGAGAAGTGCTCCTCGCCGGCTATGAAAGCTTCGAACGCGCCGCGCATTTTGAATATGTGCCTCTGCCCGGTGGCGCGGCCGCCATCCGCGAGCCCTGGCGGATGGCAGTAAGCTACCTGGCACATCATTTCGGGCGCGAGTTTCTGAACCTGGAGTTCATGAAACTCGATATCCCGTTCGTGCGCCAGCTCAATCGGTCAAAGGTGGAGCTTCTCCTGCGCATGATGGAACAAGGCGTGAATTCACCTCTCACGTCCAGCTGCGGACGTCTGTTCGATGCCGTGGCCGCGCTAATCGGAATTCGTCAGCAGATCAATTACGAGGCCCAGGCTGCGATCGAACTAGAGATGGCGATAGCATCGTCAGAGATTGCATCGCCGGAAAAAGATACCTTCTATGCGATGAAGCTGCTGCCGGAGCCGATGCCGGAAAACAACCACTGGATCATCAGCACGCGGCCACTGTTTGAAGCGCTGCTCGATGATCTTAGCCGAAATCTTCCCGTCGGCGCGATCAGCCGGCGGTTTCACAATGGTTTGATTGAGGGGTTCGTCGATCTGGCAACCTTGCTGCGAGAGAAAAACAGTCTCCACCGTGTGTGCCTGAGTGGCGGAACGTTTCACAATGTCTATCTCTCGGAACGGCTCGAAAGACGGCTGTCCGAAGCTGGATTTGAGGTGTTCACGCAGAAAGAAGTGCCCTCCGGCGATGGCGGATTAAGCCTGGGACAGGCATTAGTGGCGACAGCGGCCGCAAACCTTCACGCGTAGTGACGCCTGGCGTCAACCACAGGGAGGGCGCATACTTCGCTGTTGGTGGAGGCGTTCATGACAAGCGGACAAACTGAAATTGCGAAAGACTCGGAAAGCAGCGTGCATTGGCCGACGGCCCTAGCTTCACTGGCGGTGGGCACAGCATTCCTCGCACTGTGGTTCTGGTTATTGCCTATCTGGCTGGGCTTTCGCGTTGACCTGAAAGGTGCGGCGCGCTGGCGCTGGATTGCGGCCGTCCCCTCGGCGCTTGGCTTCGCCGTCGCGCTCCGCTGCATATGGGACTTCGGATGGACGGGACACGGAACGCCAGCGCCAATCGTTCCGCCGAATAGGCTGGTGGTCGTGGGGTTCTATCGTTTCGTGCGGAACCCGATGTACCTGGGATTCTTCGTCGGCTGGGCGGGCCTATGGGTAATCTTCGGACGAGCCAACCCCGCCCTGATCGCGGCGGCCTGCGCGGTAGTGCTGGGTACATCTTTGTTCGTCCTGCTCTACGAGGAGCCGCACCTGCGAAAAATATTCGGCTCGGAGTATGAAGAATATTGTAAGAACGTCCGCCGATGGCTGCCGCGGATGCACGCATGGCGTGGGTAGGCTGGAGCGGCTTGCAGGGCTCGCCAAAAAGAAAAGGCGCGGGACCTGTCCGCGCCCTGAGTACAAATCAGCCCCACTATAAAACGTCCCTTACTGGACAGTCAGTGAAATATTCGACGTCGTGTTTTGTGTCACGCTCTCGGTGACTGTCACCGTGATGGGGTACGTGCCCGGAACGGATGTCGGCGTGATCGTTACCGTGGCCGGAGCGGTCTTAGTTGAGTCGGCTTGGGAAGTTGCCGTGACGGTCACGCTTCCCGGGAGACCCTCGGCCGCTGTGGGAGACGTGTAGACGCCACCCGAAGTAATCGACCCGCAAGGACTCGGGTTGGCTGTGCATGACACCGTGCTGCTCAAGCTCCAGTTCACGGCTGTATTGCTGGTGTTCGTGACTGTCGGCGTAAACGTCGCCGTTTGAGGTGGCCAACCGGTGTTACTCGCCCACAGAGTCGCTCCGGCAGGACTTACGCTGATGCCTACCGGCGGACTGCTTCCGCAGGCAACCAGAAGGCCGGCGAGCACCAGCGAGACGCAGAGGCCAGCAACCGCGGAATACTTGGATACTTTCCGTCCCGCGAAGCCAACCATCACAATACCCGCGAGCGGCAATCCCAAGGGGAGCCACGGGGAACGATTGTCAGCCTTGCGTCGGAGCTTATGAGTCCCTCCGCTCGTGCTGTTGGGACCGCTGGTAGTAAACGTAACGGTGACTGTTTGGGGTGACGAGGCGCCTTGCGCGATCTGACTGAAGCCGCAACTAATGGTTGCATCCGGAAGGCCGTTGCAGGCGAAGGTAACGGCGGCCGCGAACTTCGTGGCGCCGCCGGTAGCCGTAACGGTAAAGGTGGAGGTGGTGGATTCTCCGGCGGGTGCCGGCGCAGGAGTAGTGGGCGCAGACAAGGTGAAGGTGGGGGCATTGATCGTCTGAGTCAGGGGTGCCGAGGTGCTGCCGGCGTTGTTTGTGTCTCCGCCATAGACGGCCGTGATCGAGTGCGTGCCCACAGCGAGCGAGGAGGTGGAGAGGCCTACCCCCAGTGCGCCGCCACTAAGTGTGCCGGAGCCCAGAGATGTTGTGCCATCGTAGAAGGTTACCGTGCCGGTGGGCGCTTGTGTGCCGCTGGTGGCAACGGTCGCGGTAAAGGTCACCGAGACACCCAGATTCGCCGGGTTCAGGCTGGAAACAAGGGTGGTGGTAGTCGAGGAGACAGTCAAGCCCGCCCAGCTGGTGAGTAAGTTCGCGCCGTTGACCGAACCAAGGCCGGTAACTTCGTCATAGCCTGCGGTTACCAGGTACCCTTCGAGTCCGCCCGTGAGAGCCGTCGGTGAGGGAGTGCTGTTGTTGCACATGCTGGGCGTCGTCACCGCACAGGGTGAGACCCCGCTTGTAGCGACGGTGACATCGTTAAAAACCAGGTTCGTAGGGGTAGCCGCGAGTTCGTAGAGGCCCGGGTTGAGTTGTCCCTGCGGCCCTTGCTCTTGCTGATTGAGCAGGGCAGTTATGCCCGCCATGTCCGGAGCGGCGGCGGAGGTGCCGGCAAAGTATACAAAGCTGAAGCCGCCGTCCTGCACGACGCAATCGCCTCCGCCTCCAGCCAGACATCCGAAATATCCGTCGTGCAGCGATGCGCTGAACGCAATATCGGGCGTGTAGCGGCCCTGCGTTCCCGGAATCCCGGTTCCGGTTTGCCAGGGAGGCGTCGCGATGTAGATGCTAAATCCGCCGCCCCCGGCCGCCGCTTCAAAGCCTCCGCTGCCATTCGAAGGCTCATTCCATCCACCTTCGGGGATGTAGCTCAAGGCTGATTCATAGGGAGGGGCCTGTACGGGGGTCTGGTTCCAATACTTGGCTGGATCCGCCGTATCGTTAAATTCCGTCCCGCCTACACAGGTGGCGTAACTGGAAGCGCAAATGTAATTAATGCTGAGGACCTGGCTTGCCGGTGGAGTCTGAAAGTAGTCATCGCAACCGGCGGCGCCGGCATCTCCCGCCGCTACGAACACCGAGATACCTTCTCCGGCAGCCGTGCTGAACAGGCTGTCCCAGAACTGATCGCCAGACTGGCCCGCATCCGCTTCGCACGCTCCAAAGCTGATGTTAATGATCTGGGCCGGGATTGGGTTGGTGTCGACAGCATACTCAGCAGCGATGGCAACCCCGTCCAGCCCGTTATTGCTTAAGCTGACGATCAGATCAATGGTTGCGCCGGGCGCGATGCTGGTGGAGCGCATCACGTCGAGTGTGGCTTCGCCCTGGTCGCCGGAGGCAACACCGCCTTCTCCTGCGGGGGGGCCGGGGTCCACTCCGTCTGGTGGAATGATGACGGTTGGATCCTTCGGTGTAAGTCCGGACAGAGTCTGGAAGTTCTCGACGTCGGGGTCGTAGACTCTCGATCGCCCAATAATGCCAACGGTCTGTCCCGTGCCGTCAATGTTAACGATGCTATTCAAATCGTAGATTTCGGCGAAATCGGCGGGAAAGATGAAGTTGCTGCAACCAGGGTTGCAAAACGTACCCGCGGGCCTGCTGAAGCCTCCGCCTTTCTCTTTGTACGCCTGTCCCATGGTGTGGTAGGGACGGTTCTTGATGGTGTACAGGCCGCTGACGGATTGAATCACTCCGGCGAACGCTGCAGGAATCTGGGGCTCGCTCGCGGGGGCAATACGCTGCTCGCCGTGCACCATGTAGTAGCGCATCTCGGTGACAAAGGCGGCGCCGACTCGCGAGGCAGTGCCGCTGAAGTCGATCATCATGCGACTGTTGGAAACTGAGTCCACGCGCAAGCCCTGGGCGCGGAGCCATTCTGAGATCGCTTCGATATCTTGCTGCGCGACGCCGAACCTTTGTCCAATCTGGATCGGGGTGAGGAAGTGGTGGTAGTTGGAAGAAGAGCGATCCTGCAGCTGCTGCAGAAACTGTTCGAAGGCTTGCTGCTGTTGCGGCGAGCGCTGTAGAACCAAGGTCAGGTGCTCAAGCATGGTATCGCCTGGGACCGGGCCCTGACTATTCTCTGGCACCGCCCACGGCGGGCGCTGGCCGCGCGGCGCAACGGAGCCGGTGGTGCGGTCAGGCGCGGCGGCGAAGCAAAGAGTGGAGAAAATCAGGATGCCAAGGATGAGCTTGGGAACAATTGGCAGGGACAACGAGGCCGAGCGCGTACGTTGCATGGTTAACTCCGTGCAGAGCTGAATTGTGTGGGCTTTCGGAAGCATTATCCATGCTTCTACCTGTTCGAGCAAGTTATTATGCGCTGGGGTTGCATGATTAGGAACTGTTATTTGTTTTTTATTTGTCTCTTATTTGTCTCTAATTTGTCTCTTGGAGAGCAGAACCACACCCATTTTCGGTGTCAGCGGTTGGCGGACAAGCCTGCCGTGAACGCAGCCGAAGGGAGTGTCCGCCCCACACGGGCTAGACTTCGGCGAGTTCTTCTTCCAGTAACTGCTTGTTGTAGAGGTCGGTGTAATAACCATTGCGGGCAATGAGCTGGTCGTGGGTGCCGAGTTCCACGATGCGTCCCTGGTGGAGGACGGCGATCGAGTCGGCGTTGCGGACGGTGGAAACACGGTGAGAGATAAAGATGGTGGTGCGTCCGCGCATGATTTCACGGAGATGGTTGAGGATTTTGTCTTCAGTGTGGGTGTCGACGCTGGAGAGAGCGTCGTCGAGGATGAGAATGCGCGGGCTGCGGAGAAGGGCGCGGGCGATGGCGGTGCGCTGTTTTTGGCCTCCAGAGAGTGTGATGCCGCGTTCGCCGACGGTCGTGTTGTAGCCTTCGGGGAAACTCTCGATGTCCTGGGCGATGTTGGCGGCCTCGGCGGCGGCTTTGATCTCGTCGAGTGACGGTTCGCCGACTTCCTGCGACTCTTCCTTCGACACTCCGAAGGCGATGTTTTCGCGGATGGTGTCGCTGAAAAGGAATGTTTCCTGCGGAACGAAGCCGATTTGCCGGCGCAGTGCGTCGAGAGGGAATTGGCGAATAGCATGGCCGTCGATGAGGACGGAGCCAGGCGCAGCGTCATAGATGCGCGGGATGAGATTGACTAGCGTGGTTTTGCCGGAGCCAGTAGGACCGACGATAGCGAGACTGGAACCGGCGGGGATGCGCAGGTTGATGTCTTTAAGAACAGAGGTGCCGTTGTAGGCGAAGTTGAGATTGCGGAATTCGATTTCGCCAAGGAGGTCGGTGGACAGCCGGGTGTCCTCGCCCGCCGCTCCATTTTCTTCGTCCGCGATTTCGGGTTGCTGAGTTAGGATTTCGTTGATACGCACCAAGGACGCGGTTCCGCGTTGGAAGATATTGATAACCCATCCAAGGGCGATGACTGGCCAGGTCAGTTGCATCATGTAGGTGTTGAACGCGACGAAATCGCCGACGTTCATCTTTCCGAGGAGAACTTGCCGTCCTCCGAGCCAGAGAACGATGACGACGGCGGCGCCTAACATGAGTTCGAGGGTCGGCCAGAGCATTCCCATCAGACGGACCAAGCCGAGGCTGCGGCGGATGTATTCCTTGTTGGCGCCTTCAAAGGCGGCGATTTCGGCCTGTTCTTGCACATAGGCGCGGATGACGCGAGCACCCGAAAAATTTTCCTGGGCGCGGGCCGAGATGTCGGAGAACATGGCCTGTATGCGTTCGAAGCGCTCGTGAATGCGGCGTCCGAAATACTGGATGACGATGCTGGCGATGGGCAATGGGAGAAAGGCGTAAATCGTCAGCTTGGGACTGATGGCGAGCATGAATCCGAGCGCGCCGGCGGTGAAGACAATGGTGTTGGCCGAGTACATGATGGCCGGGCCGAGCAGCATCCGAACCGCGTTGAGGTCGTTGGTGGCGCGGGCCATAATGTCGCCGGTGCGGTTGCGCTGGTAGTAGGAGTAGGAGAGGCGCTCAAGGTGCGCGAACAGGTCGTTGCGCAGATCGAATTCGATGTCGCGAGAGATGCCAATAACCACCCAGCGCGTTAGAAACTGGAAGATTCCCTTAGCCAGTGCGATGGCGATGATGAGCAGGGAGTAAGTGAGAAGTTTCTGTCGTGTTACACCGGAGTGAAGATCGTTGACAGCGCGGCGGAGGATTTGCGGAAACAGTATCCAGATGCCGTTATTGAATAAGACGCAGAGCCCGCCCCAGAATAGACCCCCGCGATAGTGCTTCAGATACGGAACGAGGGGGCGTAGGTTCTTCGGCACCATGATGGGTTGGACGTTGTTCTGAACCACGTTCTGAGCCGCGACGTCTTGTAGATGAAATTGTAGCAGCGCTGGGTACAGATTTTCGGAACGAGGGCGCGAGAGAAACGAAAGTGGCAGTGAGAAGTAGTGCGGTCCACAGTGACAGCATGCCTGCGGCGAACATCAATCC
>Ga0187862_10002781_pt1 | contig 17398 bp, 10 predicted proteins | sample June2016WEW_10_1_FD_133003 | JGI IMG/M metagenome (GOLD analysis project Ga0187862, IMG submission 133003) | Peatland microbial communities from SPRUCE experiment site at the Marcell Experimental Forest, Minnesota, USA - June2016WEW_10_150 | ecosystem: Environmental > Terrestrial > Soil >...
GACGATACCGAGACCGATGATCGCGTAAACCTCTATGCGTGCCGGCAGTTGGGCGCGCGTTCCATGGTAGCCGTGCCCTTGTGCGGGCGGCGGCGCGTGATCGGATTGCTCGAAGCATTCTCCGCCGAACCCTTCGGATTCAACGACAGCGATGTGGGCAGCTTGGAACTGCTGGCCGAGCTGATTCTTGGAGCTCTCAAGCCCGAGGACGAAGATCGCTTTGCCGAGTCGGCGCAAGTGGCGGAGGCGGAGTTAGCCGCGCCCGCGATTGCCCCTCAACCCGCTGCTCCGATCCAAACAAGTTCAGTGGAGAAAGATCTTTCTGCGACAGTCGCTGCGGCGGCTGATCCTTTGCCGCACATCGAAATCGAAGCGGAACCAGCGGAACTAACACTTGCCAATGTCGCGCCTGCAGAGAACGAGCCGGTTCTCGCCGTCCCAGAGCCGGAGCTGAGCACCGAACCCGATCGCCTGCCCTCTACGGAAGAAGCGCTTACTTTAGAAACTGCACAGCCTGAGCCTGCGACTGGTCATCATCCCGGAATCGTGCTGGTGTTGGTTCTTGTAGTCGTCTGTGCGCTGCTCGGCGGTGGATTGTGGTGGAAGCTGAACAATGCGCAGCTCAGCCAGGTATTGGTTCATCCGGAAGAAAAAATGTCGCGACCGGTGGCGAAACAGCCGTCGAACGCGATCACTTCATCTCCGGGCGCTCCATCTTCAATTAACCCATCAGGCGCTACCCAGAATGGACAAGTGAATTCGGCGGTCGATTCCGCGGCGGACGAGGATACCGCGGCTGAACCCGCCGTTGGAAGCCTCACGCCGCAAGAAATGTCGAAGCTGCCACGCATCACCGGAATTCGCCACTGGTCTTCCGCGGATTCGAGCACCGTTGTGCTCGACCTGGAAGATCAGGTGCAATACGAGGCGCATCGCCTGGCCCGTCCGGATCGCATCTATTTCGATTTGCACGATACCTCGCTGGCTCCCGAGTTTGCCGGAAAAACCATCGAAGTCGGCGACGCGCTGCTGGCGCGGGTTCGCGTGGCTCAGCCGATCTCCGGTTTGACTCGCGTAGTGCTGGAAACCAAAGGCAACTCCGATTTTTCCGTCAGCCTCGAGCCGAATCCCTACCGTCTGGTGGTCCAAGTCCGGAAGCTGGGCGCCAACCCCAAGGCTCAGGTAACTCTTTTCCCCGGAGCCGCGCAGGCCGAGCGCGACAAACTGGCTATCGTAGTTCCTCCGCCCACGCGCGAAGACTTGCAACTGCGCGCACGGGTACCGAAGATGCGCATCGTAGTCGACGCGGGCCACGGCGGGTGGGACTTGGGAACCGTTGGCCGGCGCGGCTTGCTGGAAAAAGATCTGGTGCTCGAGATCGCGCAGCGACTCGGCAAACTGCTTGAAAGCCGTCTCGGCGCGGAAGTAATTCTCACCCGCAACGACGACAACTACATTCCGCTTGACGAACGGGCTGGCATGGCGAATCAGTCGCAGGCCGATTTGTTTGTGTCCGTCCACGCCAACTACAGCGACCTGCCTTCGGCACGCGGTGTGGAAACTTATTACACCAACTTCTTCTCTGCGCCCAACGCCAAAGACCTGGAGACTCGCCAGAACGCAACCCCCAGCAAGGATGCGGTGACGGTATCGCTCTCGCCCGCCGACTTGCATGAGCGCATCGAGCAGTCTCGCCGCCTTGCGGCCAGCGTGCAGCGCTCGCTCTACGGCACCTTATCCGCACAAAATCCCGGTCTGCGCGACCGCGGCGTAAAAGAGGCGTCCTACGTGGTTCTCACCGAAACCGCGATGCCCGGAATCCTGGCCGAAGTTTCCTTCGTCAGCAGTCCCACCGACGAGCAGAAGCTGCGCAGTGACGGCTACCGCGAAGAGATTGCCGAAGCGCTGTACAAAGGCATCGCGCGATACGCGGCGAACTCGCGCGGCACAAAGGTCGCTAGCGCCGCGAAGTAAGCGCCTGGTTGCGAGTACCTAGTTGCGAGTACCCGGTACCCAGTACGCCCGGTCGGACAGCCGAGGGCCGCTGTCCCCACATCAGTTAAAATCAGTTTGCTGGCACGCCGCCGTATTTCTGCAGCCATTTCAACTCTTCGCGCACTTTGATTTTGCCGTGCCAGGGATTCTTCCCGAGGCTGTGGCCTTCGCCGGGGAAGATCAGCAGCGCGTTCGGGATGCCTAACGAATACAACGCATGCTCCAGCAAATAATCTTCCAGCACCGCGACGCGAATGTCGTCGGCTCCGGCGACCATGTGGGTGGGGGTGCGGACTTTGTCGATTTGGAAGATGGCGGCTTCGTCGTGATAGCGCTGGGGGGCTTCCCAGGGACGGCCGCCGAGGAAGTAGGCGTCGTCCATGGTGGTGTCGTCGTTGCCCCAGTTGGCGAGGTGCTCGATGGCGCCGGCGCCGGTGACGGCGGCTTTGAAGCGCGTGGTCTGCGTGATCAGCCAGTTGGTCATATAGCCGCCGTAACTGTAGCCGCCGATGGTGAGGTGGTCGGGATCGGCCATGCCTTCTTTGACCAGGGCATCGACGCCTTCGAGAATGTCTTTGCCGGGACGCGAGACGATTGCGGGAACGATCTGCATGAGAAATTTGTCGCCGTATCCGGTGGAACCGCGGTAGTTGGGCTCGAAGACCAGCCAGCCGTTGGTGGCGGCGAGCGCGGCCCACTGGTACCAATCGGCCTCGAAGTGGTTGCCGTCGGCGTCGGCGGGACCTCCGTGAATGAAGGTGAACAGGGGCAGATGCTTTTCTTCAAACTTGCACGGCGGATAGATCAACATGCCTTCGACGGTGGTGCCGTCGTCGGCCTTCCAGCGGTAGGGTTTGCCTTGAGGAAGATCGCGCCCGGCGAGGGATTTGTTGAATGAGGTGATGGGACGGGCGTGATCTTCTTTCTGCAGCAGATTCGGGCCTTCGGCGAGGTAGACCTCGGCGGGCTGCGTCAGTGAGGAGTAGACGAATGCGACTCGCAGAGTTCGCTCTCCGGTTGAGAGTTCTTCGTAAGATCCGTTTTGCCCGTGGAAAGGATGCAAAGAATCTGCAGGGTTCGCCGCAGTGTACATCTGGACTTCGGTGCCCAGGCGCGCGGTCATAACGACGCCATTTCCGTAAGGTCCGAAGCTGACGATCTCGCCGGTAAAATCTTTGCCCCACTGGTCAACCGCGCCGGTGTTGCGATCGGGCTTCTCGCTATCGGGCTTCTCGCTATCGACCCAGTAAAGGTGCGGCTGCAGGTCGCGATAGGGGCCGGTTACGTCTCCGACTTCGACGCTGAAGAACACGTGGCGATTGTCGCTGGCCCAATGCAGCTTTTGCTCGACCGCCTGGTTGCGGGTTAGCTGACGTGGTTGTACAACCGGTTCGGCGCCTAGATCGAGGGCATAGATTTCAACGTCTTCGGCTTTTTCTTGCCGCTGGTTGATCGAGTTGGTTACAAAGGCGAGTTTGCTGCCGTCGGGCGAGGTGACGAGGTCCTCCACGCGAAATGGCGAGGTTGCGATGATGCGCGCGCCGGGGTTGAGGTCAGAATCCTTCTCGGCTTCGGATTCTTCTTTCGTGGCTTCGGCGGCGTGATGGGCAAGAGCGGCGGCCAGGTCGAGAGCGAAGAGCGTGTCACCGCGCTCGGAGGTGCGATATTGCACGACATCTTTCCATTGCTTCTTGTATTCGTCTTTCTGCGCCTTGGTCCAGGGGTTGCGAGTGGCGAAATAGAGGGTGTGCGAGTCGGCTGACCAGGAGAAGGTGTGGACTTCTTCGTCACCTTGCGTCAAGGCAATCGCTTCGCCGCCTGTGGGAGAGATGAGGTAGATCTGGGCGGTTTCTCCTTTATCGTCTTTGTCTTTGTCCTGCTTTTTTGGTTTGCTCTTGTCATCGTCGGAATCGGAGTCCTTTTCCGAAGAAGACTTGCGCTCGGAGAGGAAGGCGATCCAGCGGCCGTCGGGAGACCATTTGGGCTCGGTATCGTGACCGGACTGCGTGAGCTGGATCAGCGTGGGCTCGATCGACGACCCGCTCTTGCCACCGTCGCGGTAGAGCCAGAGATCGGTGCGGAAGATTTGCTGGTTCCAGTCGGCGCGCTCGGTGCCGATCACGACGGAGTTGCCGTCGGGAGAAATGGCTACGCTGGAGTAGCTTACCGAGTTGAAGAATTCGTCGAGGGTGAGCTTGGGTTTGTCTTCGGCAAGGGCTAGCCATGAGGAACCGAGAACTGCGGCGAACAAGCAAAGACGGTTTGAGATTTTCATAAGGGCCTTGTCAAGAAGTAGGGTTATACAACGGCGACTTTGCCGGAAGCAACTTTCAAAATGAATGAAGTTGACTAGGAGTCAGGCCGCACGCGGTTTACTGGGCGGGCTCGGCGTTCTTGAGGGCTTCGTCGAGAGGCTGGCCGGGACGGAGACCGCCTTCGACGATGCGCCAACCGTCGTCATATCGGCGGAAGCTTGCAGTCGATCGATACTGGGTATCGGCGGAGTAGAAGGCCGCGCCGACCTCGTTCAAGGGAATCCATTTCCAGGTGAATTCGACGTCGGCAGCGTTGCCCTGCTTGGCGATGCCGGTGATGGCAACCAGCTCGCGTCGCGCGGCGGGGATGCTGAAGGATTGTTTTTCGGCGTCGCCGGGAGCGATCAGACTTTGCAACGTATCCACGCCGGCGGGCGTGAGCGCTACATCCCAGCACGGCGGCGGAAGCAGAGCCGGAGGACAGGGAGCGTTGGTGCCGGAAATCCAGCCGCGATGTTGCAGCACGAGGAAGTCGGGTGAGAGGTAGTCCTTGTTAGAGACGACACCGGTGTGTAGCTCAACCTGCTGCTGGGCGCGGAAGGTGTTAGAGCTTGCGATCAGGTCGGCGGCGAGGCGGCGGGTTAGGAAGTCGCGCGGGGAGCAGGCGGACAAAAAGAGCATGCCCGCGCTGCATAAAACAACGGTGGATAGTTTCCGCATCAAGAAGCACGAATCTCAGAGGATGGCAGCAGTGCAGCTTAAATCTCGGACCAGGTGCGATGCACCGCGAGATCCTTCGCTCCGCCTGAAGAACGGCTTCGCTCAGGATGACGCCGAAGCAATTATAGCGACCAGTATAAGACGCGCCACTATACAAATCACCGATCTTGGATTGTAACGAAAAGCGCTCCCTTGCGCGGTAAGAAAGGACGGGAGGCGATCTGGCCATCGAAGCGAGCGGACCAGCGGCCGGGGATTGCGGTGGCGCACTTCGGGCAATGGCCGTCGGAGGTGAGGCGGTAGTTTTTGATCAGGTAGCCGTGGCGCTCGATCAGAGTTTCGTTGCAGTGCGGGCAGCGTGTGTTTTCCCACTCGCCCACCATGCCCGGAAGATTGCCTGGATAGATATAGCAAAGGCCGGACTGGCGGCCGATTTCGACAGCGCGCAGCAGGTCTTCCGAGTTCGTGTCGCGAGCGACGTCGTTTTGCATTTTGTAATCGCCGTGAAAGGCGGTGACGTGCCACGGGATGTCGGGCGAGATGCCGGCGAGGAATTCAGTGAGGCGGCGCAGTTCGTCCGAGTCGTCGTTGAAGCCGGGGATGAGAAGGGTGACGATCTCGAGCCAGAGCCCCATCTGGTAGACGCGGCGAATGCTGTCGAGGATGGGACCGATGCGGCCGCCGAGTTCGTGGTAGTGGCGGTCATCAAAACTCTTGAGATCAACCTTATACAGATCGAGCCAGGGGCGTAGGTATTCGAGGACCTGAGGAGTGCCGTTGCCGTTGGAGACGAAGCCGGTGATGAGTCCGGCGTCTTTGGCTTCCTTGAAGACAGCTACCGCCCATTCGCTGGTGATCAGGGGCTCGTTGTAAGTGCTGACCAGAATCTTTGCGCCTTGGGCGATGGCGTCGCGCACCAGGAGTTCGGGTGAGGCTTGGAGCGGAGGCGAGACGGCGCTGGGATCGCGCAATGCTTGCGACGTGACCCAGTTCTGGCAATAGGCGCAGTGAAGATCGCATCCCAGCATGCCGAAGCTGTAGGCGAGAGCGCCGGGATACGCATGGAAAAATGGCTTCTTCTCGACGGGATCACACTGGGTTCCGGCAGTGTATCCCCACGGAACGTAGAGCGTGCCGCCGCGGTTGTAGCGGACTTTGCACACGCCGGGCTGGCCTTCGGGGATGGGGCAGCAGTGTCCGCAGGCGAAACAGCGCACGCGGTTGTTCTCGAGCTTTTCGTAAAGAGCGGGATCGGCTTCGCGGACGTGCTCGTCGAGAACACTGCGGAGGGTGCGCACGGGGGACCTCTTTGTCTATTCTAACGCGGAAACATTAGGGCGCGATTCAACGAGACGGTTTGCAACCTGCAGTTACCGCCTTCCACATAAGCGCAGGCAACAGCGAATCGTAGAAACGTCTCGCAGGCAAAGCGTAGCGCAAGCGCGTAGAGATCCTTCGACTGCGTTGCCATCCGCTCATCGCGGATGGCAACTTCGCTCAGGATGACAAATTTATAAGAGCTCTAATGGGTGGGCGACGGCTTGGTGCGCGTCTCGTGCTGCTGGTACCAGATTTCGGCTTGCTGTTCGATGGTTGCAGCTTGGGCGCGTGTCATACCGGAAGCCAGAACTTTCGCGAGATCCTTGCTACCCTCCTCGCCACCGGCGCGGGCCAGCACAGCCCAGAAGTAGGCCCGGTTGGGATCTTTAGCTACTCCATGACCGCCCCAGCACAACAGGCCCAACTTGTATTGGGCCGGAACACTGCCGTGCTCGGCGGCTTTGGTAAACCACCGGGCGGCCTCGGTCTCGTCTGGTTTGATGGCTTGTTTTTCGTCGCCCTGGGCGTAAAGAAGGCCCAGAGCATTTTCGGCGGCGGGGTCGCCTCGCCCGGCCAGTTCCCGGAGTTGCTCGAGGTTGGCGGAATCGACGGACGGGTTCAGCGCGGCGGGCTTCGAAGCGTCCGCGGGCGGCCGCGACGAAGCCAGAACCGTGTGTTCTCCATTCCGATCACGGGCCTGGAGCTTCTCCTGAATCCACGGAGCGAGAATGAAGCCGAGCGCCAGCGCGATGGTGGCGGCGGCACAGATAAGCAGATAAAGGTGAGCACGAGGCAGGTGAATACCGCCGACCTTGTCTCCGGTGCCGCCGTCCGACGATGCACCATCCTTGACCGTTTCGGCTTCGGGAGCGTGAGCAAACAGAACACTGCCGGGGGCAGGAATAAAGGGTATTGGAGGAGCCGGGGGAGGACCGGAAAGATCGTGCGCCCGCGCGGCGCAAGTGACCGCGGTCAGAATGGTCTCGGCAAAACGCTGTAGCACGGCACTGTCGTTCTCGCCGAAAGCATTGGGTTGGGCGGAAAACACTTCCAGCAGGCCAATCACTTTTTCGCCCAGACGCAGCGGGGCGGCGAGCATGGAACGCAGGCCAAGAGCGCGACAACTTTGGCTATCCACGCGTTCGTCAGCCTCGGTATCATCGCAACGCAGCATCCTCCCGGTGCGCACGCATTCCCCGGAAAAACCCGAGCCCACTTGCAAGGTTGCGCCCACCGGAGGCGCACTCGGGCCGGCGCTGGCTTCGCAGATCATGGTGCCGGCATCTCTTCCAGCCAGTGCAATGGCCGCGCCCGACGCACGCAGCAGGGACTGAGACCGGGAAGCGATCAGGGAAAGAACCGCCTCGAGATCGGCCCCGAGGGACTCAGCTTCTCGCTGTACCGCTGAGGCGGCGGTAAGGATGTCGGTATAGTTCTGCCGGAGGACGGGACCCTCTGCGGGTTTGGGCGGAACCGTAGTGGCAGCCGCCGCGTTGGCTGAGGCAGCCATGGCATTAAGAAACAGCCACTCCCGCAAACGCCGCTGAATAGAATCGGTCAGGTTGGGAAGACTGAAGCCGACGCGTCCGCTTGAGTCGGACCAGACTACTTGAGCGGTAACAAAAATCTGTCCGCGGGCTTCGGCGAGGTCAAGGCACAAGTCGGCTGGCCGATTGATTTCCATGGGCGCGGAGCACTGCAGGGACACCCCAACCTCGCTGATATCGAGGACTTCGTGAAGATCGAGCATCGCACCCTGGGACGCGCCGCTGAAAGTGGCATAGGCGGGCACGTGCACTTTGTGCCGCACGCGACGACGGCGGTTAAGGGGAGCAGGTCGAGACGACTGGGCAATAGCCGACATGGGGGACCCGGGGTCGAAATCGTGTTGGTACATATTAACCCGAGATCGCGAAAAAGTGTCGGGAAGAAAAATGGGAAGGGCAAGCCGCGGCCGGCACCTCTCGCCGGGCCGAGCGTGCGTCCGTAGAGATGCCTCTCGAAGCCGGTGCTGGTGCGATGGTGAAAGGGATCCTTCGACTGCGCATGATCGGCCTTTGGCCGATCATTGCTTCGCTCAGGATGACAGATTCAGGATGACGGATGAGAGATGAGAGATGAGAGATGAGGACACTAGCCCGAGCGTCGCAAGATCTGGGCCTGATGCAGGCTTGAGATGCGGGAGATGGCAGCGACCATCATGCTGGATAGCAGTTGCATGGTGGCTACGTCCTTCTCGTCGAAGGCACTGGGAGAGGAAGACAGGACTTCGAACACACCCAGGGTGCGGCGATAGTAACGTAGGGGAGAGACCAGGATGGAGCGGACTCCCAGGCGGCGGCAACTGGCCAGGTCGACGCGCGGGTTGCGCTCGGCATCGTGGCACAACATGACTTCTCCAGTGCGCACGGCCTCGGCGGAGATGCCGGCATCGGTTTGCAAGCGAACTCCGAGGTCGGGGGCGGTGCGGCCAGCGCGAGCGCGGCATACGATCTCGTCGCCGGCGCGCAGGGCGATGGCGGCGCCGGTAGCGCCGGTGAGATGTTGGGCGCGCTCGGTGATGGCGCTGATGGCCGGTTCAAGATCGAGTTCCGCGGCGTGAATGTCGACTTCTTCCCCGGCATGCACGGCGCGAAAGCCGGAGACGGGATGGGCGGCATTGGAGACGCGAAGCTGGCTGCGAAGGGCAATCGAGGGCACGCGAGTCTGATGGTCGGCAACGTTCAGAGCTTCTCGGTCTCGGAACTGAGGGTCGGGCACCGTCCGCAGCAAGTCACGCACCAGACTATCGAGCTCGGAATCGGTGATCAGATGAGCCGTCTGCTGGTTGCGCAGAGTTCCGCCCAGCACCCTGGAGAGGCTGAGGAGCGACGGATTGCCGCAGGCGAGGCAATAAGGCCTGCTATTGGTGCTAATCAGTTCGCACTGGATGCAAAACGTGGCGGACTGAAGAGGAACGAAATGAACGTCCTTAAAAGTAGTGCCGTAAACAGTCTTGCTAAACATGCTTGCGTAGCCCTCAAGAATCCCTCAAGAAAATCTAGTGTCCTAAGGTAAACACGGATGGTGGAATGAAAAAGTAGCCGCATTGGTTCCGGGGTGTGGAAAACTGGGTGGTTTTCGCTCCGGATTCAGTTCGAAGCCAATCCGCCGCGCGGAATATGCAAGAAGTTGCGGCCAAGGTCTATCGGTTCCAAGATGCTGATCCGGGAGACAATCTACAGCGGCTTTTTTTAAGGGGGCTCTTGATTTTGGGAGGAGGGTGGGCTTAAACTCTTAGGACACTCGGGGCAGCGAATGCCTTGATGCTGGGGGGAAATCATGCAGTGGACAGCACCCGCTTTTGAAGAAGTTTGCCTGAATTGCGAAATCAACTCTTACGCGAGCGCCAAGCTCTAACCGTCAGCCCTCCCTAATCTCATCGTTTATCCACACGCGGGTACGAGTGTGCTCTTTTGGCACCTCCGCCCTAAACCCCAGGGAGCGAGCTTTTAGCGCCCTAACCAGCCTGTGCCGTGGCAAACCCCTGATCATCCTGACCCGGATGCGGAATAACTTGAACACTGTGCTGAAGAGCACGATCCAGAGCGTCGGCGAGGGCAATGGGGAAGCCCGTAATCAGAAGGTTGATATCAAGCTGCAGGTGCCGCTGCGAATACAAACGGTGAACCACCAAGGCTCCGCGGTGGCGATTGGCGGAGCTCACCAGATCGAGCGATAGAGTCCAAACCGGCAAACCATCGAGAGACCTCGATCCCCTGCTCTTACCCCCTTGAAAAAAAACTTCTCCCCGGCGGGGTTGTGGGCCTGACTCAGAGGCGCGAAAGGGATAGGCTTCGCCGGGAAAGAGCTTGAAGCGAACGTCGAATCCATCGAAGTCGTTGGAATTGAAGGCGGCTTCCAGAACGCGGCAGACTTGTTCGTAGTCCCGAGCGGCTTTGAGCTCCTCTGTGGCTCGCCGGATCGCGAGGTTATTGATGACGATCTGGCGCTGTTCGAAAGTGCGCTGGGCGACGCGAGCAAGCTCGCCCAACTCGAGGTAGCCAAGGCGTTGAACGCCGATCCAGATGCCGGTTCCAAGCACGGCGAGCACCAATCCCAGAGAGCTCCCTGTGGGCCAGAGCAGGAATAAACTCAGGAGGGCGAACACGGCGGAAACGCCATAAAGCACAATCACGACCTGGCGATGCGTCAGTCCGTGCTGCAAGAGCTTGTGATGGATGTGCTCGCGGTCCGCGGTAAATACGGGACGGCCGCTGACCAATCGTCGGAGAATGGAGAGCGACGTTTCGAGAATCGGCAGGCCGAAGGAAACTACAGGAATGGCAACGGCGACGATGGTCGGGGCCTTTTCCGCCCCTTCCAGAGCGAGCGCGCTGAGCAGAAAGCCGATGAAGAGACTGCCGGAATCTCCCAGGAAGATGGTCGCAGGATTGAAGTTGTAGCGCAGAAAACCCAGGATGGCGCCAGCCAGGGCAATGGTCATCACCGTGACCAGGGAAAATCCGTTCAGCAGCGCAACTACGAATGCCACAAGGGTGGAGAACAATGCCGAACCTGCCGCCAGACCGTCCAAACCATCGATCAGGTTGAAAGCGTTGGTGATGGCCAGCACCCACAGAATCGTCAGCGGCAATCCCACAAACCATGGCAGTTGATGCTCACCGAACAGTACGGGGATGTTCAGAATGCGAAGACCACCCATGAACAACATGGTGGCCGCGACACCTTGGACCGCGAATTTGACATAGGGGCCGACAGTGTAGAGATCGTCATACACTCCCAACAGGAAAACGAGGGAGGCGGGCACCAGAATGGTCAGCAGAGTCTTCAGAGAAAAAGCGGAGTGCAGGTGGGGAACATAAGAGGCCATGACTGCGGCCGCCAGCATGCTCAAGGAAAAGGAAAGGAAAATGGCCACGCCACCCAAGCGTGGCAGAGCCTTGGAGTGCAGATGCCTCTCATGAGACGGGACGGCTACCCACCCGCGCTGGGTTGAAACATCCCGGACATAGCGGGTGAGGACGAACGAGAACAAGAGCGACAGGAAGAAAATCGCAAAGAAGACTACCGTCAACTGCCCTCCCTCGGCCAGCTATCACGAACGTCGGCGCGCCATCCCTCAATTACTTGACACCAAAGTATTGCATCAGCGGAATGCTGCTTGGTAGTGAGTGAACGGGTTCCGTCTGCGTTTTAAGGGTTGCTGAAAAACCTAGCAGCCTTAGGGGCCAGTTTCAATCCCCCGTCTGAGAAATCTGTGGAAAACCTCGGTCGGCGGCCTATGGTGGGTCCAAAACAGGGCACCAGCGGAGACATCCGGAAACAAAGCGACGTGCTCACCGCGGGGCACGCTGTGCTAAACTTCCAGCGATCCTTCTTCCACCAGAGGCCCGTTGATGGAGTTCGGCAGATTCAGTTTTGCCTGTAGCCGTAGCCTGGTCGCTTTCGCTGTGTTGTTGCTTTCCGGTGCGGAGTTCAAGGCTGCGGGACAGCAAGCACCACCATCTTCATCGGTAGCTACGCCGGAATTGCCTGCGGCTGAGCCGATCTCGCAAGCTGCCGTTGGTAGTGTCCCCAGAAACGGTGATGCCCGAAAGGCTGGCGCGAGCGACGATCCGGCGAGCTCGCTTGCCCCGGTCGCGCTTGCCCCGGCCAATGAGAATTCTTCTCAGCTGAGGCTGGGTGCCGGGGACTTGCTCGAGGTCAGCATCTATAACGTGCCTGAATTGGCGACTAAGGCAAGAGTGGGGAATTCAGGGGATGTCTACCTTCCGCTGATCGATTACGTGCATGTGGGCGACCTTTCGGTGGAAGAGGCGCAGGCTTTAATCGAGAAGCGACTGGAAGACGGGGGTTTCGTCCGCAGCGCGCACGTTACCATCCTCGTCGACGAATCCGCTTCCCAGGGAGTAACGATCCTTGGCGAGATAGTCAGACCCGGCATTTATCCGGCGATTGGGGATCGCAGGTTGTACGACATGATCTCGGCGGCGGGGGGATTCACGGTTTCTGCGGGACGCAAGGTGAGCATCGTTCGGCTGCACAGTTCCGCGCCGATCACCGTGAATCTGCCCAGGAATCTGGCTGACGATTTGCAAGATAACATCCAGATCCTCCCCGGAGACACCATCACGGTACCCCGGGCGCCAATCATCTATGTCGTGGGGGATGTGGGCCATCCAGCCGGCTTACTTGTGGATAACGGAAGTTTGACTGTGCTACAGGCGCTGGCGCTCGCGGGAGGGACGAACCACACCGCGAAGATGGGTGGTATCCGCATCATCCGCAAGGGTCCGACGGGAATGACGGAAACGCCCGTTCCGCTGAAAAAGATGCTGGAAGCGAAGGCTCCCGACATAAACCTTCAGGCCGATGACATCCTCTTCGTGCCGCTCAGCGGAGTTCGATCCGCAGCTGGAACAGGTCTTAATGCGGCGATATCCGCGACAGCCGGATTGGCGATTCTCGCCGCTCACCCGTAGGTGAGAGCGGAGGCTCATTCAGGCGGCAACTTCGGTTTCGCGGCGTTCCGGCAGATTCAACAAGCGTTCGAGCACGTGAACGTATTTTGCCGCGCTTTGACTGCGGGAAAACTTGTGCACGATATATTCCCTGCCGTTCTGTCCCAGAACGCGAGCCTCTTCCCGGTTCCCTGCCAGAGAACGAACCGCACTCACCAGAGCGTCCGCATTCTCCGGCTCGATGACAAGTCCGCCACGGGCTTCCTCCAGAATATTGCGGGCTTGCCCATCGACTCCAAGGATCACGGGGCGCGCACACGACATGAATTCCAGCATCTTGGTAGGGATCACCGTCTTAAAGACATCCGCTTTCTTGAGCAGAACGAGGCAAACATCCGACGCGCAGACGTAGGCGGGAATCTTTCCGCGAGGCTGCTGGTCGATAAACCGCAGATTGTTCAGACCGCGCTCCCGCGCCAGCGCGAGGATGCGCTCCTTATCCGCTCCTTCTCCCAGCAGCAGAAAAACAATGTCGGGATTGACGTCCCTCACCTGATGGGCAGCGGCGACGATGGTTTCCAGACCGTGCGCCATTCCCATGGTGCCGATGTAAGAAACGACAAACTTTCCCTCCAAGCCCAATTCCCTTCTCAGAGCGGTTCCGGCTTCTGGAGCAAAAAGGTGGGTTTCGACACCGTTCTCAACCACTGAGATTTTTTCTCGAGGGACACGCCAGTGTTCGACCAGGTAGTCTTCAAAAGCGGGCGTAACCACCACAATCCGATCGGAACGGCGATACAAGAAGCCTGCGATTTTCGCGAGAGAGCGGTGCAACAGCGAATTGCCGTCACCCATTCCAACCGCGGCCAGAGATTCTGGCCAGAGATCGCGCACCTCGAAGACAAAAGGTACGCGCTTCCACCGCGCCAGCCACCAGCCGGAGAGCGCAACCAGCAACTGCGGCGAGGTTGCAATCACAACGTCAGGCTGCGAGATAAAAAGACCTGTGCTTGCAGCCGACACGCAGAACGAGGTGTAGTTCAGAATTCGCTCATACGCCTTCCGGTTGGGAAAAGGAAACAACCAGGTGCGAACCACGTTGACACCGTCGGTGTGCTCGCGAATCACCAGGCGCCGGAACTTGCCGCGATATTCAGGCGGCACCAAGCCGGTGGGATGATTGGGAAATCCGGTGAGCACGGTTACTTCGTGACCCGCAGCGGCCCAATGCCGCGACAATTCGGCGGCGCGCGCGGCAGGTGCACCCATCTCCGGCGGAAAATATTGCGAAACGTAAAGAATCTTCATGAGACGGTGAACCAATATTCAGCAAGCCCGTATTCAGGACGCTTGATCGATGCCGCCGGAGTCTGGAGCGTCATCGTTCGCGTTAAGGTCTTTCATTGCGACGCCCGCTGCGACGGGCACGGCGATGGGTTGTCCCAAACACCGCGACTCTTCCATCGCGAACGTAGTCAGCATTGTCCTCACAACTTCGCGGAAGGGGATTGGCGAGTCGTCGCCGGTTTGAATCGCGGTAACGAAAGCTTGCCACTCGCCGCGGTGTCCTTTGTCCTGACGGAGGAGCGAGCGCAACACGCGCTTCTTTCCGCCTCGAACGAGTTCCAGCCGCCGAAAATCTTCTAGCACCGCCACGTTACCTCCACCGAAGACTTCGATTCGTTCTTTTGAATATGATCGATCGCCGTTTGCAAGATAGCTGATGGTGCCCTGGGAACCGTCCGCAAAACGCAGCGAACACACCACGTTGTCATTGCTGTATTGACCGAGGTTGGAGAGGCTGCGAGTCTCAACCTCGACCGGGGAAGAGTCGGTCAGGAAGCACAGGAAGTCCACAAAGTGGCAGACTTCTGCGATGATCCGGCCTCCCCCCTGCTGGGGATCGTTCAGCCAATGATCCGCAGGAAGAAAGCCTGCATTCACCCGATAGTGAAGCGCGATCGGTTCGCGAACTTCCTGCAAGAAACTCTTCATTCGAACCGCCAACGGAGCAAATCGACGATTGAATCCAACCATGAGAAGCCGGCGAGTGGAGGTTGCGTCATCGTGTAGGTCGACAATTCTTCTGAGCTCTTCCTCATTAAGGCACAAAGGTTTTTCGCAGAAGACATGCTTGCCGGAGCTAAGAGCTGCGATTACCTGGCCGGCGTGCAGGTGATGGCGTGTGGTGATGACCACGGTGTTAACGGTGGGATTGTTGAGGACTTCCTGCTCATCGGTGGTGCAGGAGCGAAATCCAAATTTCTGGGCGGCATATCGAGCATGGGAACCACTTGCAGCGCCCGCTACGACCATCTCTACACCGCCAACTCGCTTGATCGCCGGCAGGAGCGTGCTGGTGGCGAAGCTTCCAGCGCCCAGAAGACCGACCTGAATCGATTTGTGGCTCACGACCAGCCGATCCGGAGTCGACAGGTTTACATGGCGAGTATCGTCGGCATGGTCCGGATACGTGATCAATACACCCAGAAACGCCTCATGGGTTTTGCCCGTGATCAACTCGTAGGCGGAGTGCGCGCGTGCGATGGGGAAGCGATGAGTGACCAGCGATTGCAAATCAAGTTTGCGATCCGCGAGAAGTTTCAGGAAAGCTTCCATGTTGCGAGTTTCGGTCCAGCGCACGTAGCCAATGGGATAGTCAATCCCCTTCTGCTCGTATGCCGAGTCGTAGCGGCCGGGTCCGTAGGAGCGGGAGACGCGAAAGTCGAGTTCCTTCTCATAGAAAAATCTCCGTGGGATCTCCATGGCAACCGTTCCCACGGCGACGACGACAGCGCGATTCCGCGCCACTGCTCCCGCGAGATTCACAGGATCATTGCTGGCAGTTTGCGCGGCGATGAGGACTGAGTCCGCACCGTGCCCGGCAGAGTGTTGCAAACATAAATCCTGAAAGCCGGAAGAGGAAGTGCTCACCGCGTCGGCTCCCAGGCGCAACGCCAAGTCCGCCCGCTCGGCGGAAATATCCATTCCAAGCACGCAGCAACCGGCCGCCTTAAGAATCTGCACCGTTAATTGACCAAGCAGGCCCAGGCCGATCACGGCCACAATGTCGCCCAGCTTGGCGTCGGCGGTCCGCACACCGTGAAGAGCTACCGCTCCGACCGTGGTGAAGGCAGCTTCGTCAAAACTCACAGCTTCGGAAGGAATGCGCGCGACCAGAAGGCGGGGAATGCAAGCAAACTCGGCGTGCACAGCGTGACCCGCGCCGGCGCATGCCACGCGATCTCCAGGATTGATGTCGGCAATGCCTTCGCCCACCGCGACGACGGTTCCGGCGCTGCTATATCCCAAGGCACTGGGTTGATCGAGACGGCTGCGCACCGTAGACACAGTTGCCAGCAATCCGTCACGGCTGATCTTGCTCAGAACTTCGCGCACGAGATCGGGGCGCACTCTCGCCTTCTGCAGCAAGTTCTTGCTGGCGAATTCGGAGGAAGCACGCTCCGTGCCCGCGGAAACCAGGGAAGCGGCAGTGCGAACCAACACGCAGCCCGCGAGCAACTTCGGGGCCGGCACTTCGGCCACGGTGATTTCAGCGCTACGGGCATCCTGAAAGACTTGTTTCATGCGATTGGCACTCTCACGGCGGACGGATTTGATTCTGCGGTATGCGTCCCTTTCTCAGAAACATTCACGCGATAAATCTCGGATGCATGCCGCAAAACAACTATCTCTCCGTCTATCGACTCAAGCTTGCATTTTTCATCGGTAAGAACCGCGGTGACGAATCGAACCGGCAATTGCGATCGAGTCCGGTAAATGATCGAAACCGCCGGCCGAAGATCGCCATACGTGGGCGACTCCCAACCGAGCAACTGCGTATCCGTGTCCGCCGAATTTCCCTCTACCCGGACTCCCGCTCGTACGATCGCGGCGTTTCCCACTGAACTCGCAAAAATGCTCCAGCGAACTCGCGACTGCCCCGCCGTGAACATCACTTGAAAAGGCGAGTCAGAAACCTGGTACGGCAAATCGGCTGCCAGCCAATGCAAGCGCAGGTCATGCACTCCGCTTCCCTCCATGTCATCCACGATCACCCAGCCAGAGCCAGCGAGCCATTGGACCGTGCGGTGGTGCGTGACGCCGAAACGTTTGTAGCCATCATGCTCACCCTCAAAGCGATGGGCGTAAGGCTGACCGGGCGAAGAGTGCGAGCGACCCGAAGCTTGCGCCCAGTCGACCCAGAGAAAGCGCCCAGCCCGTCGCATCTGGTCGTGATGATCGACGGTCACGGTGTTATGAACGGCTGTACCGGCGAGCCCATTATTCCATGGCGGAGGCGCATTGTAGAGATATGTTCCGGCGTCGCGGGCCAGATTGATACCTCGCCACCACAAATCCACGTGCAACTGATCGGCCTGAAAAGGACGGCGCGTGTACCGGCCCGCGCGAATCAGCGCCCATGAACTCTGATCTCCAAGACGGAAGTATCCGGTTTCGGCGGACGGAGGCAGAGCCGGAGCGGTTTCTTCCACAGTCGTGGGCTTCGCCCCGAACCACAGCGCGGCTTCGTCCCAAGGCCCGGGCTTTAGCGCAGGACGATCGAGAACCGCGGCGCCCAACTGCAGCAAGGGACGAAAATCGCGATACTGGGAGACGGCGAGCGGAAGGATCTGGCTGCCA
>Ga0187862_10002782_pt1 | contig 17397 bp, 10 predicted proteins | sample June2016WEW_10_1_FD_133003 | JGI IMG/M metagenome (GOLD analysis project Ga0187862, IMG submission 133003) | Peatland microbial communities from SPRUCE experiment site at the Marcell Experimental Forest, Minnesota, USA - June2016WEW_10_150 | ecosystem: Environmental > Terrestrial > Soil >...
GAGAGATTTCGACGTGGGCTTCGGAGCCGACGCGGAGATTGTCGCTGCGCGTGCCCATGCCCCCGCCGAGACTCATCTCGCGCATGACAATGTTCGACTTTCCCCAGGAACTGGAAAGAGTGGCGGAGAGAGTGCGCGGCAAAATGATCCGTTCGTAGCGGCGCTGACGGACAAAGGGGCAGCCCTCGCCGGAGTCGAGCGGAGCGATGGCCAGTTCGCCGGCCTCGAGGCCGCTGTCGGCGAGCGCCTGGGTGCCATAGCGGGGATCAATCTTGGAGAGCGACTGAATGGCGGCGATTCTCAATTCGCGGTGCTGGCTGTAGCCAAAGAGTTTCTTGTCTTCGACGATGGCGCGCAGAACCGGGACGGCCTCGACGTCGCGCAAGCGGCCGAGCGACTCGATCGCTTTCAGTTGCACGAACGGAGGCCGGTGCTGGGCTTCGCCGGCAGTGGCGAGTGCGATCAAGCTGGCACTGGCACTGCGGTCCTGGCTCATGCCGATCTCGTCGATGGCCTCGGGCAGGATAAGCGAGTCGAGCAGTTCGAGCAGTTCGAGCAAGGTGCGTCCGCGGTCGGGTGCGGCGCCGTAGGCGATCTGACGAACGATCACGTCCTGATAGAAACGGTTGAACTCGCCCATGCGGGTGGGCAGTAACTCTAACAGGTCGGTCACGGCGAGACGGCTCAACAGGCCGACGGTGGAGGCAGCCTGGCGGGTCTGGCCGGTGCGCAGAATATCGCGCAGATCGTCGACGGCGGGTTGTCCGAGTTCGCCCACCAGTTCGACAATGCGATCGCATTCGACGCGCTTCTGCGAACGGAAGAAGCGGTCGGCAAGGTGCTCGACCGAAGTTCTGGGAAGCTGCTGCAGGACGTCGATTAAATCCTCGGAGACCTGATCGGCGTTGATGGCTTCTTCGATCATCTCGGGCAGGCGATTTTCGATGCCGACGCGGGAGCGGAGATCCTGCACCAGGGCAGGCCGCTGGCGGGCTACGCTTTCGAGCGAGTTGCAGAGTTCAGCAACGGCTTTGTACCTTCTGCGGGAGCAGGCCTCTTGCCCGAAGCGTGCGAACGCGGCAGCCAGCAGGCTCTGGATCTCGGATTCGTTTTCCTTGGCCAGCCTCTCGCCGATCATGGCCAGGGCATTGGGCATGACTTCTTCAGGCGCGGTGGCGTAGAGGTCGGCGAGTTGAGCCAGGCCGGTGGCGGTCTTGCGGCGCGGTTCGGATTCTTTGGCGTTGATTCCGCTGCAGTAACTGGAAAGAATCTTAGCCGCCATGTCCTGATCGTCGCGCTCAAAAAGCAGTTCGACGAACTGGCGAATATTGCGGGGCGGCACGCAGGCGGCTTCGCTCGAGAGCAGCACGCTTTTCTTGCCGGCTTCGGGAATCTCAGCCCAGAACATGCGATCGAGAATGTCGGCGTGGGATTCGATCAGGATGCCGGCCTTGGACATCTTGTCTTCCTGGACGCGCAGGATCTGGCGCAGCGTATCCATTTGCCGGCTCATGTGCTCCATCATGTCGTGGACGGCGTTAACCTTGACGTCGCCGCGCTGATAGCGGTCGAGAGCGAATTTGATGGCCATGCTCTCGGCGGCCTTCATCAGAAGCGGGGTATCGTTGCTGCTGTCGGGGTTGCCTTTAATAGTCTGCGCCGCCAGACTTTCGAGCAAGTGGGCGAGATTGACCTTGGCGCCTTCGGGAGCCTTGCCGAGCTCGACCTTGAGATTTTCCTGCGAAGCGTTGGGATCCTGCATCGCCTGGCCAAAATGGGTGAGCAGGCGAATGGTCTGGATGACTTCCTCTTCCTGTAAGGGAACGACGCCGCCGCTCCAAGTTCCGGATGCTGTTCCGGCAGACGTTCCGCCCCCGGGTCCGCCCGGGCCCGGGCCGTAGCCGGCGGGAATGGGGACGCTGGGGACGCTGCCTAGAGGCGCGCCTCCGGGTGTGCCCGAACCGCCGCTGCTGGCTCCCTGCGCCGCGGCGATCAACTGCAGAAGTTTCTGAGGGTCGTTGAGCCACTGTTTGAATTCGGGGCCGAGCGCCTGCGCCGCGAGTTGCGCGGCGATGGAATATTCGCCGGTGGCGGGATCGGCGGCCACAAACCTGACTTCATTGATGCGGATGGAGGAATCCTTGTTGTCGCCGAGGGTTTCCTTGATCTGCTTGGCGAAGTCCTGCGCTTTGGAGCCGCCCATGGCAAAGGCGCGGACCAGACGCGTAAAGTCGTCGATCGTAACTTTGTTCGAGAACAGGATGCTGGAGAGCCCGGCCGCAGTCAGCAACTGCGCGAAGCTGCGTTCGGCCTGTCCGGCTTCAAGCGGAATGCCATCGAGAAGAAGTTTGTCTTCCGAAACGCCGAGCAGAAATCCAGTGTCACCGCCCTTGGGCAGTGCCTGCTGGAGTTCGTTCCACGCGGTCTGGAACTGGCCTTCGGTGCGCTTGTGGTTCACTCCATACAGCCGCGTGTACTTGATCAGAATATTAAGGCTGTGCAGGAAAGACCGAGCAGACGCGCTGCGACCGGCGTCGGTTGGAGCGGCGTTAGCGATAACAGCCTCCTCTCGGTGGGTGGAGTGTTGGCACTAAGACTAAGCCGGAAAGTGACCTAATGCACGATTACGGAGGTAATTGGACTAAACGAGGGTCGAATCCGGGTGACGGAACGAAAGGGCTGGTACTTTAGGATACGCGCTACACTGGTGGCGCGAACCCAGTTGCCCGTACCCAGTACAAATGAAGATCGGCGTGCTTTTTTTCGGGGTTTTGAAGGACTTGCTCGGACGGTCGGGCGAGACTGTCGATCTGCCGGAAGGTGCGCGGGTGCGGGAAGTGTTCATCCACTATGCGCGCGAGGCTCCGCGGTTTGAAGCCATGGTACCGTCGCTGGCGATTTCGGTGAATCAGGAGTATTCGGGACCGGACCGAGCGCTGCGCGAGGGCGATGAAGTCGCGCTCTTGCCGCCGGTGAGCGGCGGGTCGGCGGAAGGTGGCAAAGTCCCTGGCAAAGTCCCTGGCGAAGTGCCGGGTGAAGCGCCGGGTGAATTGCCCGGTGAAGTCCGAATCGTCCGCGAGCGAATTGATACCGAGGCTGTGGTCGCGCGGTTGCAGCGGCCGGCGGATGGCGCGGTGGTGATTTTCGACGGCGTGGTGCGGGATAACACGCGCGGTCGGCGCACGCTCTATCTGGACTATGAAGCGTATGAAACGATGGCGCTGAAACACATGGAAGCTTTGGCGGCGGAGGCGCGGGCGCGCTTTGGGGTGCGGGCAGCGTCGATCGTTCACCGGCTGGGGCGGCTGGAGATTGGCCAGACGAGCGTGCTCATCGTGGTGGCCGCGGCGCACCGGGGCGTGGCGTTTGAGGCCAGCCGCTGGATCATTGACACCTTGAAGAAGACGGTGCCGATCTGGAAGAAAGAATACTTTGAAGATGGAGCGGTTTGGGCCGATGGGGAAGCGTTTCCCGAAGAAATTCGATTGCCGGGAGGCACAGCGGGGGAGCGGCCTGCATCATAAATGATTGAATCATTTAGTCATTGAGGCATTGAGTCATTGAAATCTTGGAATCTTGTGATGAATCGTTGCGCACAGCTTTTATACGTCTTCCTGTTGATCGTCTGCTCTGTCCCGTTGCTGGCGGAGGAGCCGGAAACCACGATCAAGGTCGACGTGAAACTGGTCAACGTCTTCGTGACGGTGACGGATGCGCACGGTGCTCCGGTGGCGAACCTGCAGAAAGAAAATTTCCTGCTGAAAGAAGACGGCAAAGAGCAGAAGATCGCGATCTTCGATAAGGAATCGGCGCTGCCGCTGTCGATTGCGCTGGAAGTGGATACGAGCCTGAGCACCAGAAAAGATCTGCCGCTGGAGCTGACGTCGGCACGCAAGTTTGCCCACACGATTGTGCGGCCGCAGGATGGACTGGCCTTGTACAAGTTCAGCGAGACCGTGAACCTGATGGTGCCCTTCACCTCCGATTTGAAAAAGATCGACGCGGGCATTGATCGCGAGCGCAATGGAGCAGCGACGGCCCTCTACGACGCGGTGTATCTGGGTTCGCAAGCCCTGAGTCGGCGGCAGGGAAGAAAGGTGATGGTGGTGATCACCGATGGCGGAGACACGATGAGCCAGGTGAACTATAAAGAAGCGCTGCGCGCGGCTCAGGAGGCGGAGGCGATTATTTACAGCATCATCATCGTGCCCATCGAAGCCGACGCGGGTCGGGACACCGGGGGCGAGCACGCGCTGATTCAGATCTCCTCAGATACGGGCGGCAAGTATTACTATGCGAAGTCGCTGGCGCAACTGGATGACGCCTTCCGCCAGATCAGCGACGAACTGCGGACCCAGTATCTGCTGGCGTATTATCCCTCCGAGCGCTATTCGAATTCGGACTTCCGCCAACTGAAGGTCGATCTAACGAACGCGCCGGCGGGCGGTCCTTTTCAGTCGCACTATCGCGCGGGATACTACACGCACAAGGGGACGTTCTAGGGAAGCAGTTTCTGCTTTCCCGTAGAGACGTGGCTTGCCGCGTCTCGGCCAGCGAGGCAATCCGGCGGTGCAAGCGGAGACGGGGCAAGCCCCGTCTCTACCGGAAATCTTCCCGCCCCCGGCTTAAAAACGCGTACATCGCGCCGGGGAAGTGGGCGCATCTAGTAAACTGTTCTATTCCATTTGCCGTAGAAACTAGGATCCTTAGACGCGGAATCGCTTCCAGGTTCTACTTGAGGTTCTGCCCCCAGGAGAGTGGCACTTTGTTCGATTGCTCTGGCTTGATGGTCCGTCGTTCTCTGTTCATTCGCACTGGCTTATTGCTCATCGCTTCTCTCACAGGCGCGCTCACGATTTCTTCGTGGGCGCAGGAAATGACCTCGGAAAATCCGACCACCGGCACCATTCAAGGTACGGTTCGGGACAACGACGGCAACCCCGTTGCCGGGGCGCGCATTTTGTACGGCTCGCGTGTCACCGACACCAGCGGCGTGACCCGCACCGGCAAGGAGGGGATTTATGTTTCCGAAGCGCTGCCGCCCGGCGCTTATGTGGTGCGGGTGGAAGGCCGGGATATGGCGCCGGTCGAGAGCAGCGTGACCGTGGTGCTGGGGACGGCAGTCACGGCGGATTTCAAGCTGGAATGGATCAATCCCGGGCCGCTGCGACTGGAGAGCAAGTTCAGTGGCGAAGCTCCCGACAAGCTGCCCGTTGCCGGGCGGAACTATCTGAATGCGGGACAGTTTGAACCAGGTGTGCAGGCGGTGGATGGAAGGATTCTCGATCCGGGCAAGAGCGGGCTCCAATCGCTCTCCATCGGCAGCCAACTGGGACGAACCACGCACTACGACATGGATGAAGTCGAGACCATGGATGAGACCAAGGGCGCGTCCATGTTGAACCTGCCGGCGGAAGCGGTGCGCGAAGTAATCGTGTCGCGAGTTTCACCCGAGTTGTTTCAGTCGCTGAACGCAGCGGGCGCGGTGCGCATCACCACGCGCTCGGGTGGAGATGAATGGCACGGCAATCTGTTTGGAAATCTCGAGGACCAGTTCCTCGGCATGGCCGGCTTTCCATCCGGGAACTCGGATTACAGCCGGCAGCAGTATGGATTTGGGGCGGGCGGCGCGGTGATCAAGGACAAGGCGTTCTTATTCGTCGGCGGAGAACGCACCAAGCAGGATGGTTTTTTGCCGATGACGTCCGCAGATTTGATTTTGCCGACGGCCTCCGATTTGGCGGCTTTCAACCAAACCAGCCTGCAGAGCGCTTATTTTCGCGAGAACATGCTGACGGCGCGGCTGGATTACAACTTCGGCGACAACATGAAGGGATTTGCGCGGCTGAGCTACGACAACGCGAATGAGATCGGGCCTGCGGACGGCCTGTCGAATTTCCGCAATCAGTTGAACGTCCCGGCTGCGGTTTTCGGGCTGGATTGGAACCACGGACACTTTGTGAACAGCGCGCGCTTCGGCTATCAGAAGATGGTTGACGCGATCAATCCGGCACTGAGCGATTCGACGATTGTGCCGGGTCCTCCGCTTCTGCACATGCAGATTGGATCGTATGGACTGGGGCCAAGCGTGGCCGGTCCGCGGCAGACGATTCAGCGCGATTTTTTCGGGCGCTACGACAGCAGCACCATCTATCACGTGTATCACTCGATACGCTTCGGGGGAGCGATCCATCGCATCGCGCAGGGCGATTTCTATGCGCCGGGGAATTATGGTCCGTCGGTCACCAGTTCGAATGGGCTGGATGTGATCAACGCCATTAATGGCAACCCGCTCCTGCTGCCGCTTTACCCGGGCGATCCGCGCGGGGCGGCGGACAATCCGCTGAACTATCCGGTGGGCACGGTCACGATTTTCAACGGCCTCGGAAATTTCAGCGAGAAATCGGCATTCAACCGGCCGAACGGCGGACACTTCGACACGCGGCTCGAGGGCTACGTGGGCGACACCTTCAATCTCTTTCCCAACCTGAACGTCAGCTTCGGTTTGAATTATGTGCGGGACAGCGGGCGCACGGACAGCGACTTGGCGCCGGTGCCATGCTCGGCGGTCAACACCACGATCGTGACGGCTCCAATATGCACCAGCGGTTTGATTCTCGATCAATTCGGTTTGCTTCCGTTCGTGAGTCCGACTGCCTACACGCCGCTGGGACAGAAGATAAACCAGCCCAGCTTTAATTTTGCGCCGCAAGCAGGTTTGGCGTGGGATCCGGGACACAATGGGCGGATGGTGGTGCGGGCGACCGGCGGGTTGTTCTATGACAATTTTCTGTTGCAGAATTTGTATCAGGATCGCATTAACCGATTGTCGAACGGGCAATACAACCGCGGCCTGACGCTATGTCCGACGGGGTCGGTGCTGTTTCCGGACGGATCGGTGGTGAGTTCGGTGGATAACCTGGACATCGCGACGCAGATTTGCGGGCAGTCGCTTGGAAACGTTGCCGCGGCAATTAGCGAGCTGCAGTCGCAGTTTACTTTAGCGCAGTCGGCGGTGACGAGCGCGCAGCCGAACGTGTACTCGCTGGCAAATAGCGTGGCGGATTTTGGGGGCATGCTCGCGCCCGGTTTCAGGACACCGCGAGTGGTGCACATGTCTGCCGGAATTCAGAAACAGATCGGGGAGCGCGGCATGCTCTCCGTCGATTATCTGCGCGAGATCGGCACCCAGTTTCCGCTGGGGATTGACACCAATCACGTGGGCGACTCGGGCTACATGACGGACGGCGACAATCCCATCAACCCCATACTCAATACCTATGCAGCGGAGCTATCGGCGATCAACGCGACCGTGAAGCCAGTGGGATGCGCGGGGGCAACCTTCGCGGGCAGCAGTTCGCAGGCTGCGGTGAATTGCTATTTGGCGGCCGTGCCGGGAGCGAGCATCACGGATTTTGCGCGCAACGGGCTGGATTCGTCGAACGCGTTCTGCGGACCGTTTCCGTGTTCGGTCCTGGGGAAGCAGCAGGCGGCGTTCGGCGGAGCCAATCCGGCGGTGGGATCGAACATCATGTACTTTCCGAGCGGGCGGTCGCGCTATACAGGTGTGCATCTGGCCTACCACGCGATCAGCGGAGAGAACACGGCGCGACGCTTGCAGCGCCTGGAGGTGACCATCGCGTACTCGCTATCGCGCTATCGCAGCAACATGGCGGAGCCGAATGGCAGCGGCGGAGATTACTCGCTGATGAACGTGGCGCAAGATTACAACCGGCCGCATTTGAGATATTGGGGCGACGCGGGCTTGGATCGGACGCACCAGTTCACGGTCACTCCAACCGCGGACTTGGCACACGGGCTGCGGCTTTCGATGATCGCGCATCTGGCGTCGCCGCTGCCGCTGAGCGCTTATGTTCCACAGCAGGACGGCGGCGGAGTGGCGGGGGAAATCTTCCGCAGCGACGAAACTGGCGACGGCACGGTTGGCGATCTTTTGCCGGGAACGTTTCTGGGAGGCACGGGAAAATATTCGACCACAAACGTGACCAAGGCGGTCGCCTATTACAACGCCAACTTCGCCGGAAAGTTGACGCCGGCGGGTGAAGCGCTGGTGAACAACGGTCTGTTTACCGGACTGCAACTCGTGCAACTGGGCGCTTACTCGCCCGTGATTCAAACCCTGCCGGGGCATTATGCGGAAGCGCCCTGGCTGAAGACGATGGATCTGCGGCTGACCCGGCCGTTCCAGGTCGGAGAGCGGATGAAACTGGAGCCCAGCCTCTCCGTGTTTAACGTTTTCAACTGGGCTAACTTCGGAGGCGCGGGGAACCAGTTGAGCGGCGTGATGAACGGGGCGCCGGGCAGTTCGCTGAATAACGCGAGTTCGGCGGGATACTGCGGCAGCTCAGCCGGTTACTGCACCTCGCGGCTGGACCGGGTTCTGCCCGGTTCGGGCACGTATGCGATCGGGGCTCCACGGCAGCTGGAATTCGGAGTGCGGATTACGTTCTAGGGTTGGCGATGGTGAAAAAATTGAATGCAAGGCGCTCGCGTTGGCTCGCGCTGGAGCCGCCCCATTTTCCTTTTTTCCACTCGGCAATTATAATCGCCGTTCACCGTAATCCTGTCTAAGTGTTGAAATACAGAGAGGCCCCGACCAGGAGGGTGCATCATACCTGGAGAGGCTGGCCCCGGTCAGACCCTGGTTGCCAGACTGTAGTCGGTCGGTTATGCCAATTTTTGCATTCCCTGGAGGCGCAGTAAGAAACATGGAAAAATTAGTTCGCATCGCTCTGGCAGCTCTCTTTCTTCTCGGCATCGCTTCCGCCCAGAACATTCCCCAAATCGATGTATTCGGCGGCTACTCATACCTCAACTTTGACCTGCCGGCGAATCCGAGCACGGGTACGGCCAATCAGCACCTGGTTATGAACGGCTTCGAATTCTCCGGCGCTGTCCGCGTGTTCCATCATCTTTCTATCGAGGCGGACGTCAGCCGCCACTCCCTTAGCGATTGCACTGGTATTACCGGTTTGAACTGCACCGATTTCTCCTACATGGGGGGGGCGCGCTACGACCTTGGGACGCACTCCGGCAAACTCACGGGCTTTGTACACGGCCTGGTTGGGCAAGACCAGGCGGATCTTCCCCAGAACTCCGTGACTCCCGTGTCCGATAGCTCGCTGGCATTCGCCGCGGGTTTTGGCGTTGATTATTGGGTCTATCACCACATCGGAGTGCAGTTGGGGCCGATCGATTATTTTTATACCCGTCACCTCACCATCGACGCCGTTCCCAGCCAAAATAACATTCGCATCGCTGCCGGAGTCGTTTTCAGATTTGGCGCTCCAACTTCTTCGGGTGAACCCTCGCCCAGGGCCAGGGGTGAGTCATCCTCGAACTCGCGTCGGTCCAGGAATGTTGCTCCTGCGGGTCAACCCGCGACCGTGGCCGCCAATCAGACAGTGCCGGTGGGTATACCGGGCCACGGGATGCCGATCTCTGCGCTCGGACTCGCGGTCGGGCCCCAGGAATTCGACGGAGCGAAAATTCTGGAGATCGTGCCGGGTGGCGTAGCCGAGATGGCATCCTTGAAGGTGGGCGATCTGATCAAATCAGTGGATGGCAGGCCTGTGAAGACGCCGATGGAACTGGCGGCCGAGCTGTCGGATAAGTCCGGGAAAGTTCGCATCGGCATTCTGCGCGGCGACGTTGCCACCGAGACGTTAGTCCTGATAAGCCACTAATGATTGCTTGTTGCCGCAAGCCCAGATGTCAGGATCCGCTCTTGATTTTGGGTGGCGCAGCGCTTCAGCGCTGCGATAGCCTACCTGTCTTCGGCCCCGGCTTTAGCCGCAGCGGTAAACATTCGGAAACTGGTGCGCCCGGAGAGATTCGAACTCCCGACCTACAGCTCCGGAGGCTGCCGCTCTATCCAGACTGAGCTACGGGCGCACTATCGTAGACCAAGTGTACATCGTCGGCTCGGCATGCCTCAATCGCACCATAGGTAGAGACGCGGCTTGCCGCGTCTGAGACGGGGCAGAGCCCCGTCACCACACGAACCGATCAGCTTTCGACCGTTGCCATCGAGCCCCGCTTGCGCTTGTTCGCTTGCAGGATCTTCTTACGCAGCCGCAATGATTTCGGCGTGACCTCGGCGAACTCGTCTTCGGCTATGAATTCAATAGCCTGCTCAAGATTCAGATTGCGGTAAGGCACCAACCGGATCGCTATGTCGGAAGTCGAAGCCCGCATGTTGGTCAGCTTCTTCTCGCGCACAATGTTGACGTCGAGATCGGTGTCCTTGGCGTTCTCCCCGATGATCATGCCTTCGTAAACGTCGACGCCGGGCCCGACGAAGAGCACGCCGCGCTCCTGCAGATTGTAGAGAGCGTGGGAGGTCGTAAGTCCGGGCCGGTCGGCAATCAGCGCGCCCGTTGGACGATGTGGAATCTCACCCTGCCACTCGATGTATCCGGCAAAAAGCGCGTTCATGACGATGGTGCCGCGCGTGTCGGTGAGCAGCGTGCTGCGCAGTCCAATCAACCCGCGGCTGGGCACGCGGAATTCGACGCGCACGCGGCCGTAGCCGTGATTGTGCATGTTGGCGACTTCGCCTTTGCGCGAGCCAACATGTTCCATGACCACGCCGACAAATTCTTCAGGGATGTCGACGGTGAGGTGTTCGACCGGCTCCATCAGTTTGCCGTCAATGTGTTTGGTGACGATCTCGGGCTTGCCAACCATGAGTTCGTAACCTTCACGGCGCATCATCTCGATCAGAATGGAAAGCTGCAACTCGCCGCGTCCAAGCACCTTGAACGAGTCGGTGCTGCCCGTTTCTTCCATGCGCAGAGAGACGTTGGTGAGCAGTTCTTTTTCCAGGCGCTCGCGCAGGTTACGCGAAGTGACGTAACTGCCTTCGCGTCCGCAAAACGGAGAAGTGTTGATGGTAAACAGCATCGCAATCGTCGGCTCGTCGATGACGATATGAGGCAGAGGCGCGGGATTCTCCGCGCTGGTAATCGTCTCGCCAATGGTGATGCCTTCGACGCCAGCCACAGCAATGATGTCGCCGAGCGAGGTTTCCGTAATGTCGGTGCGCTTGAGCCCGGAGAAGCTGAAGAGCTTGGTGATTTTTGTCTTGTGAAATGAGCCATCACGCTTGGCGATCGCGACGTCTTCGCCTGTCTTCATGGTCCCGGAAAAAACGCGGGCAATGGCCAGGCGCCCAAGGTAGTCGCTGTAATCGAGATTTGCGACCAGAATCTGCAGCGGTCCGTCCTTGTCCCCCTGCGGAGCGGGGATGGTGTCGACAATCGCCTCAAACAGAAGACGCAAATCCTCGCCCGCCGCTCCCTGATGCACGGCGGCCGTTCCCGCCTTGGCGTTGGTATAAAGGACGGGAAAATCAAGCTGCTCTTCCTTGGCATCGAGATCGATAAAGAGGTCGTAAACCTCGTTAAGAACTTCCTGCGGACGAGCGTCCGGCCGGTCAATCTTGTTAATGACAAGAATCGGCTTGAGGTTAGCCTCCAGCGCCTTGCTGAGCACGTAACGCGTCTGCGGCAGCGGGCCTTCGCTGGCATCGACCAGCAGCATGACGCCGTCGACCATCTTGAGCGCCCGCTCCACTTCGCCGCCAAAATCGGAGTGGCCGGGCGTATCCACGATATTGATTTTGACGCCCGCATAAAACACAGCCGTGTTCTTGGCAAGAATAGTGATGCCGCGCTCGCGTTCCAGATCGTTCGAGTCCATAACGCGCTCGGCGACGGTCTCGTTGTCGCGGAAAGTGCCACTCTGTCGAAGCATGGCGTCAACCAGCGTGGTCTTGCCGTGGTCCACGTGGGCAATGATGGCGATGTTGCGAATACTCGGATTCAGATCGAAAACTCCTCAGGACTGCGAATTGGGGCTTAGTACTGGTTTCATAAATGCGCCTCAGTTTGGAAGGTGCTTCCCTCAGGGGCTAAAGCCCGCATTTTTTGCGGGTCCTGAACGGCACGGCTGAAGCCGTGCCCTACCCGACACCTATTTATGAAACCAGCTCTACTACTACTTTACTATGGCGGGTCGATTCGCAGACGAGTTGAAATGCGACACAGACTGATGGCACTCCATGACCGTCTTTGATCAAGCCCGCAGGCGGCGTTTGCGGCGTCGCGGTTGCTCGCATGCCTGGATTGTTCCGGGCGGCAGGAGTTTGGGGTCGGAGGGCGGAACGGAACTCGTGTTCGAATTTAGCTTCTGATTCTTATTAGCGTTCAGGAGTGCCATATTGGTGGACGCGACCTGCATGGCGTAGAACAAGGCGGTAGCTTCTTTCGGCTCGATGCGGCGGTGGAGCATCATCTCGCAAACCTCTGAGATGGCCGATTGGATAGAGACGGGGTCTTCGAGTGGAGGAAGATAGATGTGAGTGGAAGGGATGGTGTCGGAGTTGTTGATATCGATCGGCGATGGGCCCATTACCTTGTGGTAGTGGCAGAACCGCTCGCCGTGGAGAGCGGGAGAGTTGCAGGGATCTCCGTTGGTTTTTCGTTGTTCGCAAATTTTGACTGGGGGTTTGTCGGAAGAAGATGACATTATGTTTGCTCCTTTGGGCGAATGATTTGGCGCAGGTATTTTTAATTAATGAATTGCGCTTAGGTTTGGTATCCCCACCCCCCCTCCCTGATTTTCGCTAAAGTATTATAACCAAAGAACTTAACTGTAAAGTATTCAGAAATCAGGACTTAGCGGTGGAATTTGGGGTTTGTCAAAGAGCCGCCGAGGTGGGTTTTCAGCGGATTATCGGTCCGTCTCTGGAGACGGGCACAGTTCTCGATGCTGCACTGTCGGGGAATGATCGCACCGATTATGGTGCATGTCTGTGATGGCCGTACGGGAAAAATGTGATGAAAAAAACACTACGCTACACTAGGGAGGTTATGGACGATGCGGGAATGCTCGCCGACGTGAAGGCCTACGACGCCGCCAAGGCGCGGCTCGAAAATGGCGAGGACGAACTTGTCCCGCTGGAGATCATCGAGCGCAGACTGGGCGGAGAGTCGGCGCTCCGAATTTGGCGTGAGCCGCGACAATAAAGAGGGGGTTGAAATGGTATCGGCCGTTCGACATGCCGCTTCTCGAAAAGCGCGAGAAGTGGCGCACCCCCAGTTGTTTCCGCTCATCAACCCGCCGGTCATTGTCCCCCGGCCCGCTTAAATGCCGGGTTGGTGGATAATCCGACAAGTTCCGACTTGACCGCTTCGGGAGTATCCGGCGAAGCGAGCAAGTAATCTATCTAGTCATCCACCAAAGGGTTGCTTCTTTGAAACGACCATAGGGACCAGCCAGCCGCGGTGTAAGTAACTCCTCGAACGATCGAAGGTGTGAGAGTCGATGGATGGTTTGGAGTCTTGCGCAGTTTGTCAAAGTCTTCGTAGTCGATTCTCCAACTAAGCGCGCTGGCAATCGTCTTCACGGGTTTGAGCTCGCCGGTGGCTCCGAAAACAGCCCACATCATATCCAAGTGCTGAAACAGGTCTCTTGTTGGAGTCAGATCGTAGGGATCTTGCAGTGGAGTGAGGCTGAGAAATTTCTGCTGATCCTCAGCACTCAAGGTGTTTAGAACGCTGCTAATGTCGAATCCGGCCGAACGCAGGATTAGGAGCCCTAGCGCACGCGTCAATGGAGGCTGGGCGGCAATGCGCGTTCGAAAGTCCTGCGCTGCGAGGGGATCAGCCTTGGCTGCGGCACTCAAGAAAGCGGCGAAGATCTCCCCCTGCCCCTGGCGTGAGTGTTGAGTTTGGTCCGCCACGAAGAACTGCAACGAGGGAAGCAGCCGCGCAGGATTTGGTTGCCGATAGTACGTTTGCGAAAACTTACCCAACTCCTCGCCGTCCTTGAACGACTTCTTACTGCCCGTTTCGAAGCTCTCGATCTGAATGGTCGAGGAACTCAGAGCCTGATGGCCACTAGGGGATTCGACCTCCGCTTCCACGGCGGCGGTCCCGTCACCGGCGTCAATGGGAGCGCACCAGTGGTCAGCCGATACTCCCAGGCTAGCCATGGTTTTCATCGCAGCCGGCAGCTTGACCCCTGCCGCGCTGAGAACCGCAGTCACGGAGTCGCTGCCTTCCGGTTTGATTTTCTTGAACTCTGAAGGAGGTGCAAGTGGTTGGACGTCGCTATGACCGGCGAACTTCACACGGAACGACACTCTAGTTTTTTGCAGGTAGTCGTCGCGATTGTCGCCGGTGGAATATATGCCGACGCGGATGCACCGCCCGGGGTTTAGAAGCAGGACGCTCTGCGGAGCATTTACCAGGTCCAACGTATGCTTCCACTGCGTCTGAACAACAGATTCAGCCAGCAGAACAATCTGAGGCGCGATTTGCGGAGGTGATGGTTTTTGCGGCGGATAAGTCTCATCTTGCGCCGGGAGTAATGTGGCAGCCAAGGTGACCGCTGATAGCACGACAACAATCCGCGTGATTCGGGTCCTGGCGAGACTTAGTACAGTTCGCATGGTGGAAGCAGTAGACCGCGATTTCCGGCCGAGCGCAAGCGAATCCAGTTACGCACAAGAGTGTGTTCGTCCCGCTGTGCGAACATTTCGACTCCCACCCTTTCGCAAAGTGCGATAGGGATGGGGCGTCCGGCGGGCCACTTCTCGACAAGCGCGAGAAGTGGCGCACCCCCAGTTGTTCCGCCAATGTTCGGCGACGAAGCCGCGTTGCTTAAAGTGGCCCACCCGCCGTTCGGAATGAAAGCCGAAACTTTCAGCGTTCGTGGAATCCCACCCTTCGCAAAGTGCGCGAAGGATGGGGCACCCCTTGTGTTGCTGGTGTCGGCGAGGGCAAAAGCATGGGCCACCCCGCCAGTCCCTCAGCGGCTAAAGCCGTCGGAATTGAGTGCGTAGATCGCAGCGGTAAACCGCTGCGCCACCCCAAGTCTCAATCTTGGTGGTCCCCTTAGGGTCGCCTCTTTGCTTCCCTGCCCAAGTCCTCGCCAGAGAACGCTTGCGCCCTTTCATAACCTTGCTATAATCGCGCAAGGTTTTTGGCTGCCCATCTCCGATTGGAGGAAATAAAAATGAAGAGGAAGCGAATTCTAGCTGGCGTCATCCTGCTTGCCATGCTGGTTCTACCGGTGATCGCGGCCCCGCGCGCGGACAAGCCCGCCAGCGATCGCGACGCCACCGTAGCCGAAAAGTGGATTGCGGCGTGGAATTCCCACAACCCGGACAAGATGCTTCCCCTGTTCACCGACGACATCTTCTACGAGGATGTCGCGTTCGGCGAGGTCAGTCACGGCAAGGTCGAAGTGCGTAAGTTTTTCGTCTCCGAGTTTGAAGGCGTCGCCGATCTCGAACTCAAGTTGCTGCGTGCCGACATCCGCGGCGGCCACGGAACCATCGAATGGACTTTTAACGGCACCGACAAGGGCGTGTTCAACACGGGAAAGAAGTTTTCGGTTCGAGGCGTCAGCGTGATTGACGTGCGCGATGGCAAAATATTTCGCAACCTCGATTTCTACGATTCGGCTACAATCATGCGCCAGGTCGGGGTGTTGCCCACCCCTCCAACCGATGCCAAGTGACGCAATCGCTGGCGGCTCCACAGAATTAGAATTCTCCGGGCTACGAGTCCGGAAAGGACCCTTATGACACCCAACCCAACCCCAGCGGACCGGGACTCCGCTCAGCTCGAAGCGCTCGGCTACGACTCCAAATTTGATCGCTCCATGAGCCTGTGGTCGAACTTCGCGCTCGGCTTCACCTACCTGTCGCCGGTGGTCGGCGTTTACACCGTTTTCGCCTTTGCCATCGTCACCGGCGGTCCGCCCATGTTCTGGAGCTATTTGTTTGTCGGGTTGGGACAGCTGTTGGTGGCCCTGGTGTTCGGAGAGATTGTCTCGCAGTTTCCCATTGCCGGCGGTCTCTATCCCTGGGCGCGACGGCTGGTGGGAAAGCGGTGGGCCTGGATGGCGGGGTGGGTTTACCTGTGGGCCTTGTGTACGACGATTGCCGCGGTGGCCGTGGGAGGAGCGCCTTACGTTGCCCAGCTTCTCGGCGTCAAGGTAAGTCAGGTTGGAGAAGTCGCGATCGCGGTCGCCATGATCGTCGGGACTACGGCTCTGAACGTCAGCGGCACGAAGCTGCTGGCTCGGGTCGCCATGTTCGGATTCATTTGCGAATTGCTGGGCGCGGTCGTGGTGGGAAGCTACCTGCTCATCGTGGCCCGTCACCAGAGCTTCGGGGTGCTCTTCCAAAGTTTCGGCCTGGGCAGCAATGGACATTACTTGCCCGCGTTCCTGGCGTCGAGCGTCGCCGCTATGTTCTGTTACTACGGCTTTGAAGCCTGTGGGGACGTCGCCGAGGAAACTCCGGACGCCAGCCGCGCCATTCCCAGGGCAATGCGCATGACCATCTATATCGGTGGCTTCGCCGCCATGCTGGTTTGTCTGGCCCTGGTGTTGGCGGTGCCGGATTTGGGCGCCGTTTTGTCGGGCCAGGATGCGGATCCAGTGACTACGACCCTGCGCGCGGCCGTGGGCACGATCGGGCTGCGGGCGGTTATCGCGGTGGTCATGGTTTCATTTTTTTCCTGCCTTATCAGTCTGGAGGCGGCTACCAGCCGCCTTTTGTTCAGCTATGGCCGCGACCGCATGATCTTTGGTGGCGCCCAGCTCAGCACGCTTTCCAAACATACTCGAGTTCCGGTTATCGCCTTGATGGTGGCGGGCGCTGTGCCGGCTTGCATTGCGATTGCAGGCTTGTTTCTTGAGGAAATGATCAAGACCATTATCGTGTTTGGCTCCGCCGGAATCTACGTCGCCTTCCAGATGATTGTTTTGGGAGCCTTGGTCGCGCGCGCGAAGGGCTGGAAACCGAGCGGGGCGTTTCGTCTGGGCGTGTGGGCGTGGCCGGTCAATCTGGCGGCGCTCACCTATGGCCTTCTGGCCATCCTCAATATGGTATGGCCACGCACACCTCAGGATCCCTGGTATCGCAACTACGGAATGATTGTAGGCACGGTGGTCGTGTTTGCCACCGGCCTGTTCTACTCCGTCCTGTTTCGGCCCTATGATCGGCTCGATGCGCCCGAGGGCGATGCTCACCTCGCGCACCTGGACGTGCCGCTGCCCGCCGAGAGCAACGTCGATTAACGAAATGGCGTTGGGAACGGTACGATTCCTTGCGGAGCTCAGAATGTCGGGGGAGTGTTGACCCACAGCAGCCAGGTCTCGCTGCGGCCGGGATTTTTCCAGTGATGCGGAGTGGCGCTTTCAAAATAAAAGCTGTCGCCGCGCTTCAGGTGGTACTCCTCGCCGTCGAGCGCGATCTGCAACTCGCCGCGCAGCACGAAGAGGAACTCCTCGCCTTCGTGGGCGTAGGACTCGCCGCTGCCAGCCTGAGGCGCAACGCGGAACAGGTGCGGCTCC
>Ga0187862_10002787_pt1 | contig 17384 bp, 12 predicted proteins | sample June2016WEW_10_1_FD_133003 | JGI IMG/M metagenome (GOLD analysis project Ga0187862, IMG submission 133003) | Peatland microbial communities from SPRUCE experiment site at the Marcell Experimental Forest, Minnesota, USA - June2016WEW_10_150 | ecosystem: Environmental > Terrestrial > Soil >...
CTTCATGGCCGCGCGGAAAGCGTGGTCGCGCAAAACCTCGCGGCAAAGGTAGTTCACTGCAAAAATGCTCATGGCTAGGGTCCGGCTTCGTACCGCGTTACGTTCGATGGTGAGCCGGCTGGGACTCGAACCCAGGACCCCGTGATTAAAAGTCACGTGCTCTACCGACTGAGCTACCGGCTCGTGCGCGCACTCCATACGCAATAGCGGCCGGGTTTTCCAGCCTCCCGCTCGCGCCGGCGCCTCCCACGCTCATTTTGCATCGATTTGCGCGAGAAACAGCCCCCGCGCAGCAACGCTGATGGCTGCTGTCGCAACGTGGACACCTTTTGCTATACTGTGCCTTCGGGGCCGGGCAGCGCCGAACGAGGACCACCACCATGCCGATCGTCAACCGCGTCGCCGACCTGCACGCCGAGATCACGGCTTGGCGGCGGGATATCCACGCCAACCCGGAACTGCTTTACGACGTGCACCGCACGGCGGCTTCCGTTGCCGACAAGCTCAAAACCTTCGGCTGCGACGAAGTGGTCGCCGGGATAGGCCGAACCGGCGTTGTCGGCGTCATCCGCGGCCGCAAGGCCGGCGGCAAGGTGGTTGGCTTGCGCGCCGACATGGACGCGCTGCCGATCGAAGAGGCGACCAACCTCGCCTACAAATCGACCGTGCCGGGCAAGATGCACGCCTGCGGCCATGACGGCCATACCGCGATGCTGCTCGGCGCCGCCAAATATCTTGCGGACACCCGCAATTTTGCCGGCACCGCCGTCGTGATTTTTCAGCCGGCGGAGGAGGGGGGCGCGGGCGCAAGAGCGATGCTGCGGGACGGCCTGCTCGATCGCTTCGGTATCCAGGAGGTTTTCGGCATGCACAACTATCCCGGCATGCCGGTCGGCGAATTCGCGATCCGCTCGGGTCCCATGATGGCCTCGACCGACTCCATCGCAATAAACCTGGAGGGAAAAGGCGGCCACGCGGCATGGCCGCATCTCGGCGTCGACACGGTCCTGGTCGGCGCGCAGATCGTCAATCAGATACAATCAATCGTGGCGCGCAACGTCGATCCGCTCGAGGCCGCGGTCATCTCGATCTGCGTGTTCCAGGCCGGTCAAACGGACAACGTCATTCCGCAGTACGCGAAGCTGAGGGGTACGATACGTAGCCTGTCTCCCCAAGTCCGCGAGTTTCTCCAACGGCGGTTGCAGGAAGTGGTTGAAGGGACGGCGCAGCTCTATGGCGCCAAGGCCGACGTCACCTTTTCGACCGGCTATCCGGTCCTGGTGAACGAAGAAGGCCGAACTGCGTTTGCGGCGGCGGTCGCGGACGAGATTGCCGGCAAGGATAAGGTCAACCGTGACGTTCCGCCGCTGATGGGCGCCGAAGACTTCGCCTACATGCTGCAGGAGCGGCCGGGCGCCTTCATTTACCTCGGCAACGGCGACAGCGCGATGCTCCACCACCCGGCGTACGATTTCAATGACGAGGCGATTCCGGTTGGCACGTCGTATTGGGTGCGACTCGCGGAAACCGCGCTTGCGGGTTAAGGGCGCTACTGCGCCGCCTCGACGCGGTTCTCCGCCGGCAGTTTCGGCGGCTCGGCGATGACTTTGGACCGCGGCAGCAATTCGAGGACCCGCGTTTCGATTCCGTGCCAGTAGGCGAACGAGTTGAGGCGACTGCCTTCGATCAGCCCGATGGCAACGGCCGACAGGAACGGCAGGCTTTGCACCACGAGAACCACCGCGAAGATGTTGATTTCGTGGACCTGCTTGTAGTTGGTCATGACGAGGGTGAGAGCCCCCACCAGGAGAAGCCCCGCGATCACGGCTTCCCAGAAGGCCGGGAAATCGGGCCCCTTGCGGCTGTTGCCGCCCTTCGACGTGCGCAGGAAGGGCAGACGCTCTTTAAATATGCCGCTGCCGACAGCGCGCGCGACGGTCCATTGCACGGACATGGCGGCGCACACGGCACCTAGCATTTGTCCCGGCGTTGCCCGCACCCGCAACCGATAAAGCGCGACAAAATGGGCGACCGAGATCGCGAAGGCCGCCAGGATTGGAATCGTCAGAATACGATCCGGCACGGCGATATTGGCGAACGCGACGATCGGCACCCAAACGATGTTGAGAAGAGCGACGACGACGCCAATGCTTTCGGCGCCCAGCCAGTTGAGCCAGCCGAGGCCATATTCGCGCTTCTGTTCGCGCGAAAGGCCGTCAGACCAAGGCAACAGTTGTTGCCAGTGCTTGCGCATAATCTGCAGTCCGCCGAATGCCCAACGGTGACGCTGCCGCTTGTAGGCGTCGAATGTATCGGGAAGCAGCCCATAGCCGTAGCGGCGGTTGGTATAGTGCGCGATCCAGCCTTGTTCGAGCAGCGTCAGCCCGAGATCGGCGTCTTCCACAATGGTCTCGCTCGACCATCCGCCTATGGCGTCGATAGCGGCGCGCCTGATCAAACACATTGTGCCGTGGACGATGATGGCGTTGGCTTCGTTGCGCTGGACCATGCCGATATCGAAGAACCCGGCATATTCCGCGTTCATCGCGTGGTGCATGATTGAGCGATCGCCATCGCGATGATCCTGCGGCGATTGAACCAGCCCGACGCGCGGGTCGGCGAACAGCGGCACCAAATCCTTGAGCCAGTCCGGCTGCACGACATAGTCGGCGTCGATCACGCCGACGATTTCCGCGTCGCTCGCCGTGTGCTCGAGCGCGAGCCGCAGCGCACCCGCTTTGTAGCCGCGGAGGTTCTCGACGTTGATGAACTTGAAGCGCTCGCCGAGCGTCCGACAATGCTCCTCGATCGGCCGCCAGAATGCCGGATCGGGCGTGTTGTTGATGACCACTACGCACTCGACATTTGGATAGTCGAGCTTCGCCACGGCATCCAGCGTCGCGCGAAGCATCTCCGGTGGCTCGCAACAAGCAGGTACGTGGATCGAAACCTTCGGCGCGAAAATTTCGGGCGCCAAGGGTGGCGAACTGGCGAGCCTGCGGGGCGGGCGGCCGAATGCGATTGCGGCGATCTCGTCGATGCGGGCCAGCGCGATGGCGATCAGCGGCACCAGGAGGGTCACGCCCAGCCCGAGCGCAAAGGCGGCGCCCGGCACGAAGTAATGGCCATTCCAGAACGCGACAATCGCCGCGAACCAGGCGCCGGCGAGGTTGGCCGATGTGGCGAGCGTCAGCGCCTGCGCCAGGGTTACGCCGCTCATCGCCAGGATCGGCAAGGATAGAAGTAGGCCGAGGAGGACGGCGAGCCCGGCGCGCTTGATGTAGTCTGGATCGGTGATCGGTCCGGTCCAGGAAAACTTGGCCTGACGCGAAGCGTCGAACAGGCCCCAATAGGGGCCGACGCCGCCTTCAAACGTCTTCCAGGGCTGATCGATCGCCTCGACGATGTTGTAATCGATGCCATACGCCTCGGCGCGATTGACGAAATCGCGGATGACCATGGCCTGCTCGATGCGGCCGGGATTGGCGCTGTGATAGTTGTAGCCGGCGCTCGGCCAGCCGAATTCGGCGATCAAGACCCGCTTGCCGGGGTGGACGCGGCGCAGCTTGTCATAGAATTCGATGGTGTGATCGACCGCGCGGGAGGCGTCAAAACCCTCCCAGTAGGGCAGGATGTGCGCGGCAATAAAATCGACCGCCGAGGCAAGCTCCGGATGGTCGATCCAGACCGTCCAGATTTCTCCCGTAGTGACCGGGACCGGGCTGGACCGCTTCACGCGTTGGATGAGCTTGATGAGGTCGTCGACGCTCATTTCCGCGCGCAGCGTGGTCTCGTTGCCGACCACGATGGCGTTGACGTTGCTGTAGCGGCGGGCGAGGTCGAGCGCCGAGCGGATTTCTCGCTCGTTGCGATCTTTGTCCTTGTCGATCCAGGCTCCAACCGTGACCTTGAGGCCGAACTCGGCAGCGATTGGCGGCACGAGCTCGCCGCCGCCGGTAGAGGAATAGGTGCGAATGGCGCGGGTGTAGGGGGCGATCGCTTTCAGGTCGGCCCGGATCTGTTCGACCGTGGGCCGGTCCCCGTAATCCGGATGCTGGGAGTTGACAAACGGAGCGTAGGAAACACTGGCCAGCTGCCCAGTAAAATCGGGAGCCGTTTCTTTAGTCCGTAGCGAAGCCCACAAGCCGGCATGCACGCACGCTACAAGCGCGAGCACGGCGACGACGGTACGCATCGAATTTCAACCACGCGGGGCGAGGACACTTGGCCAAACCTGTCCCCAAGGCTTGGCAATGAATATGAAGAAGCGACCAATGAGCGGCAAAACTAGAGGTAGCCCTCAGTGGTGGCAAATTCAAGACAACGCATTTTGTTCCGTGCTTTTTTTAGCGCGTCTATCAGATCGGTAAGACCGAGCAGCGCTAGTTCTTGGCGGCCGGCGCCGCCGCGGCCGGGGGCGGGGCAGGGGGAGGAGGCGGAGCCAACGGATTGATCCAACAGGCGTGGACGCGCCCATTCAGGGTGTCAGCGGCTTTTGGATCGATGTTGCTTCCATGCAGGATGAGACAGCGGAATGACGCCTGGATGTGCGCGGCTGGGCAGCCGAAACGGTCGTAGAGATCGAGATGGCGGAAGGCGGTGTCGAGGTCATCCCGCCAGAGTAGGCTGACGACGCGCCGGCCTAGCCAGACGCATTCCGGATTGCCGGCCGGCCCGCTGAGCGCATGTTGCGCTTCCGCGAACTCGTCGACCCTCTGGGCCTCTTTGGCCGGTTCCTGACCCGCCGCGGGAGCCTTGTCCCCGGGTTTGGCATCGTTGGTCTGGGCGAAAGCGGAAGGAGCCAGGGGGCCAGTTGCGGCGGCGAGAAGAAAGAGCGCCGCGCACAACCCGCCGGCAACGCTGAACGAACGATGGAACATGGTGCAACTTGAGTTGGTGGCCGACGTGAGCCGAGAAGGGACGTTTCCTGGGCCACCGGATTGGGCCGTCATTGCGGCATCTTCCAGGCGCGGCCAGCATGAACATCACCCCAACGGCGCCGATTTGTCCAGCGCGGATCGCGCCATCGCGCTTGAAGCTTGGCATCGCGCCGCCGTGAGGTTAATGGCAGAGCGTGTCCCGCCTGCGAAACCCCTCTGCAATCGGTCCGGCGCTTGCGTCGTTTTCGCTCACCGCGCTTGCTATCGGCGTGGCGTGGTGGTGGCTCGGTGCGCCGATCAAGCTCCCGCCGTCCCCGCAGGCTGCCGGGCAAAAGCTCTATTGCGTCTCCTATGCGCCGTTTCGCGGCGCGCAGAACCCGCTGGTCGAGGGAACCCGGGTCGAGCCTCAGCAGATCGACGAGGATCTTGCGCTCCTGTCCAAATACACCGGTTGCGTGCGGACCTATTCGGTTGATGACAGCCGCGACGACGTACTGAAGAGCGCCAGGCGGTACGGATTGAAGGTTCTGCATGGCGTGTGGGTCTCGAATGATCCGGAAAAGACCCGCCGGCAGATCGCGACTTCGATCGCCCTCGCCAAGGCTTATCCCGACGTCATAACGGCGGTGGTCGTCGGTAACGAAGTGCTGTTGCGCGGCGAAATGTCGGCGACGAACCTCATCGCCGTTATCCGCGAGATCAAGGCGCAGGTGTCGATGCCGGTTACCTACGCCGATGTGTGGGAGTTTTGGCTACGCTATCCCGACGTGCAGAACGCGGTCGATTTCGTGACCATTCACGTGCTGCCGTATTGGGAGGACTTTCCGATCCCGGCTTCGCATGCGGCCGCCCACCTGACAGCCATCCGCCGCCAGGTGGCCGCCGCCTTCCCGAACAAGGAGATTGTCATTGGCGAGTTCGGCTGGCCGAGTGCCGGCCGTATGCGGGAAGGCGCGCGGCCGTCCCCGTCGAACCAGGCGCGCGCCATTATTGAAACGCTGGCGCTGGCCCAACGCGATAATTTTCGGGTCAATATCATCGAGGCATTCGACCAGCCGTGGAAACGTGCCCTCGAAGGCGCCGTGGGCGGCTATTGGGGCATCATGGACCGGGCGACAAACGCGCCGAAGTTCAGCTTCGACGGGACCGTATCCGATCACCCGCACTGGCTGGCGCAGGCGCTGGCCGGGATATTCCTGACGGCGCTGACTTTTGCCGGCGCATTGGCGGCCGGACGCGGAAGAGAGCTTTCCGCGTATCTGTGGGGCAAGATCGCCATGCTGACGTTTTTCCCCGCGGTCTTGTTCGGCTGGACGATCGAGACGGTTCCGGTTGAAAGCTTCAGCCTCGGCAGCTGGCTGCGTTCGGTTGCCTTTGCGGCGACCGCAGCGGTCGCCCCGATCGTCTGCGCTAGCGCCTGCGCGGCCGGCCGTCCGGCGCCGATATTCGCCTCGTTCCTTGGCCGCGGTGCCTGGGACCGGCGCGATGGCTTCGATTGGGCGCTCGGCGGTACCAGGGTCGCCCTGCTGCTTGTTGCCGTCGAGGCGGCGCTCGGGCTGGTGTTCGATCCGCGCTACCGCGACATACCCTTCGCGCCCCTGACCGCGGCGGTCGTACCCTTCCTTGTCTTGTTGTTGTTTGCGCCCCGTCCGGCGGGCTCGCGGGGCATGGCGGAAACCGCGGCCGCGGCCGTACTCGCGCTCTCCGCGGGCTATATTCTTTTCAACGAAGGCTTCGCGAACTGGCAATCGGTCTGGTTCTGTGCCGGGTTGGTCGTGCTTGCCTTCATCCTGCTGCTGGGGCGGGACGCGCCAAGCTCAGGATAAGCACGCCGGCCGCGAGCGCCGAGAGGTCGGCGTTATGCAGCACGATTCCGAAAGCCGCTGCCGCGAGTGCAACAGCCACCAGAACGAGCGCCGGCCGCAGCAGGTTGAGCAACGCGGCTGCCAGTGCGACCCCGCCGAAAACTTCATAATTGAACAGGATGACCGTCAACCGAACCGTGCTGCACAGCCACGTATTGAGCCCCGTCTGGCAGGCGAGCGACACCGTGCTGGTCTCAAGCGCCTGATAGCGCAGATACATTGCCTCTCCCAAGAAGAGGAAAGCGATGATCAGAAGCCAATTCGTCTGGCCTGCTGTCGGCAGGAAGAGCGGGCGGCGCATGGTCAATATCGGCATACGCCGATATCATACTGGGCAAATCACTGCAGCGCGAGATGGCGTCCGTCGAACATCGTCGGCTGGCAGAATAGGCGGAAGGTGCCAAGCAGCGCGCAAAGCTGCGCCGCCGCTTCGGCGTTGGAAAACGGCCCGACCACCAGGCGCAACTCGATCCGGTTGGATCGTTGATTTTCCCTGAGACTCACGACCGGCTGCAAGCCCTCGAACAGCTGCGGATGAGCCGCGCGCAACCCGGCCCAGCGTGTGCGCAGCGCTTTGACCGAAAGGCCGCTGCCGATATCGGCGCCGTAAGCCGGGGGGCCGGAAGCGGCCGCGTCTGCCGCCGGCGCGACAACGGGCGTGACCATCGCCGCGATGTCCGCCGGCGTCATCGGCACAGGCGGTGCACTGTCGGGCCAAGGCGAAACGTGGGCATTCGCCGTTTTGGCCGTTTCGATCTGTTCTTTGATCGATCCGGTCATATCTTCCATATCATGCTCGACGGCGGCGAGCCGCGTCATGAGTCGATCGCGATCGTCTGTCAGGCCGTGCACAGCCTGCGCGAGCTGTCGCGTTGCCGATTCCGCGTCGAAGGCGTGCGGTGTGGCTTGGCTTGACTGCGACAATACAGGGGTGAATTTCAAGAAAGGGAAAATGCTCGCGGCTCTCTGCCCGCCGACGTCGCTTCGGCCGCTCAGAATGGCGACGAGAAGGGCCGCAGCCGCCGCGGATCCCCACAATGCTTGGCGCCAGAGCCGTTGCATGGTTAGGGGCGGTTTCGCGGCAACGCTCTGTGACGTCACGTTGAGATGGTGCTCTCGACCCAACATCCTGCTGCTGCTCCCGGGTCCCGTCAGCCGAATCAGTGGTAAAAATAGCAGATTCCATTTTTAGAACCTCTTGCTGGCGGCTTTGGCTTGTTCAGTCGAGCATGATGCTCTCGGAAACCCGGTTTCCACTTTTCCGGATCATGCTTTATGAGAGCGCCGCGGAGGCCTCTTTCAATGAAGGATCGGACCTGCCTTGCGATCGTGCTTGCAGCCGGGGAGGGAACGCGCATGCGTTCGGCCTCGCCAAAGGTCCTGCATTCAATCGCTGGGCGTTCGCTGCTCGCGCACGTGCTCGCTGCAATCGCCGAAGCGGGTGTCACAGCGACGGCCGTGATTGTAGGCCCCGGTCAGGAAGCCGTCGCCGCGGAGGCACGACGAGTTCTGCCTGACGTAAAATGCTTCGTGCAACAGGAGCGGCGCGGGACGGCGCATGCGGTGCTGGCGGCAAACTCCGCGATCAAGCGGCAACAACCGGACGACATTCTTATTGTCTATGGTGACACGCCGCTGATCCGGGCGGCGACGCTCAGTCGGTTGCGCGCGCCCTTGGCTGCCGGCGCCGCCGTGGCTGCGCTGGCGTTTCGGCCTTCCGATCCGTCCGGCTACGGAAGGCTCGTCGTCGCAGGGGACAAGCTCATCGCCATCCGCGAGGAGGCCGATGCCAGCGCCGCCGAAAAGGTGATTGGTCTCTGCAACGGTGGCATGATGGCGCTTGCCGGAGCGCATGCGCTCGCCATCCTGGAGCGGATCGGCGACCGTAATCGTAAAGGTGAATTTTATTTGACGGATGCGGTCGAGATCGCGCGCGGCATGAAGCTCGACGCGGTCGCGGTCGAAGCCGAGGAGAACGACGTGCGCGGTATCAATACCAAAAACCAGCTCGCCGAAGCGCAGGCCGTCGCGCAGCAGCGCCTGCGCCAGGCCGCGCTCGACGCGGGTGTGACGTTGGTTGCACCGGAGACGGTGTTTCTGTGTGCGGACACCAAATTCGGCAAGGACGTCGTGGTCGAGCCCTATGTGGTGTTCGGCCAGCAAGTGACGATCGAGGACGGCGCAGTTATTCACTCGTTCTCGCATCTCGCCGGCGCCCACGTGGGCAAAGGAGCGTCGGTCGGACCGTTTGCGCGGCTGCGGCCGGGAACGCGGCTTGGCGAAAAAGCGCGCATCGGCAATTTCGTCGAGGTCAAGGAGGCGGTGATCGAGGCCGGCGCCAAGGCCAATCATCTGAGCTATATCGGCGACGCCTCCGTCGGAGCGAACGCGAACATTGGCGCCGGCACTATCACATGCAACTACGACGGCAGCGCCAAACATCGCACCTCGATTGGCAAAGACGCATTTATCGGTTCCAACTCGGCGCTGGTCGCGCCGGTCGAGATCGGAGATGGCGCCTATGTCGGTTCCGGCTCGGTGATCACCAAGAACGTGCCGGCGGACGCGCTCGCTTTGGCGCGCGGGCGCCAAGTCATTAAGGAAGGCGGAGCAGCGCGCTTGCGCTCCCTCAAATCGCTGGGCAAGAAGAAAGCGCGTTCGCCCGATTGACCCGTTGGTTCCGCAATTCCGCATGCTGTCGGGCTTGTTACGGTCCGAAACGTTTTTTATTTGGTATCCGCTAGGATTGCGCTTTAACGGTTAACGTCTTGAATAGCTAACGTCTTGGCGGGTTGGCCTGCGGCGGCGGTTGAGGAGACCATCCACACAGATGTGCGGTATTATTGGAATCATCGGCCACGAGCCGGTCGCGCCGCTGCTCATCGATGCGCTCAAGCGCCTCGAATACCGCGGCTATGATTCAGCCGGCGTCGCCACGCTCGAGCACGGCGTTCTGACGCGCCGCCGCGCCGAGGGTAAGCTCAAAAATCTTGAACAAAAACTCGCGGGCGAGCCGCTCTCGGGAACAATCGGCATCGGCCATACCCGCTGGGCGACGCACGGCCGGCCGACCGAGAACAACGCGCATCCGCACGCGACCGACCGGCTTGCCGTCGTGCACAACGGCATCATCGAGAATTTCGGCGAATTGCGGCGCGAGCTGGAAGCGAAGGGCGTCAAGTTCGCGACCGAGACCGATAGCGAGGTCATCGCGCATCTGGTCAGCGAGCAAATGAAGCAAGGCCTCTCGCCGGTTGAAGCGGTCGACGCGTCGCTGCCGCGGTTGCGCGGGGCCTTCGCGCTCGCCTTTCTGTTCTCGGGCGAGGAGAATTTGCTGATCGGGGCGCGTAAGGGCTCGCCGCTGGCCATCGGTTTCGGCGAGGATGCGATGTATATCGGCTCTGATGCGATCGCACTTGCCCCCTTCACCGATACCGTGAGCTATCTGGAAGACGGCGACTGCGCCGTCATTCACCGCACCAGCGTCGAAGTTCACGATGCCAAAGGCGAGGTCGTTCACCGCGCCGTGCTCAAGTCGCAGGCTTCGGTGATGCTCATCGACAAGGGCAACCATCGCCATTTCATGGCCAAGGAAATTCACGAGCAACCCGAGGTCGTGGGCCATACGCTGGCGCATTATCTCGACATGGTCGCCGAGCGCGTGGCGTTGCCGATGGCGTTGCCGTTCGATTTCCGCGAGCTCAGGCGGATCTCGATCGCCGCCTGCGGCACGGCGTACTACGCCGGCATGGTCGCGCGGTATTGGTTCGAGCGTTTGGCGCATCTGCCGGTCGAGGTCGACATCGCGTCTGAGTTTCGCTACCGCGAGGTCCCGCTCGATCCCGGCGCGCTCGCGATCTTCATCTCGCAGTCGGGCGAAACCGCGGACACGCTCGCGTCGCTCCGTTATGCGCGCGAGCAAAAACAGCACGTGCTCTCCATCGTCAACGTGCCGACGTCAACGATTGCACGCGAAAGCGACATCGTCATGCCGACGCTAGCCGGACCGGAAATCGGCGTCGCGTCCACCAAAGCATTTACGTGTCAATTGGCGGCTCTTGCCGCGCTCGCCATCGCGGCGGGCCGCGCCCGCGGTGTGCTTTCCGAGAGCGACGAGAAGCGGCTCGTGCACGCACTGATCGAGGTGCCGCGGCACTTGACCGAGGCGCTCTCGCTCGAGCCGCAGATCGAGCAACTCGCGCGCGATCTCGCCAAATGTCGCGATGTGCTCTACCTCGGTCGCGGCACCAGCTATCCGATCGCGCTTGAAGGCGCGCTGAAACTCAAGGAAATCTCCTACATCCACGCTGAAGGCTATGCTGCGGGCGAACTCAAGCACGGCCCGATCGCGCTGATCGACGAGACCATGCCGGTGGTCGTGATCGCGCCCTACGATCGGGTATTCGAAAAGACCGTTTCCAACATGCAGGAGGTCGCCGCTCGCGGCGGCCGGTTGATTCTGGTGACCGACGCTAAAGGCGCGGCGGCCGCGGAGGGTCAACCGCTGGTGACGCTGATACTCCCGACCATGCCGGCGACGGTCGACCCGATCGTTTATGCCGTGCCGGTCCAACTCATCGCCTACCACACGGCCGTCGCGCTGGGCACCGACGTCGATCAGCCGCGCAATCTGGCAAAGTCAGTGACGGTCGAATAAACGCGGCGGTTGCCGCCGGTACCTCTGTGCGGGCGCGTCGTGTCCCTATATAGATGCCGCGATAGACGCAGCCGCGAAACCGTCTGGTACAGCCGAACCCATGATGGACGACAGCAACCATATCGCGGGATTGTCCGCCAGTGCAGTGAAGCCTGCGCCCGGATTGGTCAGCCGCATCCGCAACTATTTTTTGACCGGATTGGTCGTTGCCGGGCCGGTGGCGGTGACGGTGTGGTTGATCTGGTATTTCGTCACCTGGGTCGACAATCTGGTGCGGCCGCTCATTCCGGTAGTGTATCGCCCGGAAACTTATCTGCCGGTCAACATTCCGGGCCTGGGCTTGATCACCGTCTTCGTGGCGCTAACGCTGCTTGGCTTTCTCACCGCCAATTTCGTCGGCAGCAAACTCGTGGATTTCGGCGAAGGCCTCTTGAGCCGCATGCCGATCGTGCGGCCGATCTATCGTACGACCAAGCAAATCTTCCAAACGCTCTTCTCAAGCTCGGAATCGAGCTTCCGCCGCGTGGGCCTGGTCGAATTTCCGGCGCCGGGCATGTGGTCGCTCGTGTTCCTCACGCAACCGCCGAGCCCCGCTATCGCCGGGCATCTGCCGCAGACAGAGCACGTGTCGGCCTTTTTGCCGTGCACGCCCAATCCGACCACCGGCTTTTTCTTTTACGTGCCGCGGGGTGACGTCATCGATCTCGACATTACCGTGGAGCAGGCAATGTCGCTGTTGATCTCCGCGGGAATCATCCAACCCGGTGTCGAGGATCCGCAAAATAGGCTTTCAGCGCTCGCCGAAACCGCCCGCGCGGCGCAGGCGGCGCGAAAATCAGCGGCGAGTCCGGTGAGATAAAGCCCGATATTCGCCAGCGTCGGTTACCGCGCTGTGCTATCATGATGCCGCGGAGTAAGTAAGCGCATCCTAGGGGGTAGCATGAACTTCAGCCAGGCAATCACATCGGGATTCTCGAACTACGTAAATTTCTCTGACCGCGCCACGCGCTCGGAATATTGGTACTGGGTGCTGTTCGTCATTCTCGCCGAGATCGTGACCTCGATTATCGATTACGTCATCGGCTATCAGCTGACGACCGGCATCTTTGGTCTGGCCACCTTCCTGCCGAGCCTCGCGATCGCGATACGGCGGCTTCACGATCTGGACCGTAGCGGCTGGTGGATACTGCTGGTCTTGATCCCGCTCATCGGCGCCATCGTGCTGATCGTCTGGTACTGCTCGAAGGGCACGGAGGGTTCGAACAGGTTCGGCCCGGATCGGTTGGCAGTCGTGAGTGCGCAAATCACCCAGCGCCCAACAGCCTGATCGTTTCGTCGCGCGCGAACAGATAGAGCAGGTGGCGCAGCGCCGCGCCGCGCGCGGAGCTGAGTTTCGGATCGCGGTTGAGGACGAGCGCTGCGTCCTCGCGCGCCGTGCTGAGCAATTTGCCATGGACATCGAGGCGGGCGAGGCGAAAGCCGGGCATGCCGCTCTGCCGTGTACCGAGCACGTCGCCTTCGCCGCGCAACCTTAAATCCTCCTCGGCGATGCGGAAGCCGTCATCGGTCTCGCGCAGGATGGCGAGCCGGGCTTTCGCGGTTTCGCCGAGCGGGGCCTTGTAAAGCAGGAGACAGGTCGAGTGTGCGGCGCCGCGGCCGATACGGCCGCGCAATTGGTGAAGCTGCGCGAGGCCGAAACGTTCGGCGTGTTCGATCACCATGACGCTCGCCTCGGGGACGTCGACGCCGACCTCGATCACGGTGGTCGCGACCAGGATGCGTGCTGCGCCGCCGGCAAAGCGCGCCATCGCGCGGTCTTTTTCGGGGCCGCGCATGCGGCCATGGACCAGATCGACCGTGTCGCCGAAGCGCTTTTTCAAGGTCTCGTAGCGGTCCTCGGCCGCGGCGAGGTCGATGCTTTCGGATTCCTCGACCAGCGGGCACACCCAATAGACGCGGCGGCCGTCATCCAGCGCGCGTTTGACCGCCTCGATCACTTCCGGGAGCCGATCCAGCGGCAACGCGCGGGTATCGATCTCCTGCCGGCCGGCGGGCTTTTCGCGCAGCTCCGAGACATCCATGTCGCCGAAATAAGTGAGTACCAGCGTGCGCGGGATCGGCGTCGCGGTGAGCACCAGGAGATCGACCGCCTCGCCCTTGCGCGCCAGAGCGAGACGCTGATGCACGCCGAAGCGGTGCTGCTCATCGACCACGGCCAGCGCGAGATCGTGGAAGGCGACGTCGTCCTGAAACAAAGCGTGCGTGCCGACGATGAGATCGATCTCGCCGGCGGCCAGCGCCGACAAAATCTCCGGTCGTTCGCGCCCGCGCTCGCGGCCGGTGAGGATGGCGAGGCGGATACCTGCGGCGGCTGCGAGCGGCGCGATGGTGGCAAAATGCTGGCGTGCCAGAAGCTCGGTCGGCGCCATGAATGCCGCCTGGCGGCCTGCTTCGATCACGGTCGCGGCGGCGAGCAAAGCCACGACCGTCTTGCCGGAGCCAACGTCGCCGTGCAGCAGCCGCAGCATCCGGTTGGGCTGCGCAAGATCTGCGATAATGTCGGCGACCGCGCGCTCTTGCGAGGGTGTCAGCGAGTAGGGCAGCGCGGCGATCATTCGAGCGCGCAAAAGTCCCTCGGCGGCGCTGCCGCGGCCCGCTCGTTTGCGCATATGACCGCGCAGCAGCGCGAGCGCGAGCTGGCCCGCAAGCAATTCGTCATAGGCCAGTCGCGACCAGGCCGCGCTTTGCGGCTCAAGGTCTGACGGGGTCGCCGGACGGTGCACGCTCCGCAACGCCTCGGCAAAGCTCGGAAAAGCATTGCGCTTGAGCCAGGCGCTGTCCTGCCATTCGGGCAAATCCGGCACGCGATCGAGCGCAAGCTCGAGAGCCTTGCGCAGCTGGTTTGGGTGCAGCCCTTCGGTGAGCGGATAGACCGGGTCGATCAGGGGCAGTTTTGCGAAGCCGGCGGCATCCACCACGCGATCGGGATGCAGCATCTGCAGGTGACCGTCGTAGAGGGTCGCGGTGCCTGAAACGTAACGCAGTTGCCCCACGGGAAGCAGCTTTTCCAAATAGTCTTTGCGCGCGTTGAAATAAGTAATGGTCAGTGTGTTGGTCTCATCGCTCGCTTCGATGTTGTAGGGCGCGCGCGGCCGGTTCGGCGGCGGCGGCCGGTGGCGATCGACGGTGACGGCAACGGTGACGACCGTATCCGGCGTCACGGCGGAGAGTTTCGGCTGGTTGCGCCGGTCTACGTAGCCGGTAGGCATGTGAAAAAGCAGATCGACGATGCGCGGCGGCTCGCCCTCGCGCCCGATCAGGCGCTGGAATAGCTTCTCCAGCTTCGGCCCGATCCCGGACAGGGCCGGCAACGGCGCAAAGAGCGGATTGAGCACCGACGGGCGCATCGAACTCCCGCTGACATTTAACTCTTCGCCCTCTATATACGCCTCGCCCGGCCGCGTCCGGGCTTTTGGCGTTGGAGTTTTATTATGACCGAGCGATCGAGCCAAGGATTGGACGGGCGGCGGCGGAAACTCCTGTTCCGGGGCTGGCGTCGTGGCGTACGCGAGATGGATCTCATCATCGGCCGGTTCGCCGACGCCCATATCGACAAGTTCGACGAAACCGAGCTCGACGATTTCGAGCGTCTGATCGAAGCGCCCAATGCCGAGCTTTACGCCTGGGTCATCGGCGCCGACAACATACCGCCGAACTACGACACTGCCGTCCTCGCCAAACTGAGAGCGTTTCACATGCGGGCGAACCACATCCACGCTGAGGGGGAACGGTGACAACGCACGTGAGATCGCCGGCGCGATCGCCGGCGCAGCGTCTTGCTCCCGGGCGGCCGCTGCTTCTTTCCGGCATTACCGACGGCGCCGAAGGCCTGGTGCTCGCCGATCTCGCGCGTTCGATCGCCGCCGGTGCAAGGGCGCCGGCGATCAGCCTCGCCGTTATCTGCCGCGACGGTTCGCGCATGGCGATGCTTGCGCGTTCGCTCGGCTTCTTCGCGCCGGATATCGAGGTGCAGGAATTTCCGGCCTGGGATTGCCTGCCCTACGACCGGGTGTCGCCGCATGGCGGCGTGGTGGCGCAGCGGATGATGACGCTCGCGCGTCTTGCCCGCGTCAAAGGCCGCGAGCGGCCTGCGATCGTGCTCACCACGGTCAACGCCATTCTCCAGCGCGTGCCGCCGCGCGAAACACTGGCCCGGCAATCGCTTGCAGCCGCGCCGGGCAACTTGTTGCCGATGTCCGGCGTCACCCAATGGCTCGAGCTTAACGGCTATACCCGCGCCGCCACCGTGCGCGAGGCCGGCGACTACGCGATACGCGGCGGCATTGTCGATCTGTTCGCGCCGGGTATGGACGTCCCCGTGCGGCTCGATTTCTTTGGCGATACGCTGGAATCGATTCGCAGTTTCGATCCTGAGACGCAGCGCACGACCGAGGAATTGCGCAAGCTCGACCTCGTGCCGATGGCGGAGTTCCAGCTCACCACGGACACGATCCGGCTGTTTCGCACCGGCTACGTCGCGACGTTTGGCGCAGCCGGTCCCGATGACATGCTCTATGAGGCGGTGAGCGAAGGCCGCCGCGCCGCCGGGATCGAGCATTGGCTGCCGTTGTTTCACCGCCAATTGGCGACGCTGTTCGATTATCTCGAAGCGACGCCGGTCGCGATCGAGCCACTGGCGGAAGAAGCCGCGCACGAGCGCCTGGCGCAGATCGCCGATTACTACCAGGCGCGCAAGGAAGCGCTCGACCAAACGGGCGGCGGTGCGCTCTATAAGCCATTGCCGCCGGACCGGCTTTATCTCGCCGAAGCCGAATGGCGCGAACGCCTCGACCGCTCCGCGCTTGCACGTCTGACGCAGTTTGCGGCGCCGGAAGCCGGCTCGGATACGATCGAGATCGGCGCGCGCGCCGGCCACAACTTCGCCGCCGAACGGAATGACGTTAGCACCAACGTCTTCGACGCGGTCAGAAAGCACGTCGAGTCCCTACAAGCCACGGGCAAGCGTGTGCTCATCGCGATGTGGAGCGAAGGCTCGCGCGAGCGCATGGCGCACGTCCTCGCCGAGCATCGGCTGCTCAATCTCGCACCCGTCGCGTCGTGGCCGCAGGCGCTGGCGCTAGCCCGCCCGCAGATCGCGCTCGCCGTCCTCGGCATCGACGCCGGGTTCGAGACCGCCGATTTAGCGATCATCACCGAAGAAGACATTTTGGGCGAGCGCCTGGTGCGCCCGCGCCGTCAGTCGAAGCGGGCGGAAAATTTCATCGCCGAGGCGACGAGCCTCGCCGCCGGCGACGTCGTCGTCCACGTCGATCACGGCATTGGCCGCTTCGTCGGGCTGCGCGCCATCGAGGCGGCGGGCGCGCCGCATGACTGCCTGGAAATCCATTATGCCGGCGGCGACAAGCTGTTCCTGCCGGTGGAGAACATCGAGCTCTTGTCGCGCTACGGCTCGGAAGAGGCCGGCGTCGAGCTCGACCGGCTCGGCAGCTCCGCCTGGCAGGCGCGCAAGTCGCGCATGAAGAATCGCATCCGCGAGATCGCGGGCGAGTTGATCAAGGTTGCCGCCGAACGGCTATTGCGGGAAGCGCCGCGTCTCGCCGTCGATCCCGGGCTTTACGACGAGTTCTGTGCCGGCTTTCCCTACGACGAGACCGACGATCAGCAAGCCGCCATCGCCGCCGTGCTGGCCGATCTCGGCTCCGGCCGGCCGATGGATCGGCTGATCTGCGGCGATGTCGGCTTCGGCAAAACGGAAGTGGCTTTGCGCGCCGCCTTTGTCACCGCGATGAACGGCAAGCAGGTCGCAGTCGTGGTGCCGACGACTTTGCTGGCGCGCCAGCACATGAAGACTTTCTCCGAGCGCCTGCGCGGCTATCCCGTCAATATCGCCCAAGCCTCGCGGCTGGTCTCCGCCGCCGAGCTCGCGCGGGTGAAGAAAGGCATCGCCGAGGGCACAATCGA
>Ga0187862_10002791_pt1 | contig 17356 bp, 13 predicted proteins | sample June2016WEW_10_1_FD_133003 | JGI IMG/M metagenome (GOLD analysis project Ga0187862, IMG submission 133003) | Peatland microbial communities from SPRUCE experiment site at the Marcell Experimental Forest, Minnesota, USA - June2016WEW_10_150 | ecosystem: Environmental > Terrestrial > Soil >...
GAAGCCCCCGCCCCAGCCTTGAAGAGGAAACGCTCCGAAATGAACCATTGACCCCTCAAGCCGAAAGGAACTATGAAATAAAGACGAAAGCTCGCTTGACAATTCCCATAGCAGGGTCGCCTCTCGCACCTCTGGTGCGCATCCTTCTGTTGTTCCGACTCCGAGGCGTCCGTGGGTGTTTCCTATGTTTTGTGTTCCACACCGGCGAAAACCTCGTCTGCCGTTGCGGGTGCATTTCACTTCTTTGGGGGACTCCTGTAGGCGAAGAAGCGCTTTAAGATTTCGGACCTTTCAATCCCCCAAATCCAGTCCACGTCACCACACCGCCCAAGAAAGCGATATCCGCACTGCCATTGCCTCCTCGTCCCTCTCGTATTGCAAAGCCTGGTCGGCCAAAGTAAAGTCCGGCGTCAATGAATGGTATTCTTGTCGCAACCGGCTTTGGATGTCGAATGTTCAGCCGCGCGGGTGAAGCTCCAACAGAACTTCCTGGCAGGCTCGTTTCCGCGTTGGCCCCTGACATAGGCGGCGCCTGTCTGGCCGTCGTTGACAAACAGCAAATTTGGAGACGCAGCGCCAATGGCCAATGGTCCCAACTGGCCACTGCGGGCATCGGGCTGCAATCAATCCTCTCCGTTGGTGGCACCCTCTTTTGTGGAGCGATGGAAGAGCCGGTCATGCTCCGCATCCCTCCCGGCGGGGAACCAGAACGACTCAAAAGCTTCGACCATGTTCCAGGACGCTCTGAGTGGAGAGCCGGCGGTCCCCCATTGGGCGTGCGCTCTTTGACGGCCACCGCCGACGGCGCTGTCATTCTGGCCGCAGTGCATGTTGGCGGCATCCCCCGATCCGCTGATCAGGGCGAAACCTGGACCCCGACCATTCCAATTATGTTCGATGTCCACGAGGTCTGCTCGCACCCGGCCTTGCCGAACATTGTTGCGGCTGCCGCGGCCGTCGGTTTGTGCGTTAGCCGCGACGCGGGGCGGAATTGGAACGTGCTCTCGGAAGGTCTTCAACTGACGAACTCGCTTGCCGCTGCGGCTCTTGCTGATGAGGTCCTCTTCAGCATTCAGGACGGCCCTTTTGCAAAACGTTCCCAGCTCTGGCGATGGCGGATCAGTGGCGCGCGTGTTGAGCAAGTCCGCGATGGATTGCCCCAATGGCTCCATGGCAAAATTGATACCGCTCACATCGCTGCCGGCGCCGGACAAGCTGCCATCCTCGATGGCGGCGGCAATCTCTGGCTTTCCAGAGCCGGATCCAGCGGTTGGCAGCGCCTTTCCACCGGCCTGCCCTACGCTTTTGCCCTTTTAATCCTCTAGCTTGCGAAAAACTGTTAAAGTTGTTCAGCAATGAAACCCAAACTCCTCCTCGGCCTCGCGCTGGTCGTGATGGCTTACTTAAAAAAACGGCAGTTGAGCTTTTTCAATCATTAGTAAACAACTCATATTACTCATATTTACACCGATCAGCAGTCCGAACTCATGTTGTACAGTGCTCGTATCCAAATAGTTACAATTCAATCCGCTTGCCAGTTTCTGCGCCTTCCCCGACAATATTCCCCCCTCCAAAACCTCCGATTTCTCCGATTTTTCCGATTTTTCCCGCATGATCCGTTCCGCCTAAATCTGGGAAGAGGGTCTTTGGTGCTGGGGCGATGCGGCGGAGCGCGCGGCGTGGATTTTTGCCTCCAAATCCATCAAGGAGATGCGGCGCCGGGCGCCAAAGGCCTGGGAGCTGTGCGGGTAACGGCTGATGAGCCGTTCCATCGTGGCGCGACCGGCCTGAGGGTCGGCCAGGTATTTGATCTGCCAGGCGGCGACTAGGCTCATCCAGTGGGCGGCTTTGTCGGCGGAGGCGCCGGGCATGCTCAAAAGCAGTTCGATTTGTTCGATGGCGGGGGCGACTTTGCCCAGGCGCTCGGCCAGTATCCGGGCCAGTTCTTCGCGGACGGCAATATCGTCGGGATTGAGTTCAAGCTTACGCACGCACTCATTGGCCCGGGCGGCGGCTTGTGGCCGGTCAATGGCCGGCCCGCAGGGTCCGGTGGGAAGGTCGAGGTGACTGCCCAAAGCGGGAAGAGAAATGGGTTTGCGGGTCTGGCTTTCGATCCAATCCTCCCGGCTGTGGGGCAATTGGTTCAGGCGCAGGCGGGCCATCCGGCTCATGTGGGTGTCCGGGTAGCGCCGGCAGATTTCTTCCAGGCTGTCGCGGGCCGAGGCGGGATCGCCGGCCAGTTTCAACTGCCAGTCAGCCAGCCGCTGGAAGGCGACGCAAATCTCCGACGCGGTGGCCTGCGGGAGGGCGCAGATGTCCCGGATGATTCGTTCGGCGCCGGCCAGGTCGTCGAAGTGGTTGGCGTAGAGTTCGGCCAGCATCATCCAGCCGTTGAAATCCTCCTCGGATTTTTCCAGTTCCTCGATCACGGCCAATTCCGCGTCCTTGTATTTGTCGCCGTGCATTTTGGCGATGGCGCGGGAGTAGAGAGGGGCGGTCTTGTTGGGGAAAACCAATGGGATGGTACTGTGAAAAACCGGCAGCAGCCAGAGGGCGCCAGCGACGCCCGCGGCGTACCAGCCAAAAGCCCAGAGGATCAGGGCGGCCAGGGGCGCGGGCAAAATGGAACAGCCCAAACAGGTTTGGGCGAATAGCCGGCGATCCTGCGCGCGCTGGGCCAGGAGGATGACCAACCATGCCAGGGTCACCGCCGCCCAAAAAGAGGCGATGACAAAGAGGCCGGTCGCGGCGGCGTGGAGGAAGGCTGAAAACTTGTCCGCGCCGCTCGGGGCCATTTGAATGCGAACCATCAGCGGGGGAAAGTGCGCGGACAGGCCGGAATTAAAGAGCAGCCAGATGAGCAGCGGGGCGGCCACTCCCTTGATCGCCCAAACCCAGAACCACTGGCGCAGTTTTGCCTCTTGCGCTTTCGGGAGCCGCTTCCAAAGATCGGAAGCAGCCATCCAAACGCCGGCGAGCATGATGATGGCGCCAAGCAAAGCCATGTTGGATATTACGATACATGATTAGAGGGACGGCGGCACAGTCTTTTTGCGGATGGCGTGATGCGGCCAAGCAGCAGCTCGATCGCCAGAAGATCATTGAAAGCTGTATTCAACGGCATGGTCACTGAAACCATTCGAGTGTTTCAAATGCTGGCTGCACACTCCCGATGTTGGTATCGGCGGCGGTCTGAGATCGTGTTTTTCGACGTCCAGGTGACTTCGTTGGTGATGCTGAAGTTGCCCTGCTCCTCCAATAGCACTTTTCCATTCTTCCAATTGATACGAGTTGCGCCATCGGTCAAAACTCCGGTCAAGCCGCCCTCCCAATCCAAAGCAATCACTTCCGAGTGGGCTTTAAGAACACCCCTGCATTTGTCGCCCTTCTCGTTCACAAAAGTCAGATTGGTCCCGGGTTGGAATTCCGCCGGGAATCTGGTCAAAACCGCAAAGGTTCTGCCCATTCCCGAACCCTACAACCTCGTCTTCCCCTCCAGCCTAGCCTTCGCCCATCTTGCTTAGGCCGCCGCTGCAAGCTTGGCCCTCGTTGCCGCACTGCTGCGCCGATCCCTCTTCTTAGCAGCCTTCACTTTCGCCCATCTCGCCTTGGTCGCAGCGATAATGGCCGCCCTTCCCGCCGCACTCAACCGCCTCTTGCCCCGCTTGCCCTTCTTCGCCCCTTTTGCCTTCGCCCACCGTATTTTTCGTGCCTTGGCCAAAGCCTTCACCAGTTTGCGTTTGTGGGCGGCGGACATGTGATATTTTCGCTTGGCTGGAGCGGGGGCTTCTTTGGCGGACGTGATTGGAATTTCACCTCCACCAGCAATGGAATCAATCTGGCTTTGCAGCGTTTCGATCTGCTCTCTGATCGCGATGATTTGACTGAGTTGGCTTGTCGTCAAACTTGAAAGATTTGTCATGGGGAATTTGTAATCCTGGACTGGGTTTGGAGTCAATCACGAAATTGGCAGGGGCAAGCACCCCTGGGACCGGTCAGACCCCAAGATTCCGCCAAGCCAGGGGTCCTGCAAGGTCGTGTTACATCGCGGGGCATTGACTACCGCTGCAAGTCACCGTTCTCCGCGACGCCGGGTTCATCGAGCAACTGGATGGATGAAGCCGGGCCGAGGTCGGCGTCGCCGCTCCACGATCTGAGCGCCCAGACCACCTTCTTGTCAGGGGTGACTTCCAGCACTTGGACGGTATTAGGCCAGTCTTTGGAATTCTTGACGACGTAGGGGCACCAGTTGCAGATGACGGTGTTGCCGTTGGCTAGCCGGCTGACCTCTTGAATGGTGAAGAGCTTGATATCGGGGAAGTCTTTCTGGGTGAAATCCCACACGGTTTCGCCTTGGGGGTTGACTTCGCGGACGCCTGCCTGCGAACAGCCGATGAGGGTATTGCCATTATGGAGGCGGACCACGGACCAGGGCTGATTCACCTTGACAGACCAGATTTCCTTGCCGTCGGCGTCATATTCCGAGACCTTATTCATATCCAGATGACCGGCGAGGTAGGTGCCGGCCTTGGTCAGGCGGACGCGGCGGAATTGCATGTGGGCGGTGTCTGGTTTGCCGGTGGGGAGGATGACTTCCTTTTCGACCTTGCCGGTGAGGATATTGATCGTCATGGCTTTGGCCGGGTTTCCGTTCTGCACGACCATGACGCGGTCGGCGCCGATGGGCTGAATGGAATGCATCTCCGTACCCTTCGGGGCCTCGATGCTCCAGAGAATCTTTTTGTCAGGCGTGATGATGGAGAAACCGATCTTCCTGCAGAAGGCGATGTTGCCGTTGGAGAGCATGGTGGCGTCGCCAAGTTCCTCAAGCGTGCCGTCGGGGTCATTGATGGGGATGGAGTAACTCCAGACGACTTTGCCACCGCGCACGACAGACATGATCTGGTCCTTGCGGCGCGTATCCCATTCGCCGGTGAACAGGAAGGGATGCTGCGCCAAGCCACTGCCAGGCAGGATGGCAGGCGAAAGGGGCGGCGCGGGCGAAGCCGGAGCGTTGGTGGAAACACCGGCGGCAGCACCGGCCATGCAGGGGGTTAAAACGGCCAGCGCACCTATGACCGAAAGACAGCTCAATGCATTCATGGCTTGGAGTTGGCGTGAAGTCCGCCGGTTTTTGTGGAAAATAGCCGAAAACGCGGGAATTGTCGAGCGATTTGTTCCTGCCGGGAAGGTCTGAAGCAAGCAGGGAGATGCCGGCTGGCAATCAACCTTGCCTGCATTCCCGGTTTCCAACAAAATACCGGGGGTGCAGCCGAAACAGACCCGAATAGTTACTTTGATGAAATTGGCCAGCCTTATGCGGTTTTTTTTCCTCGCGTTCCTGCTCTCCGCTTTCTTAGGCAGCGCCGATGGAACGACCCCTCCGCCGGATCTCAAGGGCGGCACAAGCATTGTGGACACCGCGTCCGTCCGGGGCAAAGTGATGTGCGGTTACCAGGGTTGGTTCCGCTGCCCCAATGATGCCGCCAATATGGGCTGGATACATTGGAGCCGTGATCCGCAACAGATTGCGACAAATCTCCTGACGTTTGAGTTGTGGCCTGACATGACTGAATATTCTGCCACGGAGCGTTATCCCGCGCCTGGTTTCACCTATCCCGGAGGCAGTCAGGCGGAGTTGTTCAGTTCTGATAATGCCCAAACAGTGCTCCGCCATTTCGAGTGGATGCGCGATTACGGCATTGACGGCGCCTGGCTGCAACACTTTCTGGTGGACCTGCCCGGCGGACCGATTGCGAACCGGTATCCATCCCGTCTGAGGGTGCTGAACCATGTCCGTGCCGCGGCGCTCAAAACCGGCCGGGTCTGGGCGCTTTCCTATGACATCGCCGGCATGCCAGAGGGAAAGGTCTTCGATGTGCTCACGGCGGATTGGAAGAAAATGGTGGACGAAAGAATTGTGGAAGATCCACGTTACCTGTATCAAAGCGGCCGGCCAGTCGTGCAAATCTGGGGCTTTTATTATGAGAACGATAATAACCACATCAGCGCGCAACTGGCCGACCGGCTGATTGACTTTTTCCAGACTCCGGGCCGTTATTCCGCCTTCCTTCTCGGCGGCGGCGATTGGTTCTGGCGGCACAATCCCGACCCGGCCTGGCAGAAGTTTTACCGGAGGTTCGGCGCCTACTGCCCTTGGAATGTAGGCAATTATGTGCGGGATGAAACCGGCGTGAAACATGCGGCTACTAATTATTGGGCGGATGATCAGCGCGAGTGCCAACGGCTGGGAATGCTCTGGATCCCAGTGGTCTACCCGGGCTTCAGTTGGGACAATCTGCAAAGGCTCACGCCGGGCGCCAGCCTGATTGCTCGTCGGGGCGGCCAGTTTCTTTGGGAGCAGTTCAATGCGTTGTCGAAGCTGGGCGCGGACACCGTGTACGTGGCGATGTTTGACGAAGTGGATGAGGGCACGGCCATTTTCAAAGTGACCAGTTCTCCACCGGCGCAAGGACACTTTGTCGGCTACGAGGGTTGGCCCAGCGATTGGTACCTGCGCCTGGTCGGGGATGCCGCGCGCCGCTTACATGACAAGCAGCCCATCCCTGTTGAGATCCCCTTTCAGCCATAAACCAATCCTCCTCGATTGCCGCCCGGGGTTGGCGGTGTCTTAATTTAAATCCCTCTTATAGTCTATTCGTTCCATAGCCCACATGCAGGTTAATATTGTGATCGTTTGTCATTATGTCCACCAATGATGTAAAGGGCTTCACAGAGTTCAAGGTCTCCTTGAAATGCAGTTGCAAGCCCCATGATAATTCCTTTCCATTTGCGGGAATTGCTGTAAGCCTTATTGCCTCAGACACGGGGCCGCGCGTACCAAAATGCAAAATGGGAAGCATTTTGAACTCTCCCGACAGCATTTGGCTAAATGTTGTGCCATACGTTTCAAAAGCGGAGTTCGATTCCTCCACCATGTCAATGACCCACGGCTGTTCATTGCTCGCGGAATCAACGCTAAAGGCATGTGCCCGATCTACCCAAATTTTGGCCGCGCCCCCCTCCAGAAACGGACCGTTATTATATAGTGAAAACCTTATGTCCGACCAGTTCGCCCCGATAGGAATGGGCACTACTGCCACGCCCTTGAAATCAATCACGAAGCCGCCATTAAATATCGTGAGGTTAAAATTCGTTTGTGAAAAAACATCATTTGTGAGCCGCAATGGAAGCCCCCTTTCACCATTTACAGAAATACATAATTGCAGAACATCTCCCTTTTTCAAACTCTCAGAATTCCGTTCAGCGCGGACTTTCGACACAACGACAAACCCGGTAACGACGGCACAAATTATCCATATCAGAACCATCCGCCTGACTTTCAACACTTTGTGCAGCGACATAATGCACGCCGTCTGCCCGCATAAAGCCATCCCGCTGTAAAACATAATATGCGTAAGATTCTGAGCATCCAGCAAATCAGGGAAGGCCCACAAAAGCTCGCCAATAGAAAGGATAAGCGCAACCAGTTCAGCCTTGCTAAGGCGTGGTTTGTTTCTCCGTCGAGCCTTAGCCGGGGAGAATTGTTGCTTTGGGTCTTGGCTATTTTTTTGACCGGATGCTTCGTCGGATTCACGGCTGTCACCATTCTCGAATGGTGTGGGTATTATTGAATCAGACATTTGACATCCTTAAAATGTGTGCAAACTTAAAATCGCTTAGGGTGCGTAAGTTAATTGGCAAACCCCGCGTTCCTTACAATCGCGGTTTGGGAGTCCGAGGCTCCTCGCATCCATTTTTATGCTGCCGCCTTTTCCACGCCAGCCGCCGCGAGCAACGCCTGCCGTATCCATGCGGACTTTCGCTGTTTGGTTTGGCGGATTATATCAAACAGTTGCCGTGCTTCGCCTGGCGTAAGCCGGGCTGCAACGACGATTCCCTTGGCATGTTTCGTGCCAATCCGTGGCCTTCCGACGCTTTTTTTCATAATAAATGTTTACAAATAAGTTGACGGTAATATAGTTTAGGTTTACATTTATTACAAGATAAAAATTGATATGCCAAACATCCTGAAAATCGAAAAGAAAATCGCCGTGGTTTCCATGTTGGCCGAGGGGTCAAGCATCCGCTCCATTGAGCGGGTCACGGGCGTCAACCGCAATACCATTATGAGCCTGGGCCTGCGCGTCGGCGGAGCCTGCATAAAGATCATGGACGCCAAAATGCGCGGCCTGTCCAGCAAACAAATTGAGGTTGACGAAATATGGGGTTTCATCGGGGCCAAGCGGAGAAACGCGGAGAGAACTGGGCATTACGGCGATGTCTGGACTTTCATTGCGATTGATTCTGAATCGAAATTGATTCCTTCATTCGTGGTTGGCAAGCGGGATACCTATCACGCTCGCGCTTTCATGGAGGATTTGGCGGCCCGTCTTTCCCGCCGCGTCCAGATTTCAAGCGATGCTCTGGCGGCATATCCAGAGGCAGTGGAGCGTGGATTTGGCAGTGAAGTGGACTACGGCCAACTCGTAAAAACGTACAGTGTCGAACACTGCGGTAATTTCAAAGAGGCGGCAAAACGGTATTCCCCGGCGGAAGTCGTAAAAACCGAAAAGACGATTGTGACCGGGATGCCGGACGTGAGCCGGATTTCCACTTCCCATGTCGAAAGCCAAAATCTCACCTTGCGTATGCACTGCCGCCGGTTGACGCGCCTGACAAACGCTTTCAGCAAAAAATTTGAGAATTTTCAAGCTGCGGTGGCCTTGAACTTCGCGTATTACAACTTTTGCAAGATTCACAGTTCCATCCGCATGACCCCGGCAATGGCGGCTGGCGTGGAAAAGAGCATTTGGACGGTTGAGGAATTGGTCAAAGCCTGTGGAGAATAAACGATATATCGAACGGCTGCAAGGGGTGATTCAGCACTTGCACGGATGCAGGGCGCATTGGGTGGAGTCCGTGCCAGTGCATGAGGTCTTTCGCGGCCAGACGGTCTGGCGGGGGGATGTGGAGGTTTTCACCTTGGACGGCCACCCGAAGGCCAAACGAGCTTATGGCTGGTCGTATAGCGAGCCTGAGCAATTCATCACGATCTTGGAACTACCGCCCGTGGATTCAGCTGAATCGGCGGTCAAGGTGGGCGTGTCGTATCAGGTCAAGCAGGGGCGAAAATCCAAACAATAAACGTGCCAAGTGAACCCGGAAAATAAAACAATTCAAATTAAGACACCGCCCCGGGGTTCGCAGGTTTGACTTGTCAGCTGAAACCGGTTATCTTTATACGCGATGCCCCGGGAATTACAGGACAAGCATTTCCGTCCCCTGCACGGTTACCGGTGGGGGGCCTTGGCGCGTGTCGCTTTGGTGTTGGCCGCTGCTTTGGCCGGAATGGCCAACGCGCAAACCCTCACGGACATTGGCTCCGGCAATCCGACCCCAGGTCCCGGTGATATCTCCCAGTTGAACACCAACGGCAACCAAACCGCGCCCGACGGTCTGAATTACTACACCGACAACCAGACCGGCCATAGCGACGGCGAGCCGGGCCAGACCTTCGCCACACTGGCCAGTCCCAACGGCTACCTGTTGACTTCCGTGGCTATCCGGACCTCTGGGCTGGGTTCCGACAGTGGCATCTCCACAGCCCAGCCCTATTATCTCCACCTTTATTCGGTGTCCGGCGCCACGGTGACCTTGCTGCAAACCTGCACCTCGGCCAGCGTGACATTCAATGACGGCGACTGGCTGCGATGGACCGGGCTTTCGTTGGCGCTGTCGGCAAATGCAACTTATGCCTGGTCGTTCGGCAAAGCCAGCTCGACCACTGGCTGGGAGGCGCTGGCTGTCGCCAGCAACCGTCCGTACGCCGGCGGCCAGATCGGGCTGTTCCCCACTGCCGGCGGGGCCATCATCTTCGGCAGCAGCCATGAATTTGACACCGTTTTCGACTTGGGCATCGTGCCCGCCAGTGAGCCAAGCATCAACCAATTCACCGTCTCGCCGGCGACCAATGTATTTGCCGGGACGGCGGTGACCTTCACGGCCAGCGTCACGGGCGCGCAGCCACTTTCCTTTCAATGGCTGTTCAACAATGGCGCCGGATATGCCCCGCTTCCGGGGGCGGGCACCAACACCCTGGCGCTCGACGCTGCGGTCACCAATACCGGCTCGTATCAACTGGTGCTGACCAACAGTTACGGCGCGGTGACCAGCGCGCCGATCACACTTACAGTGACGCTGGACACCAATCCGCCGGTGGTTTTGGGCGCCTTGAGCTTCGGCGCCACTAATGTGGAACTGAATTTCTCCAAAATACTCCAGCCTGCCACCGCCACCAATCTCGCCAATTACACCTTCAGCGATGGCCTGGCCATCACCGCCGCGTCACTGGCCGGGAACGGCTCGTCGGTGGTTCTTACCACCGCGCCGTTGCTTTACGGCAGCAACTATACGCTGATCATCAACGGCATCCTCGATCAGGCGGTTCCGCCCAACCCCATAGCCTCCAACACGCGGGTCAGTTTCACCGCATCTGTGCGCAATTGCATGTCACTGGACCTGGGCTGGCGTTTTGAACTGGGGGACCCGGTGGACGTGACCACCAACGTGACCTATTACCCTGAAATCCCCGATCTGGCCAAGCTCGACGCCGACGAAATAGGCTCCGCCACCAACCACCTGTCCGAAACCTACATGGAGACCATCCGCATTGATCCGATTGCCACGCAGGCCGGGGAGAATGTATCCTTCGTGCAGACCAACTACAACGACAGCGCGTGGCAGGCGGTCAATCTGCCGCATGATTGGGTGGTGGCCTTGCCGTTCAGTTCCAGCGCCGACGCCGGGCACGGCTTCAAATCCGGAATCTCCGGCTCGACCAGTCCGAACACGATTGCCTGGTATCGTCATACGTTTACCCTCCCGGCGAATGTCGCGGGCCAGGCGATGTGGCTGGAATTTGGGGGCGTTTACCGCAATTGCCTGGTGTGGTTGAACGGCCACATTCTGGGACGCAACGTCAGCGGCTACGCAAGCTTCTATTTTGATGTCACGCCCTACGTCAATGCCGGCGGGACCAATGTGCTGGTGGTGCGCGTGGATGCCAGCCGATTCGAGGGCTGGTTCTATGAAGGCGCGGGCATTTACCGCCATGTCTGGCTGACGACCCAGAATCCCGTTCACGTCGCCGAATGGGGAACCTATGTGGTCACCACTTCGCTGGCCGGTTCCAATGCCACCATCACCATGCAAACCGATGTCACCAACCAAAGCGGGTTGGCCGCCACGCAAGCCAGTTTGACCTCCACTATTCTCGACGCCAACAGCAATGCCGTTGCCACCGTCACTTCGGCATTGAGCGTTCCCGCCGGCCAGGATTTGGTCGTAACGCAGACGGTGACGATGCCGGCAAATTTGTGGTCCCCCCAAACGCCCTATCTTTACAACCTGGTCACCACTGTGAGCAATCAAAACACCGTCGCGGATATTTACAACACCCCGTTTGGCGTGCGCACCGTTTCGATTAATTCAACCAACGGCATCTTCATCAACGGGCAGCGTGTGGAAATCCAGGGGATGTGCAACCATCAAGACCACGCAGGGGTCGGTTCGGCGCTGCCGGACCGCCTCCAATATTACCGCCTGGAACGGCTCAAGGAGATGGGCGTCAATGGTTGCCGGACCTCTCACAACGAACCCACAAAGGAGTTTCTGGACGCGTGCGACCAGTTGGGGATGCTGGTGCTGGATGAAAACCGCCGCCCCGGCACCAACGCCGAGCCTTTGGGCGAGTTAAGCCGGCAAATCCGCCGCGACCGGAATCATCCTTCCGTCTTCATGTGGTCGCTGGCCAATGAAGAACCCCTTCAGACCACTTCCGCCGGCGCCACGATCATACAGGTCATGCAGAACCTGGTCCATTCGTTGGATTCAACGCGCTTATGCACTGCCGCCCTGAATGATTGGGGAGTCGGCTTTAGCTTGGTGCTGGATGTCAACGGCTTCAACTATTCCCTCGGCTCCCAGGATAGCTTCCACGCCAGCTACCCGGATGAGCCGATCATCGGCACCGAAACCTCCAGCCTTGTCAGCGATCGTGACCTCTACACCAATGATACCGTCAACGGCTACGTCTGGGGTTACGACATCGAGAACGCCGATGTGTCCTGGGGCGAGCCGGCGGAAGTCTGGTGGCCCTACTACGATGCCCGTCCCTGGGCCTCCGGCGGATTCTCCTGGACCGGCTTCGATTATCGCGGGGAGCCGACGCCCTACGGCTGGCCCTGTATCAACTCGCATTTCGGCACGATGGACACCTGTGGTTTTCCCAAGGATAATTTCTACTATTACCAGGCCAATTGGACGCTCAAGCCTGTCTTGCACGTTTTCCCGCAATGGAACTGGGCAACCCCAGGACAGCCCGTCAACATCTGGGCTTTCGGCAACTGCCAGACGGTGGAATTGTTCACCAACGGCGTCAGTTTGGGACGGCAAACGCTCAATGTTCAGGGCCATGTCGAATGGGACAACGTGGCTTACGCGCCGGGAACGCTCCAGGCCGTGGGCTATGACAGCGGCGTGCCCGTTCTCACCAATACCGTCGTCACCACGGGAGTGCCGGCGGCCGTCGCGCTGATTCCAGATCGCAGCACCATTCTCGCCGATGGGCGCGATGTTTCCGTGGTCACCGTTGCCGTCGTGGATGCCCAGGGAAACACCGTGCCCACCGCAAGCAATACCGTGACCTTTGCCGTCAGCGGCGGCGCCATTATCGGCGTCGGCAACGGCAACCCCAGCGATCACGAAGCCGACAAAGCCAGCCAGCGCACCGTTTTCAATGGATTGGCTGAAGTCATCGTCCAGTCAACTAATCAACCCGGCGAGATTATCCTCAGCGCCACTTCCACGGGTCTGACCTCCGCCAATGTCACCATCACCGAAGCGGCGGCCTTGCCGCCGCCGGCCGCCCCCGCCGGCGTGGCAGCCGTCGGAGGCAATGCTCAGGTGGCGGTCACTTGGGATGTCGTGCCAGGCGCGACCACCTATAATCTCTGGCGGGCCACAAGCAGCGGCGGCCCTTACACCCTCATCGCCGCAAACATCGGGAGCGTGAACCTCGGCTACGAAGACAACACCGTTGCCAATCTGAATACCTATTATTACGTGGTCACGGCCAATGGAAACGGCGTGAGCAGCAATTCCGCCGTAGTCAGCGCCACTCCCGCGGCCATCGTCACCGGCTTAACGGCGGCCGTCACCGATGGCCGGATTGCGTTGAATTGGAATCCCTTGCCCGGCGCCAGTTACAATGTCAAGCGTTCCATCGTCACCGGCGAACCCTACGCCGCCATTGCGTTGGCCCTTTCCAAAACCAATTACACCGACTCCAATGTCGCCACCTGCCAGACCTATTACTATGTGGTCACCGTCACCAACGCCGGCTACGAAAGTCTGCCTTCGGCCGAGGCCGGGGCCTCAGTGCCGGGTGGAAGTCCGCCATCGCCCTGGCTCAATGCGGACGTTGGGTCCGTCGGCTTGCCGGGAAGTGTGTCCTACTGCGGCGGCCAGTTTACCATCTCCGGTTCTGGCGCTGACATCTGGAGCACCAACGACGCCTTTCAGTTCGTTTACGTTTATGTCCCCAACTGCACCAACTGCGATATTCGTGCCTTTGTGGCCAGCGTCGAGGACACTGATTCCAACGCCAAGGCCGCCGTGATGATCCGCGAGTCCCTCGCCGCCGATTCCACCCACGCCTTGGTGGATGTGGAGCCAAGCGCTGGAATCGAGTTCCTCTGGCGGCCCTCCACCGGCGCATCAACCAGTTCCGCCTCCACTCCCGGCACCGCCCCAAACTGGGTGCGGTTGACCCGCACTAATTCCACCTTCCAGGGCTACTGGTCCTCCGACGGCAATTCCTGGACCCAGTTCGGAAGCGCCAGCATCACCATGTCCAATGGCGCCTACGTCGGCCTGGCCGTCTGCGCGCACGACAATTCCGTCCTCAACACCTCCGTGATTGAGGACGTCAGCGCCGGCTTCCTTCCTGTGATTACCCCGCCGACCCTTGCCCCAATCGCCAATCAAACCGTCAACGTTGGCCAGACCGTTGCAATTACTCCCATCGCCACCGATACCAACTCCCCGCCACCGCCACTCACCTTCAGTCTCCTCGCCGCCCCTGCCGGCACCACACTCACACAAACCAACAACACCAACGCCGCCTTCAATTGGCGCCCCGCCGTGAGCTACGCCAACACCGTCAACCCGGTGACCCTGAAAGTGGCGGTCAACGGCTCATCCAGCCTGAGCGCCACGCAGAGCTTCTCCATCACGGTCAATCCTCTGGCGCTGCCCACCGTTCCGTCGGTCGGCTGGAGCAACGGCCTCTTCACCATGTTCATTACCAACAGCATCGTCGGCCCCGACTACGCGGTGGAGGCCTCCTCGAACTTGGTGACCTGGAGCACCCTCTTCATCACCAACTTCCCGCCGAACTCCTTCCAATGGACCGACACCAATCCGCCCACCGCTCCGGCTGAATTCTATCGCCTCAAAGTCGGCCCGCCGCTGCCATAGCAGTAACCTCGGACTTTTTAAATCGAAAAGTGTGTTGTTATCCGTTTTTTTATGGACTTTTTCCTTGCCTTCTGGCCCCGCTCCCCTAATACTGCCGGACAATCAATCGAAAGGACCCGGATAGTCTGCCCAATAGTCCAAACCACACCATGAAAAAACATCTGCCAATCCTCGTCGCCGCCAGCCTGGCGCTCTCCAACTTGTCCGCTTTTGGGGGCGCGTTGGAATCTTACTTTCCTCTAAGCGGCCTCGGCCAGCAGACGTTCGTTTACGACGGCAGCCTGCCAATGACCCTGTCGGTCGCCGGTGAGGGCACCGACATCCAAGGCAATGCCCAATACGAAATGACAGAGACTTATGGGAAAACAGCCGTGAACTTGACACTGACTGAGGATACCACCAACGACGTCTGCTATTTTACCGGCGTTCCTGGATGGACCCACGTCTCGTTCAACCCGGAGGTGGTGCTCCTCAACGATAACATTCTGGAAAACGGGGGAACCGTCAAGACCTCCACAAAGGCCTCCCAAACGGGCATCAGCTACCCGGCTACTTTTACCATCAGGGTCGCCAAGGCCGGAACGATCACCGTCCAGGGTGAAACGTTCACCGACTGTCGCAGCATCACCTCCAGCGAAGTCGCTGATGTGCGCGGGCAAACCGTCACCGCCACGGCCCTCACGGCTTATCTCGCGCCCGGAGTGGGCATTATCAAGTTATTATTATCAGGCGGGCATTGGGCCGAATTGGTCAGCGGTACGGTGGACGGAGTCCCGGTTGGGGGTGGGGCTCTTTCTCAGATCACCGTCGGGGTCAGCGGCAGCGGGAGCGTGTCACCCAATTACAGCGGCCATTTGCTTCAGGTTGGCAAGCCCTATACCATGACCGCCATTCCCAAGGCCGGGTACATATTTGACAGTTGGTCCGATGGCGCCGTGGGCACGACGCCCAAGCTTTCATTCAACATGCAAAGCAATCTGGTTCTGCAAGCCAACTTCGTGCCGAATCCTTTTGCCGCTCCGGCGGGCGTTTACACCGGGCTGTTTTCGCCAGACAGCGGCCCCACAGTTCAGAACTCCGGGTGTTTCGCGCTCACGGTCTCGACCAAGGGCGCATTCTCCGGCTATTTGCTCACAGGCGCGACCCGCCATTCCATCAGCGGACAGTTCGACGGCGAAGGCCTCTTCACCAAGACCATCAATGCATCCGGCCAAAACTGGACAGTCACGCTGAATCTCGACCTCTCGGGCGGCAACTATATCAGCGGTGCCATCAGCAACGAAACGTGGACTGCGCAACTGTCTGGCTACAAGGCGGTGTTCAACGCGAGCAAGGACCCCACCTCCCACACGGGCGACTACACGATGATTTTTAACGGGACCGGCGGCTCGGCCGCGCTGCCGCAAGGGGATGGTTTTGCCTCAGTCACCATTGGCAAGGCGGGGGCAGTCACTCTGTCCGGATCTCTGGCCGATGGCTCTAAAATCACGCAGTCCGCCACCATCTCCCAATCCGGCGAATGGCCGTTCTACACCTCGCTCTATGGCGGCGCGGGCTGCGCTTCCGGCTGGATGATCGTGGGTGAATCGGGCGCGATCTCCGGAAACGTTGTTTGGATCAAGCCAAGCGGCGCCAGCGCCAATTATCCCGCTGGGTTCATAAACGCCACCACCGCTTCGGGCGGCCTTTATGCCAAGTCGGACAAAATCAGCAGTTTCAATTTCACCAACGCCGTGTTCAGCGGCGGCGCATTAGCCGCCAACATTGACAACCATATCAGCATCGGCTCCAACCTCAAGCTGACCAATCTCAGCTCCAATAAACTGACGATGACTTTCTCCCCTTCCACCGGAATCCTCCAAGGCACCGTGGTCAACCCGGCCGCCCCCGGTTCCAAACCCATCCCGTTTGGCGGCGTTCTGCTCCAGAATCAGGACGCCGCCCTCGGCTATTTCCTGGACGCCAATCAAAGCGGAGTCTTTGAGCTGGTAGCCCGGTAAAAGCCAGTAGCCAAGTCACCCGGATTCCTTGCCCGCGTATTTCTTCCCGGCCGTGTCCACCCGGATGGTTTCACCTTTGCCGATGAATAACGGCACCATGATTTCCAGCCCGGTTTCCAGCTTGGCTTCCTTCCACGTCGAATCAGAGCCGCCCCGGACGGGGGCGGCCGTCTCCACCACCTTGAGCGGGATTTGCGGCGGCAGGACGATGTCCAGCAGCCTCCCCTCGATCAGCATCGCTTTGTATTCCTCGTTCTCCTTCAGAAACCAGCGGCGCTCGCCCAGTTGCTCCTCACTGATGTCCAGTTCATCGAACGTCTCCGCGTCCAAAAACGTGTGCAACCCTCCTTTCGAGTAACTGTAGCTGATGCGCCGCGTCTCCAATTGCGCCACCGGCACCCGCTCGTTGTCGGCAAATACTCGTTCGATCACATGGCCGGTTTGGAGATGGCGAAGGCGGGTGTGGAGTTTGTGCCGGGTTTGCGCCGTGCCGCTGACGTGGAACTCCTCAACGACATGCGGGCCTCCCTCCAGCATGAGCACCATCATGCGTTTGAATTCGGACGGCAGAACCGTTTGCATAGTGACCTCCATCCTGGGCCGGGTTGGTCTGGCATCACCCGGCGTTTGCTTGGCGAAAGTTTAACGCCAGCCGGTCGCCGCGTCAACCCCAACCAGCCGCGCGCATAAAGGATCGAGTTGACTCAAATTAAAAGACACTGGGGGAGCGAAACTGAGAGGAGGCCAAAAGGGTCGTTGACTCATGGGAAAAAGACACCAGGAATTGGTGTGAATGAACATGAGCAAAGAACTGA
>Ga0187862_10002797_pt1 | contig 17347 bp, 16 predicted proteins | sample June2016WEW_10_1_FD_133003 | JGI IMG/M metagenome (GOLD analysis project Ga0187862, IMG submission 133003) | Peatland microbial communities from SPRUCE experiment site at the Marcell Experimental Forest, Minnesota, USA - June2016WEW_10_150 | ecosystem: Environmental > Terrestrial > Soil >...
CACGGGGGCGGGCAAAACTACGCTGATCTCGTTGCTCATGCGCTTCTACGACGTGCAGCGGGGCGCGATTCGCATCGACGGCGTCGATATCAAGGAGATGAACCTCGATGATCTGCGCAGCCGCTTCGGCGTCGTTCTACAGGATCCGTTTCTATTCAGCGGCACGGTGGCGGGTAACATTCGCTTGGGGACGGCGCGCATTCAGGACCAAGACGTGGAGCAGGCAGCGGAGGACGTCAACCTCGCCGAATTCATCCGAACCTTGCCGCGAGGATTCGAGGAGGAAGTACGCGAACGCGGCTCGACGCTTTCGACCGGCCAGAAGCAGTTGATCAGTTTCGCGCGCGCGCTGGCGCATAATCCGAAGATTCTGATTCTCGATGAGGCGACTTCAAGCGTGGATACGGAGACCGAGTTCCGGGTGCGCGACGCGCTCAACCACATGGTAGAAGGGCGGACGTCGCTGATCATCGCACACCGGCTCTCGACTATTCAGCGCGCCGACAAGATCATCGTGATGCACAAAGGCCAGGTCCGCGAAATGGGGACGCACCAGCAACTACTGGCCCAGCGCGGGATTTACTACAAGCTCTATCAACTGCAGTATAAGGACCAGGAGATGTCGGCCGGGGCTCCCTCGGTCACGGCGAACGCGGACGACTGAACGCCGGCCCATCTATCCCGTTACAATGTGTCCCGTGCAAGTTCTCATCTCCGCTGGTGAAGCCTCGGGAGAAATGTATGGCGCGCAGTTGATTGAAGCTCTTCGTCACCGCGCATCCAGTCCGGCTCGTGTGGTGACGGGGCTTGGCCCCGTCCCGGCGGGGAAAAGCCCCGCCACCACGCAAGCCTTGCAGCTTGAATTCTTCGGCGCGGGCGGGGAACGCATGCGCGCTGCCGGGTGCGAAATCATTGTCGACGCGAAAGACCTAGCGGTGGTCGGCATCACCGAGATTCTGAGCCGTCTGCCGACAATTCTTGGCCTCTATCGGAAACTAATTCGTTCGGCGGACGAGAAACATCCGGCGCTGGCCGTCGTCATCGACTCGCCGGCTTTCAACTGGCGCGTGGCGCGGCAGATGCGTCGGCGCGGCATTCCGGTGGTTTACTACGTTTGCCCGCAATTCTGGGCGTGGCGGCAGGGACGCGTCAAGCTGCTCCAAAAGTACGTCAATAAAGCGCTGGTGATTTTTCCCTTCGAAGAAAAGTTCTATCGCGATCGCGGAGTGGACGCGACGTTCGTCGGCCATCCGCTCGCCGATTTGCCCGCGCCTGCGATTACTCGCGAAGCATATGCGACCGGGAATCACCTCGACGCCGCCAAACCATGGATCACCCTGATGCCGGGCAGCCGCCGCAAGGAAGTGCGCATGAACCTGCCGACAATTCTCGATGCGGCAGATCATCTGGAGAAAGATCACTTGGGCATCGGCTATGAGTTCCTGCTGCCGGTCGCGCGCACGCTCGATGCGGCGTTTCTTCGGGAATTGATCGAGGCGCCGCCGGCACAGACGGGGCAAGCCGCGCCCCTACCCGGCGGACGACATATTCATCTGGTTCCCGAGGCTCTCCCTGCGTTGTTTCATTCGCGCGCCGGAATCGTCGCCAGCGGCACCGCTACGGTCGAAGCCGCCCTTATGGGCACTCCATTTGTCATGGTGTACCGTGTATCCCCAATCACCTACGCTCTGGGCAAGCCGCGCGTGAAGGTTCCTTATTTTGCGATGGTCAACCTGATCGCGGAAGAGGAGATCGTCCCGGAACTGGTGCAGCACAAATTCACCGTGGAAAATATCGTCACGGAGATGAACAAGATCATCCCTGACGGCGAGCCGCGGACGCGCATGATCGAGTGCTTAGCGGCGATACGACCTAAACTGAAGCAAGGGAGCGGCGGCACGCATCCTTCGGAAAGGGCAGCCGAGATCATACTGCAGGAAATCAGCCGAAAGAGATCAGTTTGAACCTGATCACTGAATTTTCAGCAGACAAATTTCCCTGACCCTTGTCGGCACAGCATCTTTTGCGGGAAAATTAACATCTTAAGGATTGTGGTCCTGCCAGGAGACACTACTTGAAGCTTTGCCATTCTCAACCGGCGCGCCGGGCGCTCGGTTCAACGGCTGCCTTTTTTCTGGTTTTTCTCCTTGCGTCGACCGCGAACCGGCCGGCGCTGGCGGCCGAAAAGTCGCGCCTGCGGGTTGACGATTACCAGATCGACGTCGAACTCCTGCCCCAGACTCACAAGCTCACCGCGCGCGCCACGGTCAAGGTCATTGCACTTGAGGACCTCACGGTCGCTACGTTTCAGTTGAACAACGCGCTGCGCATTACCAAACTCACCGACGCGAGCAACAAGCCACTCACTCCCGAGCGCAACACGCAGGAGTCGACCGTTCGCTTCGCGCTTAACAGCGACCTCGCAAAAGATACGGCTACCACCTTCAACTTTGAATACGAAGGCACGCTCGAAAACGCCGACGAGAGCCCGGTTGAGGGATTGAAGCTCGCTTACGTCGGCCCGGATACCAGCTACCTGCTTTACTCCGGACTGTGGTTTCCGATTGCGGGATACGGCGTCAACCGCTTTACTTCGACCATCAACGTTACCGTCCCGACGCACATGGTGGTGATCGGCAGCGGGAAGGAATCGTCCACCGCGGCAGGAGCAGCCGCAAAAAAACCCGCGACCACAATTGCGAACTCCAGGACTTTCAGCTTCACGTCGGATAAGCCGAGTTTTCCAGGCACGATCATTGCCGGCACGTTCCAGGAGTTCAAGAGTGACGAAGCGGGCATCGACCTGCACGTGTTCTTCAAGCCCAACAAGCAGGAACTGGGCGCCGAATACACATCGACGGCGATCAAATCCTTCACCTACTTCGTCACCCAGTATGGACTCGCACCCTCGACGCGACTAAACATCGTGGAACTCCCCGATGACACAGTCCCCACGGCGTGGGCACCTGAAATCGCGGCGCTTTCGAGCCGCGCAATTTCGGAAAAGACCAACTACCGCTTGCTGGCCAATACCATTGCCCATCAATGGTGGGGCGTCTCGGTGAGTCCGGCATCGAAAGACGACTGGTGGATCAGTGACGGCTTCTCGCGCTACTCCGAAGCTCGCTACGTCGAGAGTGCGGCAGGCCAAACGGGGCTCGAAGAAATGGTGAAGGACATGTCGGTGGGCGCGCTCGCCTATGACAGCGTGCCGCTTTCGAGCGCCGACAAGTTGGACTATTTTTCTCCCGAATTTCAGTCGCTGGTGACCGACAAGGGCGCCATGATCCTGCACATGCTGCGCTGGGTGGTCGGCGAAAAAGACTATTTGAAGATCATGCGCGACTTCGCCGCCAAGTATGCGGGCAAATCCGCCAGCACCGACGATTTCCGCGACCTCAGCGAGCAGGTGTCTGGTCAAAAGCTCACCTGGTTCTACTCCCAGTGGATGGATTCGACCAGCGCCCCCGAGTTCAAAGCGAAGTACACAATCTACCGACTGGGTAACAACAAAGGCTTCCGGATCGTTGGGGCGATCACGCAGGATCTTGATCTGTTCCGGATGCCGGTAAAATTGAGAATCGATACCGATGGAAAAACCGAAGAAAAACGCATTGACGTAGTGGGAACCGATTCGCCCTTTTCGGTCGAAACCTTTGGCCGCCCGCGGCGCATCTCGGTCGATCCCGAAAACCGCGTGCTGACCAACTCCAGAGACATCAAGCTGCGTTCCTCCATCGTGCGCGGACAGGGTTTGATCCAGCAAGGCGACCTGGCGGGAGCTCTCAGCGAATTCAACAAAGCCCTCGAAGTCAACAAGAACAGCTCTCTGGCTCACTACCGGATCGCCGAAGTGTTTTACATGCAGAAAAATTATCAGGCGTCGGCGAACGCCTACCGCTCATCGCTGAACGGCGACGGGGAGCCGCGCTGGACCGAAGTTTGGAGCCACTTGCAGCTGGGCAAGATTTTTGACGTAACCGGCCAGCGCGAACGCGCCGTCAATGAATATCGGCAGGCGATCCAGACCAACGACAATACCCAGGGCGCGCTCGACGAAGCCCGCCGATGCATGCAAAAGCCTTACGAGCGAGAAAAAGGAAACTAACCCTCCCCGCTAGAGATGCGGCTTGCCGCGTCTCCCGCGTGCAAGTACGGACCCAGCTCAATCAGGAATTTTGTCGTAAGCGGGAAAAAGACGGCCCGTACCACCAGGCGAATAGCGGTACGGGCCAGGAGGGAACGATTCAAACTATAGGGCAAATCTCCAACAATGTCAAGTAAGTTTATAGACTTTGTTTAATGTCCCACAGACCCGTGTGGTGGCGGGGCTTCGCCCCGCCGGCTAGCAGCCCAGCCCGTGCCACTCCCGTCCGCATCTTGACCCACATCCGGCCAGCGCGTAGAGTTTTTAAGCAGGGGTGGGGTTTTCATGTCCAGCGAAACCAGCAAATATCTGAAATTTGGGTCTGTGACCGTCTTGATTCTGTTCTCGCTCGCCTACCTTGCCTACACCGGCGTGCAGGACAGCAAAAGCTACTACGTCACCATCAAGGAATTGAACGGCATGGGGAACGAGGCTTACGCTAAGCGTCTGCGCGTAGCGGGCAACGTGGTGCCGGGTTCGATCAAGCGTTCCGGAACCCGCGTGGATTTCATGCTAAAGGAAAATGATCTGACACTGCCCGTTTCGTACACCGGGACGGAAGCTCCTCCCGACACTTTCAAGGACGACTCGCAAGCCTTGGCCGATGGCAGTTTCGGACACGATGGCATCTTCCACGCCAAGCAACTGCAGGCTAAGTGCGCGTCGAAGTACGCGCCGCAACCCGGAGCCACTCCGGCCTCTGAGCCCGGCAAGAGCATGTCGCAAAACCAGAGTCCCGGATCTGCTACCATGCCGAATTAACTCTCACTCCATATTCCTTTGACTGAAACTGCCCCCGCGCCCGTCAACGTCATCACCGTTTCGAACCTGATCAAGCAGTTTGGCCGTTTTGCCGCTCTGCGCGGCGTCACCGCGGAATTTTCCGGCGGGAAACTCTATGCCATTCTCGGCGACAACGGCGCCGGCAAGACTACTCTGCTGCGCACTCTGGCCGGACTCAATCAGCCGTCGGGCGGCCAGGTCTCGATTCTTGGGGTCAGCAGGTTTCACGATATCTGCCAGCAGGTGGGCTACATGGCGCATCCTTCGCTGCTCTATGACGAGATGAGCGGCATGGAGAACCTCGCCTACTTTGCCCGGCTGTACGGAATCACCAGCCGTACGCGTTGCGCGGAGGTCATTCGCGCCGTCGGTCTCGATCCCGATCTCGTCCGCCCCGTCGGCCAGTATTCGCAAGGCATGCGGCAGCGGATGTCTCTGGCGCGGGCTTTGCTAAACGACCCTAAGATCCTTTTGCTCGATGAGCCCTTCTCGAATGTGGACCTTCATTCCGCAACCGAGATGGTCCGTCTGCTGGCCCGTAGCCGCGATCAGGGCAAAACCGTTTTCATCGTCACGCACCAGGCGTCATTGCTTGAGAACGCAGCCGACGAGTTCGTCTGGATGGAATTTGGCAAGATTGTCGGGCGCACGCAAGAACTGAAACGTCCGGAGATCTCGAGAGAGAGTGTCGCAGAGAGTGCCGGAGAAAGTTCCGGTGAAAGTTCCGGAAAAAGTGCCGAAGAAAGCGCGGGGAGAACGTAAAATGAGCGTGCCCACCGGCATCACCCGCGTCACGCTGCTCAAAGACCTGCGCCTCGAGTGGAGATCGAAGGACGCCATCAACTCCATGCTGTTTTTTTCCCTGCTGGTAGTGGTGGTGTTCAGTTTTTCGTTCGATCCGAGCGCCGAGGAATCGCGCCAGATCGCCGGCGGCCTGGTCTGGGTTGCGTTCCTGTTCGCGGCGGTCGTGGCGCTCAACCAGACCTGGGCGCGCGAAATTCGCAACCAGGTGCTCGATGCCTACCGCGTGTCGCCAGCCCCGGCGAACTCGCTGTTCCTAGCCAAGACACTGGGCAATTTTATTTTCGTGAGCGTGCTGGAAGCACTCATGACCCCGCTGTTCATCGTGTTTTACCGGCTGCGGTCGCTGGGCCCGGTGTGGCAGTTGCTGCTGGTCGCTGTGCTCGGGACCTGGGCTCTGGTCGTGAACGGAACCTTCTTCGCCGCCATGTCGCTGCGGACCCGGAGCCGCGAAATCATGCTGCCATTGTTGCTGTTCCCCATTTCGATCCCCGCTCTCCTCGCCATGGTGCAATCCACCACCTCCATTCTGAACGGCGAAGGGGCGCATTTCTGGATCGTGTTGCTTGCAACCTACGATCTGGTGTTTACTACGGTGTGTCTGCTCTTGTTTGAAACCGTCTTGAACGCGGAATGAGAATCATTGAAACATTGAGAGATTGAGTCATTGAATCATTAAGACCTCGACCACTCGATTCAATGTTTCAATGACTCAATGTGTAAGTGATTAAATGATCTAATGACCTAATGAAGCGAGCCTTCCCCATCCTCGGCGCAGTGACCGCAATCCTGCTGAGCTACGCGCTATATATGGCGCTGGTGTGGGCTCCCACCGAACGGACCATGGGCAACGTGCAGCGGATTTTTTACTACCACGTGCCTTCCGCCTGGACGGCGTTCATCCTTTTCTTCATCAACTTCGGAGCTTCGATTGTCTATCTGATCAAGCGCAAGCCTGCTGCCGATATCGTCGCGCTGGTCACTGCCGAAGTCGGCGTTGTTTTCTGCACCGTCGTGCTGGTTACGGGCCCCATCTGGGCGCGTCCGGTCTGGGGCATCTGGTGGACTTGGGACATGCGGCTGACTTCGACCTTGGTGCTGTGGCTCATCTATGTGAGCTATCTTTTTCTGCGCCGCTTCTCCTCCAGCGGAGAGACGCCCACCCTGGCCGCCGCGCTGGCCGTTCTCGGCGCGCTCTGTGTGCCGTTCGTTTACTTCTCGATCTGGTTCTTCCGCACTCAGCATCCGCAGCCCGTGATGGGCGGAGGAGGATCGATTGATCCGCGCATGCTGCACGTGCTGCTCATCAACTGGCTGGGCTTTTCCTGCTTTGCATTTCTGGTTTGCTGGTCGCGCTATCGCTTGGAAAAGTTGCAGCGCGACGTCGACCAGGCCCATGCCCTCGAATCCCTGATGGCCCCCCGCGGGAGTGTGCGATGAGCGGAAACGGATACCTCTTTGCAGCTTATGCCGTCACCTGGATCATCCACATTACTTATTTGGGTACGATCGTCCGTCGCTACTCGCGCCTGAAACGGGAGATCGACGAATTGAAAAAATCAGGTCCCAGGTCATAGGTGTCAGGTCTCAGGAAAAAAATCAGATCCCAGGTGACCTCGAATAAATCGACTTGCAAGTATTCGAAAGCCTGGAATCGCAGACGGAGGAGTTGGACTGAATTCTGAACGGTCTGATCCATCGCTTCCAGCCGTCAGTTGAAAGGGTTTCCTGAGACCTGACACCTGAGACCTTTTTCTTTGCAACCATTTGTCCCTCTTTCGGCTTCTCACTACACGGCCCATGCTGTCTATCCCGCTTGACAGCGTATCTGTTGGATGTAAAAGTATTTATTTGGTTCAAACCCAGTTCTGGTGACAGGTACGCATCCGCTTCCTGAGGGTGTCGAGGGGCAGCGGCGTTTGTGTGCCATTCTTGTTCTCACCCCACGAAATTGGGAAATTGGAGGAGCTTCGTGAATCGGAATTACCCTGTGTCGGTAGGAGGTTCGGTGAGACGTTCGGTGACGGGAAAAAAGATGGGAAAGATAGGAATGGGAAAGCCAGGAAATGGGATGAAGGTCGCCTTTCTGGCGGCTGCGATTTTAGCCACCGCGGGCGTCGCGTTCTATTTTGGAACCGCGGTACATGCCGCCAAAACCAGCGGGCTACCGCCGGACGTCCCCAAGGCCTTTTCTTCGACGGCGCTGCCGCTGTTCTTTGAGCCGAACCAGGGTCAGACCGCTTCTCCGGTCAAGTTCCTCGCGCACGGCGCCGGTTACGGCCTGTTTCTGACCGCCGACGAAGCGGTACTGCAACTCCAACACGCCGCAGTCAGCACTCAGCATTCGGCACCTGGCCCTCAGCCTTCACCTCTCAGTTCGCAGCCTGCGTCCAGTTCGGTGATTCGGATGCGCCTCGACGGGGCCAACACTTCGGCTCGCGTTTCGGGCGCTTCGCCTCTGCCTGGGAAGAGCAGCTACTTTATTGGAAACGATCCTTCCAAGTGGCATCGTGACATTCCGCAGTTTGCCCGCGTGCAATATCAAGCGGTGTATCCCGGCATTGATCTGGTTTACTACGGCAACGGGGGACAGCTCGAATACGACTTTCGCGTGGCTCCGGCCGCGGACCCGAACCAGATTGCATTGAGCTTCACGGGCGCTTCCGCCCGCATAGTTCCTGGCAATGCTCCGGGCGCTTCCGGCGATCTCGTCCTCTCCACCGCCAACGGAGAGGTACGCTTCCACGCGCCTCGCGTTTATCAACCCGCCGCACACCAGTCGGGGGAATCGTCAGCAAATACATCCGGCAATGCGGAAAGAACAATCGCGGGAGCTTTCCGCCAGCTCGCCGACAATAGGATCGGCTTCACCATTGGAGACTACGACCACAACCGCGAACTCGTCATCGATCCGACCCTGACCTATTCGACCTACCTCGGCGGCACCGGCGCCGAGAGTTTGGTGCAAGTCGCGGTCGATAGCGCCTTGAATATTTATCTCGCGGGCTCGACCAATTCAACCGACTTTCCCCTTTACCCACCTAACAACTCCACGTTGACGGGAACGCAAAACATATTTATTTCCAAGATCCAACCGGCAAACTTCGGTACGGGCACGCCTGAGTTGGTGTATTCCATCTACCTGGGCGGTTCGGGAACTGACAGCCTGGCAGGACTGGCAGTCGATGCGAACGACGACATCTATGTCGCCGGATCGACCACTTCCGCCTGTACCACCACCAGCACCACTTCCTGTTTCCCAACCACCCTCAATGCGTTCCAGACAGGAGCAGCCGTGGCCGCGAACGGCGGATTCCCCGGCACCCACGGATTCCTGAGTGTGATCAGCGCGACCGAGACCACCACCACCCCCCCCACCCTAGTTTACAATCTCACCTATTCCACCTATCTCGCCGGTAATGGCGCCGATCAGGTCACTGGCCTCGCGATCGACACCAGCAATCAGTACGCCTACGTCACCGGCACCACCACTTCCAACAACTACGCCAGCGATACCCTCCCCTTCCCCGCGAACCCCAACAACGCATATCAGTTGGGAACGAACGCTCCACTGACTGCTCAGGGCAACCCCCAGCCGGGCTACCCTCAGTTCTTCGCCACCAAGATCAACACCACCGGCAGCGGTGTCTTCAGCCTGATCTACTCCACCTACTTCGGTGGCGGATACACGCCTTCTGGCGCAACTGTCCAAGGCGGCGGCATTGCCGTAGATGCCTCCGGCAACATGTACATCACCGGCTCGACCAACATGCTGAGCGCAAAGGGACCAAACGGTGAGTTGCCGTTTCCGCTCCTCGATGCGCAGCAGGCTTGCCTCAACCAGCCCCCCACCTCTCCCCCCCCCTGTCCGATCTCGACCGATACCGACGCTTTCGTTGCCAAGATCCACCCGCTGGACTCCGGCACCGCCTCGCTCGTCTACTCCACCTATGCCGGCGGGAGCAATAACGATACCGGCGTCGCCATCGCCGTGGATTCCACCAGCAACGCCTACATCACCGGCTCGACCCTTTCGACCAACTGGGTATGTAGCTGCTCGGAATTTCAGGGTTTGCCTGGCCCCTCCGGCCAGGGCTTCATCGCCAAGATCGGCAACCAGAGCAGCAGCCAGAGTGGAGTGGTGTATCCGTTAACCTACTTCACCTATCTGGGTGGCCCTGACTCTGGCTACACCGCTGGCAACGCCATCCAAGTGGATTCGCTGGGGGCAGCTCACGTCACGGGCTTTACCAACGGAGGCCTTTCAACCGTTAACGCCATCCAGCTAGGCACGGCAAGCTCATACAATGGAACCGTATACGGCGGCAATGGAGACGCCTTCGTCGCGCTGATTTCTACCACGACGGGGGCCACCGGCGATTACCTCACCTACCTGGGCGGCGGCCAGCAGGATCAGGGCACCGGAATCGCACTCGACATCTACGGGACCGCCTACGTGGCCGGCAATACCGCATCCTCACAATCCTCAACCCCGCCTTTCCCCATCACTGCAACTGCCTACCAGAATCAGCTGCCCGGAACGCCGGCTGCCTTCGTGAGCAAGATCGGCGCCGTCAGCACGCTCGTCGTAACCCAGGGAAGTTCCAGTCCATCTCCCAACCCGGTCGCGGCCGGAACTCAGGTCGCGTTTACTTTCGATATCACCAACTCCATCCAAAATGGCACCGGAGGCGACCCGGCAAGTCTCGTGGTTTTTAACGCTACCGTGCCCACCACCGGACTCGCGTCAACCCCTACGGCAATAGTCACATCCCAAACGGGAAACTGCACTCCGGCACAACAGGGGACAATCTCCTGCTTTATTCAGACCCTGGCTGTGGGTGCCATGGCCGCCGTTGAAGTCGAAGTGACGCCGTTAATTAACCCTACGCCTCCGGCGACCACCCCCACCAAGATCACGGTCACGGGCACTGCCAGCGCGAACGGCGGTCAGTGTGCGTTGCAAGGTTGTTCCTCGAACACCCAGACCGTTCCAGTTATGGACTTCTTTGTGCAAGCCCAGCCCGGGTACCAGACCGTTACCGCTGGCCAGCCGGCCACGTTCGACGTCGTGTTTTGTCCCGTGAATACGCAAAACGATTATGGGTATGACGGCAACATCACGCCAAGCCAAACCACTGCGCCTTCGATGGTGACCTCACCCGCGCCCACCTTCACCAACACCCCCGTCGATCTTGCGGGGACCTCTTGCGGAAACACGACGCTGACCATCGCTACCGTGGCCCGTCCGGTCACCAACGGCAGCCTGCTCCGCCGCGGCTCGTTCTATGCTGCCTGGCTCCCCATCGGAGGCCTGAGCCTGGTCGGGCTCGGGATCGGCGTCGGTCGACGACGCCGCCGCTGGCTGGCCGCAGCCGTCCTTGGCCTGATGGCTGGCATAATCCTCCTGCAGCCGGGTTGTGGATCAGCCAGCACCAGCGCTACCACCCCCGGCGGCACGGCGGCTGGAACCTACACCATCACGGTCGTCGGCTCTGCCGCCGCCGGAGTTTCGCACAGCACGCAAGTGACATTACGGGTGAACTAAAAATCCCGTCATCCTGGCAAAGCCTCCGCCGCGGCGGAGGCTTTTCTTTGCGCCGCGTAACTGGAATCTCGGAATCTCCCTAAACCCTTGCAAACAGCGGCAATCGAGTTCTTGACAATATTTCATATTGCGATATTATTATCGCGATTTGGAATATTGAGTTGCCGCCCATGACCCTGGGAGAGAAAATCCGCTACCTCCGCGAGGTCGAAGGTTCCCTCCGCGGCCTCAATCGCCCGCTCACCCAGCAGGAGTTGATGAAGGGCATTCAGACCGAGACCGGCAAGACCATCAGCCAGTCGTACCTCTCCCAGATTGAAGGCGGCAAGCGTCCCCACATGACGCAGTCCTCTCGCACTTTGCTGGCGCGCTTCTTCAAGGTCCATCCCGGCTTTCTGGTTGACGACCCCGAGGGCTACCACACGGAACTGGCCTCCGACCTGCGCACCACCGAAGGTCAGCTCGATGTCTGGCTGCTCCAGGGCTCCGAGCGTTTCGCCAGCGATCCCGAGGTGAGCGACGTCCTGATCAAGCTGGCGCGCGACCAGGACACACGGCGCTGCCTGCTGTTGCTCGGCGAAATCCTGAACACGCCTGGACTCGCCGACCGCCTCTTCGAGGCTCTGCGGCCGGAACCCGCGCGCGGCGCCGGCACCGCGCCCAGGAGGCGGAACCCATGATCGCGACAACGACGTGGAATATGACTTGGGCTGATTTTTATCTTGCCTGTTTCGCCGTCGGTTTTCTGCTCAGCGCGATTTCGTTCATTGCCGGCGGATTGCGCTGGCATTTGCATCTGCCGCACTTTCCGCACACGGGCGGGCAGGTTGCCGCCGGACACGCTCCGATGGCGCATGGCGGCACGGCCAACAGCACGACTCCGCATGCGGGTCACCAGGCGCCGATGTCGCCGTTCAACTTCGTCACCTTGACGGCGTTTCTAGCCTGGTTCGGAGGAACCGGTTTTCTCCTCACGCGCTTCTCGAGCATCTGGTTCGCGCTCGGCCTGCTGATCGCCCTGGGAGCCGGACTCTTCGGCGCCGCCGTCGTTTTCCTGTTCCTCACCCGCGTGCTCATTTCGCGCGAGGAGAACATGGACTCCGCCGACTACGAAATGGTCGGCGTACTGGGACGAATCTCGATGCCCGTCCGCGAAAACGGCACCGGAGAAATCATTTATTCGCAGGCCGGAACGAGGCGCACCTGCGGCGCACGCAGCGAAAATGGCTGCGCGATAGAAAAAGGCGCGGAGGTCGTAGTCACGCGCTATGACAAGGGCATTGCTTACGTGCGGCTGTGGGAAGAGATGAACGAAGAACGCGCGCAGCCGTCGTAGAGACGGGGCTTGCCCCGTCTCGGAGCGCCCATGAATGAGGTTCGAGCAAGAACGGGAAGGGCACGGCTTCAGCCGTGCCGCTAAGCACCGCAAAGAACGCGGGCTTTAGCCCCTGAGGGCCAGACGACAATATTGAATATGAGCGACGCGTATCAAAACGATGTGTTGGCGGAAGAGACGCATTCCGGGCGGGTGTGGAGTCTGATCATTCTGCTGGCGCTGCTTGGACCAATGATCGCAGCAGCGATAGCACCATCGCGAGGCGCCCGCTGGGCAGTCGTGCTCCTTGCGGTGATCGCGATCGGAGTCTTCACGATGTCGTGGAGTGGATTTCAATACCGCTTCCTGCGGAACGGCGTTGAGATTCGTATGCTCGGATTCCGCCTGCGATCAATTCCGAAACAGTCGATCGTGAGTTATTCGATCGAGCCCTGGACTCTGATTCGCGGCTACGGCATTCGCGGTATCGGCAGGACGCGGGCTTATGTGTGGTGCAACCAGGTTGTGCACATCAAGACAACGAACGGCGACATTTTTCTCGGCCACAACGATCCAGCGCGCATTGTCCGCGATCTGGATATGGTCACGGACGTTGTGACACGCGGTTAGGCAGTCCGCGGCAAAGTCCGGCTTCGTATCAGGGCATCGCTTTAGCGATGCCGCAAAGTTTTCGAAAGCAGACGCCCCTTTAGGGGCTGCGAGCAGCGATTTCTAGGAGGCGATATGTATCTCGGCATAGCAATTGAAATCTGGGTCATCGCGGGGCTGATGGTTTTGGCCATCCTGTTCCTGATGAGCATGCTGGCCCGCTTATACCGCAAAGCGGGACCGCATGAAGCGCTGATCGTTTACGGCTTTCGCGGAACCCGCGTGGTCCAGGGACACGGCACCGTCATCTTTCCGATGGTCGAAAACTGCAAGGACCTTTCCCTCGAACTCATGTCGTTCGACGTAGCTCCGCAGCAGGATCTCTACACTAAGCAAGGCGTAGCCGTCACCGTCGAGGCCGTCGCGCAAATCAAGGTAAAGTCCGACAAAGAGTCGATCCTCACCGCGGCCGAACAGTTCCTCACCAAAACCGACCAGGAGCGTGAAGGCCTGATCCGGCTGGTGATGGAAGGCCATCTGCGCGGCATCATCGGCCAACTCACCGTCGAAGAAATCGTTAAGCAGCCCGAAATGGTCGGCGATCGCATGCGCGCCACCTGCGCCGACGACATGAACAAGATGGGCCTCGAAGTCATCTCATTCACGATCAAAGAAGTCCGCGACAAGAACGAATACATCACCAACATGGGCAAGCCCGACGTTGCCCGGATCAAGCGCGACGCCGACGTAGCCACCGCCGAAGCCGAGCGCGACACCGCCATCAAGCGCGCCATGGCGACTCGCGAAGCGGCGGTTGCAAAAGCGCAAGCCGATCAGGAGCGCGTGCTCGCGGAAACGCTCTCCCAGGCCAAGCAAGCCGAATCGCAGCGCGACCTCGAGGTCAAGAAGGCGCAGTACCTGGAAGTCACCAAGAAGCAGCAGGCGCAAGCCGACAAGGCGTACGACATTCAGACCAACATCATGCAACAGCAGGTCACGACTGAAAACGTGAGAGTGCAGCAAGTCGAAAAAGAAGGACAGGTCAAAGTCCAGGACGCCGAAATCAACCGCCGCGAAAAAGAACTGATCGCGACCGTGTTGAAAGGCGCCGAGATCGAGCGTCAGCGTATCGAAACCATAGCCGCCGCCGAAAAGCAACGCCTGATCGCCGAGGCCGAAGGCCACGCGTCGGCTATTCGCGCTCAGGGAGAAGCCGAAGCCGAGATCATCTTCAAGAAAGGTGAAGCCGAAGCGAAAGCGATGAACGTAAAAGCCGCAGCCTATCAGGAGTACAACCAGGCCGCGGTCGTCGACAAACTGATCACCGGATTACCAGAAATAGTGAAGGCTCTGGCCGCGCCGCTAGCCAACGTGGACAAGATCACCATCGTTTCCACCGGCAATGGTGACACCGCCGGAATGAGCAAAATCACCGGCGACATCACGAAGATGGCAGCCCAAGTGCCGGCCCTGTTCGAAACGCTCTCCGGCATGCCGCTCGGAGAACTATTGGGCAAGGTCCGGCAAATCGGCGACAAAACAGCGAAGCCGGAGGAAAAGCAGTAAGCAAGAAGGTCGTTGGTCGTTAGTCGCTGGTCGTTAGGAAATGCGGTTGCGACCCGCGAATCGCAAACGACCAACGACCATCGACTAACGACTGGTTCTAGGAGGTAATTGTGCAACAAGAACTTCACCACGCCAGATCACTCGGCTTGTCCGTAGCCCTGGGAGCCGCCATGGGCGCAGCCCTCGGCGCCGCCACCGGGCATGTGGGAGTCTGGGTCGTCGCCGGGATCGCCGCCTATATCGCGATCTCTATTGTAGGCGGTGTCTGGAGTAAGAGACCGAACGACCAACGACGAACGACCAACGACTGAATCATCAACCACTGAACCAAAGGAGTCCCTTATGGCATTACTCGAACGCGTTTCCACCTTAGTCCGGGCAAATCTAAACGACCTGATCGACAAAGCCGAGGAGCCCGAAAAGATGATCAAGCAAGTCATCCTCGACATGAACAACCAGCTCTTGCAGGTCAAAACCCAGGTCGCCATCGCCATCGCCGACCAGCATCTGCTGGAAAAAAAGAAACTCGAAAACGACGACAAAATCCAGGAATGGCAGCGCAAGGCCGAGCTCGCCGTCGACAAGAAGCAGGACGATCTCGCCCGCGCCGCTCTGCTTCGCGTCGAAAGTTATCGCGACTTGAGTCTCAACTTTGCCCAACAGCTCGAAGACCAGAAGGCGCAGGTCGAAAATCTGAAATCGGCCCTGCGCAATCTCGATCAGAAGTTGGCCGAGGCGAATGCCAAGGCCGATCTGCTGATCGCGCAGCACCGGCGCGCCCGTGCCGCCAATCGAGCCACCGACGCCCAGTCCGGCATGAGCGCCAACACCAAGTCCGCCACCTTCGACCGCATGAAGAGAAAAGTAGCTCGCGAAGAAGCCATCGGCGGGGCCAAAGCCCAACTCCTGGCCGACGATGTGGAAGACCGCCTCGCCGCCCTGGAAAAAGAAGACCGCATCGAACAGCTATTAACCGAGCTGAAAACCAAGCGCGGAGCCTAACGGGAGAGTCATGTCGGAAAAAGCGAACAAGGCCCGTTTGATCGGGATGCTCATCGGCATCGCTGTGCTCATTGTGGCGTTGCTATTGAAGCGTCTGCGATAGAGCTAAAGGAGCGCCGATGGACCACAAAGGAGAACGTTCATGATCGTCAGACTGAGACAAATTGAATGGGAGCTTCTGCCCGAACTTCTTGCGCTCGCGTTGCTACTAGGCATTGGCTCGGCAGTCCAAGCCCAGCAGAAGCCCGAACAAGTCGCGCAACAGTCCGCGGACGCATGGCTAGCCTTGGTCGACTCCGGGAAGTCCGCTGACAGTTGGCAGGAGGCCGCGCAGCTTTTTAAGGCCGCTATCACCAAGGAGAAGTGGCAAGACGCGATGCGGGCAAGCCGTGATCCGTTGGGCAAGATGCTGTCGCGTAAGCTCAAGAGCGCCACTTACATGACAGCGATGCCGGGCGCGCCCGATGGCGAGTATGTGGTGATTCAGTACGAGAGCAGCTTCGAACACAAGCAGTCGGCGGTGGAGACAGTTACTCCGATGCTCGACAAAGATGGCAAGTGGAGAGTTTCAGGCTACTACATCAAATAGCGATGGGGAGGGACGGGCGACCTCGCCCGTCGCCGCCACCGAGCGACCGTAAGTACTGCGCAAGTTAGAATCAAAGCGAGGATCCCATGCGCAAGGTCTTCCATTTCGACTCGCCCGACAGCCCTTACGTGGCCGACGCCGCCGTTCTCTGCTGTTTCGATTACCGCATCGGCACGGCCGTGCGCAAGTTCCTGAAGAAGCAAGCCATCGCCCGCGCTGACATGATCGTCGTCGCCGGAGGAGCCAAGACCCTGGCTTCTCCGCGCAACGACTTCGAGCGCGACTTCATCCTCGAGCAAGTCCGCATGTCCATCCGTCTGCACCAGACCGAACGCGTCCTCGTCCTGAGCCACTCCGACTGCGCCACCTATGGCGGCCTGGCCCATTTCCAAGGTGACCGCCAGGCCGAAGCCGACCACCACCGCAGTGAACTGCTCCGCGCCGGAGAACTCCTGACCTCAAACTTCCCCGGCATTTCGGTTGAGCCTTATTTCGTGAAGTTCGACGGAATCTGGGAAGTGAACGGCGCGGACCACCTGAAATCCGCGCCGCAGACGAAACCGTCAGATGGCGCTCGCGAGATCGCGTAGATGGATGATGGATCTTGCCTCGCTCTGCCAATTGGCGTATTGTAAATAGCCAAGAGGCGTGTTATGACTTCAACGGTTATTGCCGAGGTTCTGGGAGGCAGGAAAGTCCTGGGGCGCTCCATTAAGAGTTCCGCCGAACTCGCGGAGTTGATCCGCAAGGGTCTGCCGTCGGGCTCCCTCATCGTGCTGGGAGAAAAGCTCGATCTGAAGAATGCGGCACTTTCCCAGAAACTCGGTATTCCGCAGCGAACTCTGACTCGACGCTTGAGTCGGCATTCGCGTCTCACCGCTGCCGAGTCGGACCGCACCGTCCGATTGGCGCGAGTCTATGCCACCGCGGTTGAGATGATCGGCAATGCCGGTAAGGCGTCGGAGTGGCTCCGGACACCCAACCGCG
>Ga0187862_10002798_pt1 | contig 17346 bp, 8 predicted proteins | sample June2016WEW_10_1_FD_133003 | JGI IMG/M metagenome (GOLD analysis project Ga0187862, IMG submission 133003) | Peatland microbial communities from SPRUCE experiment site at the Marcell Experimental Forest, Minnesota, USA - June2016WEW_10_150 | ecosystem: Environmental > Terrestrial > Soil >...
GCAGGGGAGCGGCAGCATCATCTACATGGGCTCGGTGCATTCGAAGGAAGCCTCGCTACTCAAGGCACCCTATGTCACCGCCAAACACGGCCTCATTGGTCTTGCCAAAGTCGTCGCCAAGGAAGGTGCGAAGCACGGCGTGCGGGCAAACGTCATCTGCCCAGGTTTCGTGCGCACGCCGCTGGTCGACAAGCAGATCCCAGAGCAGGCGAAGACGCTTGGTATATCGGAGGCGGCAGTCATCCGCGAGGTCATGCTCAAGGAAACCGTCGACGGCGAATTCACAACGGCCCAGGACGTGGCCGAAGCAGCGCTCTTTTTCGCCTCGTTCGATTCCAATGCCCTGACGGGGCAGTCGCTGGTCGTCAGCCATGGCTGGTTCATGCAGTGAGCGGCCATGGTGTCCGAAGTTCTACCGTCCTTCCAAGGTCACGCACCATCGATCAACCGCGGCTTTGACAAACTGCATTCTGTAGCAGCCGTTCGGCTGGGCTCCCGGATCCGCGGGCGCTTTGCCTTGGTCGAGGCAACCTCCCGACCGAGGTGTTGGTCTAAGACATAGAGGGAAACGATCTGACCTGGTCGGGGTGAAGCGATTTGCGCTGTTCCTGCAGTCCCGGTACGGGTCTGCGTGAAGGCTGGAACTCCCCCAGGCAGTTCCTGAAGAGGTCAGAAGCTCAGGACGAAAAAGCTGCTTCTCTCTTGCTTCAAACGGACCCAAAACAGGACCAATCTCAGACCCAGGACTTTAGGAGGTAATCTCCGGCAATAAATCTACGGGGCGGCTCAGAGCCGACCCCAGGGTCGAGTCTCCGCCAATGCTAAGGCGGTGGTCTCGGCCTAGGCGGTTTCTGGCAAGCTGAGCACCGAGACCGGCGACAACCCGGCCACGTTTGGAGATCCCGTGATTTGCGATCGCAGCAAAAGCTCCTGCGAACGCGTGGTGACATTGACTATGGCGGCCAACACGTCGTCGCGGGACACGGGATGCGCGAGCAAGTAGCCTTGTAGGTACATCCCAGGGTGACCCAGTAGCAGCGCGAGCTGCTCGGGCCGCTCGACGCCTTCGGCGGTGATCTCAAGACCTAAGCCTTGACACATGCCAATGATGGCGCGCGCGATCGCCGCCGAGCGTGGGCTGGTATCGATCCCGGCGATCAAACTACGATCCAGCTTGATGCGGGTAAGCGGAAGTTGCTCCAAGGAGGCAAGCGAGGAATAACCCGTACCGAAGTCGTCCAGGGCGATCGCCACGCCGCGGGCACGCAGACATTTCAGGGCGTCAATGGTAGCCGCCCCGGTTTGTAAAACGGATTCTGTCAACTCAATCTCGATGCAACGCGCCGGCAGGCGGTGCTCCTGTAACAGCCCGCATAGACGGCCGACGAAGCGGTTATCGAGCAATGCACGCGGCGACACATTGACGGCGACGCGCGCCTCGGGCCAAGCGCCGTGATGCCAATGGGACGCGGCTTCAATCGCCGATCGAAGTACCCAGTCGCTGATTTCAATGATCAGGCCGGATTCCTCGGCAATTGCGAGAAACTGATCGGGAGTGGCAAGGTCGCCGTCCGGCATCCGCCAGCGAATCAATGCTTCCACCAGGGCGGTCTCGAGGGTCTCGGCATTCACTTCCGGTTGGAATACGAGCTCAAATTCTCCTCGTTCAATGGCGCGGCGTAGACCTTGTTCCGTCGTGAATTTCGCTGCCGCAGCTTCGAGCAGCTCAGGAGTGAACACAGATAACTGACTGCGTCCCAAGGCTTTGGCACGAAAGAGCGCGGCATCGGCTGCCTTCAATAGCGCTTCAGCGTCCTGCTCATGGTCAGGGTAAATGCTCGCCCCCACGCTGACGCTGACGATGAGGTCGCGGCCGTCAACGGATAATGGCTTCTGAAACGCTTGCACTACACTTAGTCCGGCCAACCCGATGTCCTCCATGCTCGCCGCACGCTCGAAGACAACAGTAAATTCATCGCCGCCGAGTCTCGCTGCAAAACCGAAGGCTCGAGTAACCTCTTGCAGACGCTGTCCCAGACTCACTAGCACGCGATCGCCGAACGCGTGCCCCATGCTGTCATTAAGATATTTAAAGTTGTCGATATCCAGGAAGAGCACTCCCACAAGGTAACTCGCGCTTCGCGCACGCTCGATGGCAGCGTTAAGCAGGAGAAAAAGCTCCCGCCGATTCGGTAAGCCGGTTAATGGGTCGTGCTCTGCCAGTTCTTGCAATTGGCGCGTGCGCTCCGCCACTTTGGCCTCGAGACCCTGTTGGTACTCGCGAGCGGCGGCCTTGGCTGTTGAGAGTTCATCAGCCATGGCGTTGAATGCGACAGCGAGCGTATCAAGCTCCTTAATGCCGCCGCGCAGGACGCGCACCGCGGTGTCCCCTTTTGCCAGCCGCGTAGTCGCATCACGCAGGCGGCGTACCGGACCGACAATACTGAGCACAGTTCCGAGAGCGATAGAGATCAGAAGCATGAAGACACCAACACTGATCCACGCTATTAAAACGCGCTTCTCGTGATCCTTTGGATCGTGTGTTGTGACGGATCGCGTCTCTACGACGGCAGGAGCAGGAACTGCAGCGGTCGGCACGGCTGACGACGGAGGGTTTAGTGCGGGATTTGTACCAATCTCATTGCTATTGCTCCTGCTTTTGAGAGCGACGGCGACGGGGGGCGCCTCGAGTTTGCTTGGAACGAGGGTCGCAACGCTCGCCGCCTCTTCAGCAAAGTCATGCGACCGGACGTGCAGCTGATTGTTTAACTGCAGTAGCGATCCGCGCAGAGCAATCAGCCGCGCGACATCGTCGTGCATGGCGGTATACCATTGATCGCCCTCTGACCGCTTAAAGCCGCTTTCATTGGTCGCAAGATTCTCTACGACCGCTTTTTCAGTCTTCAACAACCGCGCCATCTCGGGTGCTTCCACACTATCCGCTGAGGCCAGGGCGGTGGAACCGCGCCGAAGCCCATCGAAATCGGCGCTCAACTGTAGCAGCGACTGTCGCGCGACGACTCTGCCGAATATCTTCCAGGCGCTTCTCACCGAGTCATTGACGCGCGCGTACAGATCCTCAAAGAGCGTCGAATATTGGCTCATCACGGCCTGACGGTTGTCAGCCATCAGCACAAGATCGCGGCTATGCTCCTTGTAGGCGTTGATGCTGGAAGTGAGCGTCAGCAAAGACTGCGCCGAAAGCGAGACGGCTTGAGCAATGAAAGCGCGCGAGGCACCGTCCAGGTCTGACATTGACTGTTGATATTCCGCCTCAGTCTGCTTCGTATTGGTTCCGATGCGGTCCTGCACGGCACGCCCAAAGCGATCGAGGGCTAACATCAGCGGTTCAGAGGGCACTACACGCCGCTCAATGATGACCGCAGGTGGCGGCTCGACGACAGCCTGCGCTGCGGCAATGGCTGGTGGCGGCGCGATGCGGGTTATCTGCGTCGTCTTTTCTATTGAGACGCCTTGTTCGACGATGAAGTTGGCTGCCAGTACTAATGCGCCAACGCCAATAAAGGCGGCGACGAGGCGCGAGGCGATTCCAAAGCTGAAATGTCCAGCCAGCGCTCTTCGGCGGTGATCGATCGCTCGAAGTGATGAACATAGTGCCGGGAATATCAAATGCCAACACCGTCGTATCGCATTCATAATTCCTCGGGCTTTCGTTAAATGGACGAACAGTGTGCGTTCTGGCTAGTTCTGCATCGAGTCCCTTGTGAGGGAATTGTGCGATCCATCGCGTGCGCAGTTCACAATCGCACGCTTTAGTTAGATGCCCGGCGGAGCCTCGGATTTGCCATAAGTCCACATGAGCGACGGGCGCGAGCACAGCCGCCATCGTTCGGCTGCGCTGGAGCTAGCGAACAAGCGAGTCTCTTTAAGCTCTGTTGCGAGCGCGCGAGTTTCATGCAGCTTGATGCGCTGCAGACTCCTGAATGGACGCCCGACGGACCAGTCACCACGGTTCATCCATGGCTCGCCGATCACTCTTTGACCCGCTGGAGCTGACTTCAGAGCCGCGCTGGTACGTTGTGCGCAATATTGCGCGGGGGCAGTTCTGGAGGCACGTCTGTTGCCGCTTCGCAGCGAGCCGAAGCGGGCCTTCGTGTGCCCTTCCTGACTGAAGGGTAACAGGGTTTGAACCTGCGACTCCTACGTCCCGAACCCAACGTAAACCGCCTTCTACGTGACATCATTCCATTAATCTTCAATAGGTTAGCACACAAGTGGGTTCAGCTTGAGCCAAGTAGACCCAAGGGAAATCTCCGGTTAGTGGTACACATTTGGCACAAACAAAATTCCCAGATCGGTAGCAGGCTTTGCGCTATTGCGCGACGCCACGTCTTCACGCGGCATAGATTGGCAGGCATTTGTTCGAACATTGTGTGCAGATTTCCTCATAGCCATGCTCCGAAGCCACTTATCCTGTAGGCATAGACAATCGACTGATGCGCCCCAGGTAATAGGCCGTGTCCGTCAGATACAAGAGTTGCGCCGGCCGTACGGGATTTTGCATGAAAACGCTATTTCTCATTCGCCACGCGAAGTCGAGCCGGGATGACCCCGCGTTACCCGACAAGGACCGGCCATTGGACGCTCATGGCAAGCGCGACGCGCCGAAGATGGGTACGCGATTAGCGAAGCGCGATGTAAAGCCAGACTTGATCCTGTCGAGTCCGGCGAGGCGCGCGCTCACGACCGCGGAAATCATCGCCAAGAAGCTTGATTACCGCGTCAAGGATATCGTCGTGGATGACCGGCTGTATGCCGCCGCGGTGGATGACCTGCTCAGCGTCATTCACAAGCTCGGCGACAAGCTGAAGCGCGTGATGCTTTTTGGCCATAACCCCGAGTTGACCGAGTTGGCGCATCGCCTCTCAAGCGAGATTACTCACATGCCGACCTGTGCCGTCGCCGAGTTCACGTTCAGTGCGAAGTCATGGTCAGACGTCGGCAACGCCAAGCCCGCAAAAGTGGCGTTCGACTATCCAAAGAAATCTTAGGGAAAAGCATCGCGTCAGTGATGAAGGTACGCGGAAGGTGCAATCATGTGGGACAACATCGTACCGACGTGACTGCTGATCCCGCCCACAGGCGTCGCCGTTTATCTTCTGTCGATCGCCACGTCCACCTCCACATCTTCCAGTCGCGACGCATCTACTTTCTAAACGTGCCGGGACGCATGCTGACGGCAACCCCGACCGAGATCGGTCTCGGGTTCGAAGAGGTCCGGATGACGATGGCCGATCGCGCCGAGTTGCACGGGCTGGTACGTGCCGGCACGATCGGGCGCTCCAGCCGTACTCCTCTGTCACCGCAACGCCGGCAATATTTCGCACCGCCTGGATCGGCTCGAGATCTTCCGCGCGATGAGACTCGCAGCGCTCGCAGTGCTCCTGTTCGACCACCGCGGCTATGGACGAAGCAATGGTACACCGAATGAGCAGGGCACCTACCTCGATGCTCAGGCCGCATGCGACTACCTGACGAACACAAAGGGACTTTTGCCCAAGAGCATTGTGATCATTGGCGAGTCTCTCGGCGATCACGACACAGAGTTTCCAGTGAGTAAGCCGAAGCTCATAGAAGCTCATAAAGGACATGCAGAGGTTTCTGGAAACGCATCGCATCCTGTAAGGAGCGAGGCGCGCTCGGCCGGGCGCGGTTCAAAGCAGCCGGTCCGGAGCGCGGCGGGGCGTCGTGGCACAGATTTGGTACAGATCGGGCCGTCTGGGCAGACCCGCCCGGTGAGCCGCATGAGCCCAAGCGGCTCAGACATTGATCGCGTGCCCTTCCTGATTGATGGGTCAGGGGATTTGCTCTGTTCCTGCGATCCCCGTGCGAGTCCGCGTGAGGTGATGCCCGGCCGCTGGTGCCCCTTCGGTCGCCGCGGGCGTGTAGCCACGAGAAGCCGTTCGCGTCGGTTGCATACCTTGGTATGCTGACCTAGATGGGTTCGTCTACACCAGAGACAGGCGGACCTGCGTGGAGAATGATGGGTTAGAGTGCTACGCATCCCTGGCCCACTGTGCTCTACGTCCTGTCCTATCGAGCGCCTGCAAATAATCGTAGGGGGCAGATCATGATCGTAACTGGGCCGCGCGGTGACCCGTCGGCCGGCCTTCTGAGCCGTGCTATCGTCTTCGCGGCATTTCGCGATTCGTTGGCGAAGCTCGCCCCGCGCGTGCAGTTCCGAAACTCTGCGACTCTCGGCGTCTATGTCGGGAGCATCTTCACCACCGTCATCGGATCTGTCATGGCCTTCGCTGCCACGGACGGCGCGCGGCGCGCGGCATTCGTTCTTGCGATCGCGGCATGGCTGTGGTTGAGTGTCCTGTTGGCGAACTTCGCGGAAGCCATCGCCGTAGAGTGGGCCAAGGCACGAGCGGCGACGCTGCGATCGATGGCCGGGAATGTGCACGCGAAGCGGCTGCTCGGCACGAATCGCAGCGAGTACCGTCTGGTCGACGCGGATACATTGCGTCGTGGCGATGTCGTGCTGGTCGAAGCGAACGACATCATCCCCGCCGACGGTACGGTGATCGACGGGGCCGCCTCGGTGAGTGAAGCCGCGGTGACCGGCGAGTCGGCACCCGTACTGCGCGCTACGGGTCCGGCTTGTTCGTTCGTGCGCTGCGGCACGCATGTGCTCTCCGACTGGCTCGTCGTGCGCGTGAGAAGTCGCGAAGGATTTTTCGACCCAATTGTGACGATCTCGGAGGGCACCGGGCGCGCCCGCACCCCGCAGGATATCGCCTTGTCGATGTTGCTCGTCACGGCAACGATCGCGTTCCTGCTTGGCATCGCGCCGCTCTCGAATTCTGCGAGTGCGGTGTCAGGCGGCGTTCTGGCACTCTCGGCGCTCGTCGCGCTGCTCGTGTGTTCCATACCGATCACTACCCGCGCATGCGTGTTTGCGATTGGCATCGCCAGCTTGGCTCGGTTGATGCGCGCCAACGTCATCGCAACCTCCGGCGGTGCGCTGGAGGCCGCGGCCGACATTGACGTGCTGGTGCTCGACAAGACGGGAACGATCACGCGCGGTGACCGGCGTGCCGTTGCGTTTCAGGCGGCTCCCGGAATTGCCGCCCGCGAGCTACTGGACGTGGCGCAGCTCGCCTCGCTGGCCGATGAAACACCGGAGGGCCGCTCGATCGTCGCGCTCGTGACGCAGTTGACAGGTCAACCCGCCCGGGATCTCTCCGACACGGCGTCGACGTTCCATGAGTTCTCCGCGCAGACGCGCATCAGCGGCGTCGACCTGGAAGGTCGGAGGCTGCGCAAGGGTGCTGCAGATGCAGTTCGACGCTTTGCGGCGGAGGCAGGCGGGAGCTGGCCGTCAGCGGCCAGCGAGCTGGTCGACCGAGTGGCTCGATCGGGTGCCACGCCGCTCGTGGTCGCCGACGGTTCCCGGGTGCTGGGCGTCATCGAGCTACACGACATCGTCAAGGGTGGTATCCGCGAGCACTGTGCGTCGCTACGCCGGATGGGCACCAGGACCATCATGGTGACCGGAGACAACCGCCTGACCGCGACGGCGATTGCCGCAGAGGTTGGAGTGGACGATTTTCTGGCCGAAGCGACGCCGGAAAGGAAGCGTGAGCTCATTCGACGATGTCAGGAGGAAGGGCACCGGGTCGCCATGTGCGGAGACGGGACCAACGACGCGCCGGCGCTCGCGCAGGCCGACCTGGCCGTGGCGATGAACTCTGGCACGCGAGCGGCAAAGGAAGCCGGCAACCTGGTCGACCTCGATTCGGATCCGACGAAATTCATCGCGATCGTCGAGACGGGCAGGCAGATGCGGACGACGCGCCGTTCGCTCACCACTTTCAGCATTGCCGCCGACCTGGCAAAGTACTTCTCAGTCATTCCTGTTGTGTTTGCCGCGACGTATCCTGCGCTGAACGCGCTCAACGTTGTGCGGCTCACGAGCCCGCGGAGCGCGATTCTCTCTGCGGTGATCTTCAATGCCTTGATCATTGTGCCGCTCCTCCAGCTGGCAGTGCGGGGAGTCAGGGCACGTGCGGAAGCCGCCGAACGTCACTCGCACCGCAATCTGTGGATCTATGGACTCGGTGGGTTTCTGTTGCCGTGGGTCGGCATCAAGCTGATCGACACAGGCCTCACTGCGTTCAGGCTCGAGTGAATGTCCTTTCGGACACAAGGGTTGCCCATTCGGACGCATGGGTAACAGATGGTCGGGGTGAAGCGATTTGCGCTGTTCCTGCAGCCAATATACGAATCCGCGTCAACTCTGGAACGGGCTCGAAGTAGCGGTGCGAGATCGGATTTCGTTCTCGTCGATCGAGTTCGAGGACGGCCTCCCCGGCTCCGATCCGCTCTACACGGGCATCGGCTAGTTGCAGGCGAAAGATCGCGGAAAATCCAGAACACGGTCTCCAACTGCGATACCGCAGTACCGCAGCGTTCCGCCGCGCAGCTCGAGCACGCCCAGGACATCCTCATTGGATGAGAAAAATCTTAAGGAGCGCGGCTGCGCGTTTTCGACGATTTTGACGAGAATCCCATCCTTGTCGATGTACGCCAGATCTAGCGGAATGTAGGTATTTCGCATCCAGACGCGGAACGGCTCCGGGTGTTCCAAAAGCAGAAGTGCGCCCGCATCGTCCGCTAAATCAGTCCGGAACATCAGTCCGCGATTTATTTGTTCGCGATCGCGTGCGACTTCCACATTGAAACGGCGCTCGTGACCGTCCAGCAGTCTTACGACCAATCCAGAGGTGACCCGAGCCTGAGGCTCGGCTATGGGCTGCGTCGTGAAGGATTGTCCTTCCCGGTCTGTAGCCATTTGCTCCAAAATGTGCAGAAACATCTGTATCAGAGCGCTCGACTCCGGCCGGTCGATCATCCTCTGTGAGAGTTCAAGGGAGCCATTGAGTACTGCTCCCTGATCTTCCAGCTCCATCAGGACGTCGAGACCTCTGCCCGGCAAACGCAGCGGCAGCCGCACCATCTGAACGTTCAGCCCTGCAAGCGCGGGCGGCCGCGCCGCCTCGTTGAAATTCAGCATGATCTGCACCAGAGGCATCCGGCCAGCCTCGCGCCGAGGTTTCAACGCCCGAACAAGCGTGTCAAACGGAAGATCACGGTATTCGTGGGCTTCGACAAGGCTGGCGTGCGTCATCCAAAGCAGCTCGTCCAGGTGCGGGCTTAGATCGAAGTTCGCTCTGATGGGAACTGTGTTGACGAAGAAGCCGACGACATCGGTAAGGTCCTTGCGCCTCCGCTCAGAGACAGGAACCCCTATCAGGAAATCCTTCGTGTTGGTGAGTTGGTAAATCAGGGTCTGCAAAGCGGCCAGGAGAACGGTGAACAGCGTCACTTCGTGCCCCGCGGCCAACGCGCGCAGCTTCGAAGTCAGCAGTTCTGGTATTTGGAACTCGCACAAAGCTTCGGTAACGGCCCCGCCACGGAATGCGCCGTCTCGGCGGGATAGATCCAACAGCACGGGCGCATCTTTCAGGTAGGCAGTCCAGTATGAGAGCAATGGCGCAATTCGCTCTTCCGACATTGTCCTACGCTGTGTGGCAGCCCAATCTATGAATTGGGCAGGGAGCGCCGGAAGCTCCGGAGCCTGGTTCGCAAGCGAGGCTGTGTATAAGGCAGCGAGGTCACGAACCAGTACCCCGATCGACTGGGCATCGACTGCGATGTGGTGAATCGAGAGCAGCAGCCAGTGCTCCAGCGCACACTGTCGATGAAGATGAACGCGCATGGCCGGGCTATTGGCCAAGTCGAACGGCCGCGCGGCATACTGTTGCAGCCGACTTTGGATCTCGCGTTCGGTGGTCGCTTCGCCGTCTTCAGAAGCGGCGCTCGATTCTATTCTGACCGGCTCGGCGCGACATACAATCTGTCGGAGCACGCCGTGAGCATTGATGTAACGGGTGCGCAGCACCTGGTGACGCGCGACAAGGCCGTCTATCGCCTGTTGCAGGGCAGGCCTGTCTAATGCGCCTCTGAGCTTGAGCACTACGGGCACGTTGTTCGTGGCGGCGTCCGATGCCAGGTGGTGCAGCAGCCAGAGGCTCTCCTGGCCGAAAGACAGCGGTTGCGGGCTATCTCGAAGAATTTGCGGCAGCGGTGTTTCCTCTATGAGAGTGCCTTGGACAGCAACCACATGCGTGGCGAGTGCCGCCACCGTGGGCTTTTCAAACAGTACACGCGGAGTCACATCAACTTTGAATTCGCGCCGTATCTGAATCGCAATCCGCGCAGCCAATAGGGAATGTCCGCCGAGCTCGAAGAAATTGTCGTGCACGCCGACATTGTCCAGGCCCAAGGCGTCGGCCCATATGCGAACAAGAAGCGCCTCAGCTTCGGTGCGCGGTGCGCAGCCGTCAATCGGTCGGTCGAAGTTCGAGTGCGCAAGAGCGTTTCGATCGAGCTTTCCGTGCGCGGTCAACGGCAAACGGCCGATGATCATGATCCTGGACGGCACCATCGGCTCCGGCAGTTGCCGGGCGAGCGCGCCGCGCATTTGCAGCGGATCCAACTCCGCGCCAGAGGCTGCGACTGCATAACCCACCAGAGTCTGGTCCCAGGCCGAGCTTCCCTGTACGGCCACCGCGGCCTTTGATACTCCCGGCAGGCTGCGCAGCGCCTCTTCAATCTCGGCGAGTTCGATCCGGTAGCCGCGCAGCTTTATCTGGTCGTCAAGCCGACCCAGAAAGTCCAATCGGCCGTCGCTGCGGCGACGGACTCTGTCGCCTGTACGATAAAGACGCTCTTCATCGATGTAGCCGCCCGCCACAAATTTCGAAGCCGTCAGTTGCGGCAAGTTCAGATATCCGCGCGCAACGCCGGCACCCCCGATCCACAACTCTCCTTCGGCGCCGTCTTCGACCGGCTGACCGCGCTCATCAACCACATATACCCGAGCGTTTCTGATTGGCATCCCGATCGGAGCGACGTCGTCGGTGTACGTCAGCCTGGCGAAGGTGGCATCGATAGTCGTCTCAGTGGGGCCGTAGAGGTTTACGCACTGAACCGGGCGCTGCTCCCAAAGCCGCCGGACCAAAGCCATTGGCAGAGCCTCTCCGCCGCAGAATACTGTGCGAAGCTCGTGCGCGTTCACAAACGCCCCGGCCTCCAGCAATGCTCTCAGAAGCGAGGGGACACACTGCACCCGCGTGATCCGCGCCTCCTGCAGTTGATGAGAGAGAGCGAGCACGTCACGATGAGCATCGGGCGGGGCGAGTACGAGCGTGGCGCCCGCCGCCAGAGGCGAGAAGATCTCCCATACCGACGCATCGAACGTGATCGGCGTGCGCTGAAGAATGCGGTCTCCCGGTCCAATCTGGAACTCTTGATTGAACCACCATGTATGGTTCGTCAGGTTCCTGTGTTCAACGATTACCGCCTTTGGCCTCCCGCTCGAACCGGACGTATAAATCACGTAGGCGGCGTTGGACTGTGTACTCAGGTTCATCGCGCCTGCTTGTGCAAAGGCGTGCGTTTGTTCTCCGGCCTCGCCGAGGAAGATCACGATCATCTCTGGTGGGGCCAAGTCCGCAGGTAGCGGCCGTCGTGCCAGTAGTACTTCCGCGCCACTGTCACGCAGCATGAAGCGCGACCGCTCTACTGGTTGGTCAGGGTCCAAGGGCAGGTAAGCTCCCCCAGCGAAGAGAACCCCGAGCAGCGCCACGACCATGTCGATCGAGCGTTCCAGATAGACGGCAACAATTTTCTCGGGGCCTATGCCGGCCTTGCGGAGCCGCGTGGCAGCTCGTTCGACCTCCTGAAACAGCGCGACATAGGTCAGTTCAACATTCCCGCAGACCAACGCGACGGCATTCGGAGTTTCAACCGCGACTGCCGCAAGGAGTTCGTGCACTCCGATCGCGGGTGCCGTTGTCTTCTGCCGGTCGTTCCACGTTGCAAGTATCGAGCTATGATCTGCCATGTATCCGGATCGAATCTCGATGAACTCTCAGGCAGCCGATGTCCGTCCTATCCACTAGCGCTCGTCACATCCGGCCGCGCCCTTATGTCGGCGCCGTGCGCAGCAAGACAGTCGCTCAACCGTCTGGCAAGCGCCCCAGAATGCTGCGAATTGAGCATTTCCATGTGGCCGCAGCTCAGGTTTTTGACTTCGATGCCCCCACCGACGAGCGTTCCCCAACCCTGCTGCAGATCGTCGTCCAGAAAGCCGAGATCCCTGCGCTGCGCGCGGATCAACACCATCCTGCCGGGATAGGGCTGCGGCACGTAGGCGTGAGACGCGCGGTACATCGCCAGCGCCGCCTGCTCCATGGTGCGCACCAAACGGGTCGCGTGCAGTGGGTCGTCAGCTTGGAACAAGCTCGGCTCGGCCGGCTCGCGGTTTCTCTTCAGGCGCCGCCCGACCCGTTCGAGCAAATAAGCTCGAGCCTCCCGTGGCCTGAGCCCTAACGCGTGCTTGATATGCAGCAGCACACGCGCCGGAAACGATCGGAGCCGCGTATAGCCTGGCGCAGGGCAATCCAATAGTGCGAGCAATGCAACCGCGTGGCCGGCGCGTTGCAGCTGTTGCGCGATTTCGTAGACGACCTTGCCACCCAGGGAATAGCCGGCCAAATGATAGGGACCGTCGGCCTGTACTCGGCGCAGATCCTGGATCATGCGGGCAGCCACTGCTTCGAGGGTCAGGTCGCCGCGGCCTTCATCGGCGAACGCGTTCAGATCGAGCACGTAGAGTGGCTGCGCGACATCCATTTCTGTGGCCAAAGCGTGGAAGGGTACGATCGCGCCGCCCCATCCGGACACGAAAAATAGCGGTGCGCGAGTGCCCGTGGCTCGGATTGGCACGATTGACGAGGCCGTGAACTGCGGCTCCTCCAGCCGCAGCAGTGCGGCCTGTTGTCTGACTGTCGGTGCTTGAACCAGCGCCGACAGGGATAGCGTGCAGCCGAACTTCTGCTCGATCTCAGCGAGCAGACGCAGCGCTATCAATGAGTGGCCACCGATCGCGAAGAAATCCTCATCAAGGCCGACCGCGCCGACTCCAAGAATTCCTTGCCACAGTCGCTGCAGGTCTTGCTCGAGATTTTCCGGCACAGTCTCGATCACGCTTACCCGTTCGTCTTCCTGGGTCGACTGCGATTGGGCCGAGTCCGCGGTGCCCTCGGGTCGAGGCTGCTGCGAACGATTCAGCAGTTCGCCGGTGCTGACCCCGACCGACAAGGCCTCGCGATCGAGTTTGCCATTGGGGGTAAGCGGGATCGAATCGACGAAGACAAATGCGGAGGGCACGGCGTGGGCCGGCAGATGCGCAAGCAGGGCCGCGCGCAATTCACTTGCCGGCGGTGCGGGTCTGGCCTCCGGTGCGACACAGGCGATCAACCGCTTGTTGCCGGGTGCAAGCTCCTGGACCAGAACTAGGCATTCCCGGACGCCTTTGCAGCGGCGCAATGTATTCTCAATTTCGCCCAGTTCGATGCGAAAACCACGCAACTTTACTTGCTGGTCTGTGCGCCCGAGGTACTCAATCTGGTCATCGGCGTTCCAGCGGCCGAGATCGCCGGTCTTGTAGAGCCGCGAACCGGGTTCGCCGAACGGATTGGCAATGAATCTCTGAGCCGTCAGTTGCGGAGCGTTCAGGTAGCCGCGTGCGAGGCCAATGCCTTCGAGGTGGATCTCCCCCGCCGCACCCGATGGCACTGTCCGAAGGTGGTCGTCGAGGATGTATACCCGGGTATTGGCCAGCGGCCTGCCTATCGGAATCGACAGAGGCGGCGTGTCCGAGTTTGCGACCGTGTGGGGAATTTCGTACCAGAGCGCGAACGTAGTGGCTTCGGTGGGACCGTATCCGTTGATCAGTCGTTTAGGAGGCGCCGCCCTGAGAACGCGATGCACGGCCTTGGGATCGACCACTTCGCCGCCGAACACCAGGTGTTCGAGACCGCCGAAGATCCCGGGTGAGCGCATGCCGTATTCGTTGAACACAGCCGTGGGCAGAAACATAGTGGTGATGCCGTGTTTTCGGATTTCTGAAGCCAGCGTTGTTGCGGACAGTAAGACCTCGTTCGACACGATGATCAGCCGGGCACCGTTCAGCAACGCTCCCCAGACCTCAAACGTGGCGGCATCAAAGGCGGTGTTGGCGGCATGGGCGACACGATCGAAGGCAGCAATCTGGACAAAGTCAGTGTTGATCACCAACCGGACCACGGCGCATTGAGGAAGCATCACGCCTTTCGGCTGGCCGGTGGACCCGGAGGTATAGAGGACGCACGCGAGCGCATCGGGCGAGTTGACCGACTCTGGATTGTCATACGGACGACTGCTGACGGCGGGCCAAATGCGGTCCAGGGCTAGAACGCGCGCACTGGTTGGTGGCAAGTGGCTGGCCGCGCCGGAGAGCGTCAGTACTACGTCTGCGGCCGTGTCCCCAAGAAGGAGCGAGAGCCGTTCACGAGGATACTCAGGATCAAGCGGCACATAGGCGCCGCCGGCTTTCACAATCGCCAGCAGCGCGACGATCAGCTGCCAGGAGCGCTGCATGCTGACGCCGACCAGCGAATGCGGACCTATATCCAAATCGCGCAGATAATGAGCGAGCCGATTGGCTTGGCCATTCAGTTCGCCATAAGTGAGCTGCACCGGCCCATCGATCACGGCGATTTCGCCACCGCGCTCGCGCACTTGCTGTTCGAAGAGCTCGGCCAGCCCCTGGAGGGGCAGAGGCCGACAGGTGGCGTTGTATCGATCGAGCGGCCGATGCGGCGCGGCATCGATACCGCGGGCGTTGTTCTCTGCATCCATGAAGCCGGGTCCGTACGATGTGTCGCGTGTAAGCCAGAGCCGGGAGCGTGGTATCGATCGCGCTGACAGCAGCCTAGCCGGGATATTCACGAAATGCGAGCAACCATGGGTGCGAGCAGGAGCGCAGCGCGCCTGAATCTGATTGCATCTTCAGTCTACGGACAAACTGACGTTTGGTCCCGCATGGCATACCGAATTATGTTCTACCGGACGGGATTCCTGATCGCCCGAGAGTGGTAGCTGCGGTCGCCCGCGTAATTCATGGTTTACGCGATCTCGACAATGCACATCGCGTGGACGCCGCTTACAGTTGCGGCTTCGGAGCCGAGCGGAGCCTTGATCGACCCCTGTGCCCTTCCTGATTGATGGGTGACAGGATTTGAACCTGCGACTCCTACGTCCCGAATGTGTCGCAACAATAACTCCATAAAAACCATTAGATATAAGTATGAGGCTTTGGTGATCGGGCGCCAAAGTCAAACCCAGATAAGCGAAGGAGAATGGAGAGCCACCGCGGGTTCCTTGAAGGTCGCGGTGCTCCCGGGAGGCCCCAGGGCGGAGGCCGGCCCGCCATGCCTTCGCGACGGCGAGTCGTCTGCTCCTGGAGCAGACCCCGGGGTTTTTGGGACTCTCTAGGTGCTGGTGATCTTCAGCGCGGAAGTGTCTACGCTCTTGACGTCCCTAACCTTCTCGGTGACACCCTTGACGTGATCGATGGCGTCCTGATTTGCCAGAGTGCCGGTCAGCTCGACGACGCCGTTAGTGGTGGTCACTCCGACGTTGGCATCCTTGCTGCTGCTGTCGGCCGCGATCTCAGATTTCACCGCGGCGGTGATTCGAAGGTCCGAAGCGGCCGACTCAGTGCTTGATGCGACGGGCGCAGCACTCGACGCGACGGGCGCAGAGCTGGATGCGAGGGGCTCGGTGCTCATTGCCACATCCGGGGCATTGGCGGCCATACCGCTGGGGGCCGACGAAGTCGTGGGCAGATCGACGCCTTTGCCATGGTCCACACCGCCAGCGACAGTCGCGGCTGCGGGTTTCTCGCTTGAGTCGACGGCAGAACCGGTACGCACGACGGTCCGGTTGGTAGTGCCAACGCCGGTGTGCGCCTTGGCCACCTGCCGGTCAGCAGCGGACTTGGGCTCGACTGCAGCGGGCTTGGTGTCGCCGGCGGCGGGAACAACAGTGTTGCCGGCCGTGGAGCCGAGGCGATCTGTCTGAGCGGCCGAGGCTGGGACGTCCGGAGCCTGCCCGATCGCGCCGGAGACGGATGGAGCCTGAGCGACCGAGGATGCAGCGTCGGGAGTCTGAGCGACCGAGGACGTGGCGTCCGGAGTCTGAGCGACTGCGGCGGGGACGGCCGGAATCTGCGCGACCGCGGTTGGGCGGTGGGAGCGCAGCGCGAATGTGGCGGTGCCGATGCCGACGACGACGGCCATGGCTATCGCAGTGATGATCTTGCGAGACGACGGTGACTGTCCATTTATTAATTCATTCATATGGAGATGCTCAGTTGGTTTAGCGAGCGGGTGGGTTCTGCCGCACCCCGGAGCGGGACTGCGGTTTTGGTGACCCGCTTCGCCCCCAAGGTCGGTCGAAACAGCTGACCATCACACCGCAGCGTCGAAGCTACGCCTCGAAGCCCGGCCAGTCGGTTGCCTAGCGCACTTAGTCTCACAGGCAGTGAGGCGCAGGACGATGTGGCATCGCATGGCGGGGCGCTGGATACACCAGCATCGCGACGGCTGGCAAGGCGCACTGAATACGCAGGGCTTTGGTCTACGCGGCGCACCAATGTGGGCCGGCGTACAGACTACGGTGGGTCGAATGCCGAATATGCCCCGTTGGAGACGCGGGTCTCGACGCATAAGCCGTCCTGCGGCCGCGTGCATCAGCACGGTTGCTTCCTGAAGCAACGTGAACCCTGCGGAGCTATCCAATTTGTATCCTCTTGCAACTATTCTGCTGCTCGGCGCTGTCACGGTTGGTACGACCGGGTGTGCACCCAATCCGGCCGCCGCGGCGAGCGCCACATCGAGCGACGCGGAGCCGCCACGGATTTCCGCTGCCCCAGCGAAGCCGCGGCCGGACCTATCGGGTCACATGCGCGTCGGCGTAGCTTCGTTCTACGCAAAGATGTTTGCAGGTCGACAAATGGCCGACGGCACCAACATGGATCCGCACGGCGACAACGCCGCGAGTAGGACGCTTCCTCTGGGTACAACGGCCAAGGTGACCAACATTGGGACGGGTCAAAGCGCGGTAGTCACGATCCAGGATCGCGGACCGTACGCGAAGGGCCGGATTGTGGATCTTTCGCCTTCCACGGCACGCGACATCGGGATCACGCAAAAGATCGGTGTCGCCCAGGTGCAGGTCGCCCCGATCGCGGTGCCGCTGCCGGATGGCAGGATGAGACCTGGCGTTGCAGCCCAGGACGCGAAACCGTGATGGTCGGGGTGACAGGATTTGAACCTGCGACTCCTACGTCCCGAAAAAAGATATCCAACTTCCAGTAACATCCAGGGACGTCAAAAAACTCATAAAATATAATAACTTATGGAC
>Ga0187862_10002799_pt1 | contig 17345 bp, 13 predicted proteins | sample June2016WEW_10_1_FD_133003 | JGI IMG/M metagenome (GOLD analysis project Ga0187862, IMG submission 133003) | Peatland microbial communities from SPRUCE experiment site at the Marcell Experimental Forest, Minnesota, USA - June2016WEW_10_150 | ecosystem: Environmental > Terrestrial > Soil >...
ATAACCGTAAATACGCCGCCCGGAGCATTTTGTTTAATTTATTGAAATAATTATTGGTTCTTCCGTAGGGGGAGGGTTTAGTCGCAGACGTAACCCTCCCGCCTACGTTCCTAATTGTATAAAAACTAGAACTTAAAAAGGACAAACGTATGAATACAACCAAAACAATTATTTTTGATTGGGGGGACACGGTCATGCGTGATTTTCAAGAATATCCGGGGGCGATGGCTTACTGGCCGCACGTTGAAGCCGTTGCAGGTATCGAAAAAGCGCTCCAACAACTGCGAAAGGACTTTATCTGCTGTCTGGCATCCAATGCTGTTGATTCCGATACCGGATTAATGGGTCTCGCCCTGTCGCGTGTGAATCTGGACCAATATTTCCAATATTTGTTCACATCCCGTGAACTTGGATATAAAAAGCCCGACCCCGCGTTCTATCGTGAAATACTGAGAAAACTGCAACTGAAACCGGAAGAATGTATCACGGTGGGCAATGACTACGATAAAGACATCGTGCCGGCTAAATCGGTCGGGATGCACACTATTTGGGTCTCAGCACATCCGGGTTCAATAACTGCGCCGTGCGCCGATTATACGATATCTTCGATGGATGAACTGGCCCTAGTAATAAGAACGCTAAGAGGTTGACAAAGATTATTTAGTCTTCGAAAAGCGGAATATCCGGGCCGGTACCCATTTTTCAGGCTTTTCGTTGGTTTCGGCGGCAAATAATGTAAAGGAATTTATGTTCACCCGGTATTCAGGATGATATGCCAACAGTTCCTTTTTCAGGGTAGACATTGACTCATTGGGCACATGTTCATTGATTGTCAGGTGTGCAATAAAATTCTGCAAATTAAATGTAGTATCTGCTGAAATCAACCCTTCCAGCGCATCGATTATCATTGCTTGCAGGTTGTATACCGGTAGTTGATTTTGTACAGCAATGTAGGCAACATTATTTTTCCCTTCCCAGCAGCGGATGCCGTTGAGAACGAGCATAAAAGGCCGGGTTTGGGTGGCTATCTCGCTTAACCTGTTTTGAATAATGCGGATATCCGTTTTAAGCGTAAAGCGAAAAATAATCGTCACGTGCGGCTCGATACTGTAGTTCATGTTTGTGCCAAATCGGGTGCGTAACTCCGTGAGCTCTTTTTTAGCCTTGCCTTTCATTGTCAGCGCAATCGCGTAAATCAACATATTGGCACGATTATATCAATATCGTAGAATAGAAACAAACTAATTGAGTGACATGCAGATATTTTATCCAAACTAAAAACAAAAGAAGCCCGCCGTAATAATACGGCGGGCTTCTTCAATCTCACTATATAGTTGTTTGGTACTAATTCGTTTCTTTGAAACTTTTGATAATCGCTTCGAGCTGCGCTTGATTGGCCGCTGCCAGACTGGCATCCGTATAACCGCAAATATTATAATAATAATCTTTGCTGGCGACTACATTGATATAATACACCGTGCTGACGCCGTTCGAATTTCTGGTGCCGGTTAATTGGACGGATATGCCGGAGCAGCCGCCGATGGTTACATTCGAAGTCTGGCCCCAGACACCATTGGTTACCACCAGTCCGAAAACACTCTTTACCAGGTTCAAATAATCAGTGACTGTGCTGTTGGCGCCGACATCCGTTTTCGCTTTTTTAGTGACAATCAGATATTCGGAATTGGCGTCGTTCGCCACGCCGATAACTGCGTTCGGGTACAAGCCCAAATCGTTTAAATTCCATCCGGACGGCGCAGAGACTGATACGGTCCCGTCAGAATTGGGTACGTTAACATTAGCCGTTGCCGCGGTTGTGGTCGTTTTAGCCGCGGTTGTCGTAGTTGTTTTGGCGGTTGTAGTCGTTTGGTTTCCCAAAGCTGCTTGAGTGGTGGTTGCCGCCGCGGTTGTCTTAGCCGATGAACCGCCGCAGCCGGCCAATTGAAGCATTATTGCGGAAAATACAATCAGCGCCATCGCAACCGCGATTATTTTCTGGTGATGCTGCACGAGTTTCATGTATGTTCTCTCCTCTAAATATTTCCTTACAGTTTCGCATTATATATTATGGGGCACGTGATTACAAGCGATAAGTTTCAACAATATTTGAAATTATAGCACCCGCTTGAATAATACTATGACGCATTTTTTAGCGCTGTGGGAAGGGCTGTAAATCATCGCCCTGATTATGTTCTAATCGCTCAAAGTCAACTGCAGCGCTTTTTTCATATCGGTGGCATTTTTCGGCGCATAGCCCTGCCAGTGATTATTGAAAAAGGCAAATAGCAGCGATGTCTGTTCCGCGGCCGCTTTCACTTTTTCCGCCAGCTCATGGATTTCCTCCGGGGAATAGTGGTAGCAGTAGCGCGTTTCCACGTTGCCGTTCCACCACATCTCGGCGTTCCGGCCGTGAAAACGGAAGTAAGCCGTATCCGCGGTCAAAGGTACCTCCGCCGCGATTGAAGATGAAAATTTCGGCTCGTCAATCTGCACCCAGGCAATGTTGTTTTGGCTCAGCAAATCTGCGGTTTTCGGGTCGTCGCTCCAGCTTTTGTGCCGCAACTCCACTGCCAGGCGGTACTGCCCGAAATGCCGGGCCAGAACCTCGATTAATTGCTGCCCCCGGCTGTTGTTCAGGAAACTCGGCGGGAATTGCGCCAGCAGCGCACCCATCTTGCCGGCCTGCACTATCGGCTCCAGACTCTGCCGGAACATCTCCACGTCATCGTAGGAAATCACCGCTTCCTCGCCGGCCGCGGCACGGTACATTTCGGGATGCGTGAATTTCTGCCACAGCTTCACCGCAAAAAGAAAACCCGGCGGCGTCCGTTTTACCCAGTTCGCCACATAAGCCGGATTCGGCGGACGGTAAAAAGAACTGTTGATTTCCACCGTATTGAAAAACTGGCTGTAAAACTCCAGTTCGTTCTTGGTCCCCGGCGGGTAGAAAAAGCCTTTCCATGTTCCTTCCCCGGTAGGATACGACCAGCCGGATGTCCCGATATAAATTTTCCCCATTTTTCTTCTCCCGACTATTATACAACAGCTATAATTATTACCATTGCGAGGCCTTCAATAGAAGGCCATGGCAATCTCTGCTTCAGCTAATCGAAAACTCTTTTTTGATTTTGCTTTCCTCCAGGGTTAATGCAGTCCCAACGCCCCATCTCTTTTATCTCTTCCCGCGGGGAAGAGATATTATTTTTTATGGGTAGCACGAGGGCAAAAGCCCTCGGCTACCCGAAATTGACCCCCTTATCCCCACACCCAAATGATAGTTGAATCAATCAAACCACTAAAAGCGAACAACAACCCCTCACCCTAACTGATATCTTCTTGATTTCACCAAACATCCTAACTAATCGCTGCTCGCGAATACCGGTTTTTTAAGCAAGGCTTGAGTTAGAGGGGCGCAGCCCCTCTAATCAACCTCCTCCCTCTTCATTTATGGAGAGGGAGACAGAGGGTTAGGTTTCTTGGGCCAATACTAACAATGGAAAATAAAGGATACTGTCCCTTGTTAATACTTGACAATAGTACACTTGTTCTACTATTATATACATACCGGACTTTTGAGGTCAAACTGATGAGAATCTTATGCGTTTTACTCCCCCATTTCCCGATAAACTGCGAAAAACAGAAGCACCATGACTTGGCAGCCCACCCGGTCATCATTACTGCGGCAGTGGGTTCGCAGAAACTGGTAATGGACTACTCCCCGGAACTGCAAGGCTTGCAGCGCGAAATGCCCCTCCAGCAGGCGCTGTCTCTGCACAGCGCCGCCGAATTGATTCACGCCGATATACCTTATTATGTTTCGGTCTTCAACAAGATCCTGGACGCGCTGGACGAGCGCAGCCCGCTGGTGGAAGGCGCCGATCTGGGTGATATCTACATCGGGCTGGACGGGTTGCAGTTGCTTTACGGCTCGGATGATGCGCTGGTGCGCGCCGTCTCTGCCGCCGTCCCGCAAATTTTCGAGGCCCGCCTCGGTATCGGCGAAAATAAATTCATGTCCTGGCTGGCCGCTTATTTCAGCCTCCCCGGCAGTTGCAAAATACTAACCGGGGACACGGCGGCTTTCCTCAAGGATTTAAACTGCGACCTGCTGCCCGTGTCCTTGAAGAGTAAGGAGAAACTACATCAGTTCGGACTGCACACGCTGGGGCAGGCGTCCGCGCTGGCGCCCGGGCCTTTACAGGCGCAATTCGGGCCGGAAGGCCTGCGCATCCGGGAACTGGCTAACGGCCGCGACGCTACCCCGTTATACCCGCGCCTCATCGAAGAAACCATCGAGGAAAACACCACCCTGCCCTCGGTCACCGCCCTGCTGGAAGTGATGCTGGTAGCCGTCGAAGGGATGCTTTCACACGCCTTCACCAAATTTGAACCGAAGGGCATGGGCATCCGCAGCGTCAACCTCTGGACTCGTAGCTGGATGGGCGAGCACTGGGAGAAAACCATTCAGTTCAAAGAGCCGGCGATGAATAACCGGACGGCGCTCTCCCGCATCAAACTGATTCTGGAAAATTCGCCGCAGCTCGGGCTCATCGAGCAAATCGGCATGAAAATTACCGGCCTGGGCCGTCCCAACGGGCACCAGAAAAGCCTGTTCACCAGTGTCCGGGCGCGGGATAACCTGCTGGAGGACGTCAAACAGTTGGAATTCCGCCTGGGCGGGCCCCAGTTATACCGGATTAAGGAGGTGGAACCGTGGTCGCGGATACCGGAAAGACGCTACGCGCTGATACCGCTAAGCCGGTAAACCTGCCGGAGCCGCTGGCGGTCGAGGAAGACGCTGCCGGGTTGCCGGCGTTTGTTAAACTCAAACGGCGGCAGAAAATTACCGCCGTCGAAGACTGCTGGCGCATTGATGACGAATGGTGGCGCAGCGAACCGGTATCGCGCCTCTATTATGCCGTCATCCTCGCCTCCGGACAGCGGCTGGTGCTCTCCAAAAACCTCATCGCTAACAGCTGGTACCGCCAGTCCTATTAGGATGAGTGGTGGTTCTCCCTCCCTCTCAGGCCGCTAGGTCCCGGAGGCACGAACGGGAGAGGGATTAAGGCCGAAGGTCCCGGAGTTTACGAGAGGGAGAGAGTGATAATCTCTACAGGCCGCAGGCCGCCGGCAGGACTTCCCGGATTGGGTTAGGATTTTCCCTCTTTGTCATTGTTGGGCTCGCCCCGACAATCCGGAAATTTAAATACAACCCTTTTTGATACTGATTCTTGAATCTTGATTATTTGTTTGAAATTTTGAATTTGTTTAGTATTTCGATATTAGTATTTCGAATTTTCTTGATACTTGATTATTGAAACCTGGTTATTGGATTTTGGAATTTTAGGTCTCATCTATGTATTCCGAACCGCACTGCCATCTTAATATCATTCTCAATAGGTGCAAACCGGATAGATGGTTAGCAAATTATAATGTTTGGGAAATAATCGGCATGACTCAATCAATTACAAGGAGTGGAAGGGAAAAGGGGTAAACCTCAGGTTAGCTCAAGGGCGTTTGCCCTTGAGCTAACCATAAAAAATAATAACCTGATGGGTCGTTGTGGCCTCATTAACATTGGAAAAAATGAATTGAATTAGGATTTGTGATTTCGATATTAGTATTTCGAATTTATTTAGTTATTGGAATTTGGTATTTGGAATTTTTAAATGGTCTCAATGTATTCTGAACTGCACTGCCACAGCTATTATTCTTTCCACGACGGCGCCTCTTCGCTGGAGGAGCTCCTGCTGCGTGCTAAAGAACTCGGTTATCAGGCCCTGGCCCTCACCGACCATGATAACCTCTGCGGCGCGATGTGTTTTGCCCAACTCACCCGCTCGCTGGACATGCACGGCATCACCGGCGCGGAAGTGACACTAAAAGGTGGTTATCATCTCACATTACTGGCCAAAGACAGCACCGGCTACCGCAACCTTTCCCGCCTGATTACCGCCGCGCATCAAAAAGGAGAGCGCAACATTCCGGAATTGCCGCCGGAACTTCTCCCCGAACATGCCGCCGGGTTGATTTGCCTGTCCGGCTGCCCCAACAGCGAGCTATCGCAGCTGGTCGCAGGCGGGCACTTTCCTGAAGCCCAAAACCTCATCCGCCGCTACCTGGAATGGTTCGGCACGGATAATTATTATCTGGAACTGCAGCGCAATCTCGTCTTCGGTGAATCCGAACGCAATAAAAAACTGATGGAACTGGCCGCCGTCTGCGGGGTTAAAGTAGCCGCGACCGGCAACGTCCATTACCATGTCCGCGAACGGCACCAGCTGCAGGACTGTCTGGTCGCCATCCGGAATTGCAAAAGTCTGGAAGAAACTCACCGCGAGCGCCGTCCGAATTCCGAGTTTTACCTCCGTCCCGTGTCGGAACTGGAGGCTCTTTTCCATGCATATCCCGAAGCTTTAGCCAATACCCTGAAAATTACCGAACGCTGCACGCTGGACCTGACCAAAGACCTCAGCTACAGCTTCCCCGACTATGCTGCGCCGGATGGATTGACTCAGGACGACTATCTGGAAAAACTGTGTCATGAAGCCGCTATCCGCCGTTACGGCTCGATTACTCCGGAAGTGCAGCAAAGGCTCGCCGAAGAGTTCCGCCTGATTAAAAAATACAACCTGGCCGGCTTTTTGCTGCTCTATCACGAAGTTATCAAACTGGGGCGTGACGTGATGATTCAACAGGGGCTGAGCGACCCTTCCCTGACACTGGAGGAAAATCCGCCGGGACGGGGGCGCGGCTCGTCCGTCTCTTTACTCATCGGCTATCTCATCGGGCTCTCCCACATCGACCCGCTGCAGTACAAGCTGTCGCTGGAGCGTTTCCTGCCGGACGATACAATGACCAACGTCCCGGATATCGACCTCGATTTTCCGCGCAGCATCCGCGAAGATTTGATTCTGCAAACCCATCAAAAATGGGGCTGGCAGCACGCCGCCCTGACCGGCACCATCGCCACCTACATGATTCGGGGCGCTGTCCGGGATTTGGGCAAAGCCTTGAGCCTGCCGCCGGAGGAAGTCGACCAGCTGGCCAAACAGTCGGATTACCGTCACGCCCGCCACCTGCAGTCGCAGATGCAAAAATCCGAACATTTTCAGGAGAAAATCAATGCCCCGGTGTGGAGGGATTTAATCCGCTTGTCCTCCGAACTGGACGGATTCCCGAAGTACATGGGGCAGCATCCCGGCGGCATGATTATCTCATCCAAACCGCTAATCGATATCGTGCCCGTGGTCCGGGGCGCCATCGACGGCCGCTATGTCTGCCAGTGGGATAAAGACAGCATTGACGACGCCGGTTTTGTTAAAATTGATTTTCTGGCGCTGGGCGCGCTTTCCCAGCTGCAGGAAGCGATTGAACTGATTAAAAAACGCACCGGCAAACGCATCGATATGTCGCGCATTGATTTTGAAGACAAGGCCGTCTACGATATGCTTTGCCGCGGCGATACCATCGGCATCTTTCAGGTCGAATCGGCAGCGCAGATGCAGACCATTACCCGGCTGCGGCCCCGGAACCTGCTGGACATGGCGCATGAAGTTGCCGCCGTCCGGCCCGGCGTCGGGGTCAATGGCGGGGTTCAGGAGTACCTGCTGCGGCGCAGCAAGAAGAAGCCGGTGACCTACGACCATCCGCTGGAAAAACGGGCGCTGGAACGCACCCTGGGCATCATCCTGTTTCAGGACCAGGTCAACCAGTTGGCCATCGATGTCGCCGGGTTTAATCCCGGTCAGGCCGACCAGCTGCGGCGCGCTTTCGGCCGCCGCCACAACGATGAGCTCATCAAACAGTTCCATCAGAAATTCATGGACGGCGCCCGCCGCAAGGGTGTTGATGACGCTGCCGCGGAAAATATCTTCAATAAATTCAACGGGCAGTACATGTTCCCCGAATCTCACGCCTTCGCTTTTGGCGTGACAGCCTATCAGGCCTCGTGGCTGAAATTCCATCATCCGCTGGAATTTTTTGTTGGCATTTTCAACCAGCAGCCGATGGGTTTCTACAGTCTGGAAACATTGAAGGAAGACGCCCGCCGCCACGGCGTCCGCGTGTTGAATCCGGATATCAATAAAAGTCAGGCCGTCTGCGTCATCGAAAATAATGCCGTCCGCCTCGGTTTTCTGAGTGTGCTGGGACTGGGCAGTGCCGCCGTCAAAGACATTGAATCGGGCCGTGCGAAACATGGGACCTTCGGCAGCATCGGGCAGTTTTTGGAAAATACCGGCGTGCTGGAAGAAGTCGCCGATAATCTGGCCGACGCCGGCGCCTTCGACAGCCTCGAACCGAACCGCCGCAACGTGAAGTGGGAAATCGGCCTCCGCTACCGCCCCATCAATTCTCAATTATCGCTGCCGCTGCCGGTGCAGCAGGACATGGCCGCGCTGCAGAATCCCAGCGATTGGGAAAAGATGCAGGGCGAATATAATGTGCTCAGCCTTTTCCCCGCCGGACACATTATGTCAAGAGTCCGCCCCCGCTTCCGGGAAAAGATGACCTGCAGCAAAGATATCCCCCGCATCAAAGACGGCGCGGAAGTAACCATTGCCGGGTTGGTCATTCGCCGCCAGCGGCCCCGCGGCAAGGTCGTCTTCATCACCCTGGAGGATGAGTTCGGCCACATCCCACTGATGGTTTTCCCGCAGGTCTACGAAAGCCAGGAAAACAAATTTAAATCTCCGTTCCTCATCATCAAAGGAACTATGGCCCGGCGTGAAGGCACCTGCAACGTGGTTGTCAACGAGGTGCAGCCGTTTAACGCCCTGGACAAAACCCTCCAGTCCAAAGACTGGCGGTAACGATAAATATGCTGTTAAACAAAATGAATTGCAGCATGAAACAGATTAACCAAATATATAATGGATTAAGAAGATGCCGGATAATCCGCTTGCTGAAGTTTCCATATCCCTGTAATAATTTAGCGCAATTGCGGTGGCCATTGATGAAGACTTTTTCCCTAGGTTCCCGAATCGTGAATTAGAGGCTGTCCGAAAAAATAGATATTGGAAGTTATTTTTTAGATTCATCCCTCGCCGGCATCGGGACCTTCGGCCATCAGGTCGGTACGTTACGACTGCGGTCGTAAGTATTTCGTCCGCCTGACGCGGACTCAAGAATGCAATCCAGTGATTTCGGATAGTATCCTACAGAAGGATTTATTTTACACCGCTCATTATTGTTATCCCCTGTCTCCTTTCTACCGTGATATAATTGTCGTTAGTATTTCTCCAACATATAAAAAAGATAAAATCTTGCTCTAATGCGTATCGATAAATCGATTGTTCAGAAAGTAGAACACGCGCTGAGATTCGCCACCGCCGAAGGGATGGCCTACGGTGCCGTGATGGGCTTCGGCGATAACTACATCGTCGCTTTCGCCGTTGCCCTCCAGACCAGCAGTTTCCTCATCGGCATTTTATGTTCGGTGCCGGGTTTTCTGGCCTCGCTGGCCCAGCTCTGGGACGCGGCCATTGTCCGCAAGATGAAAAGCCGCAAGGCCGTGGTCATCACCTTTGCCCTGCTGCAGGGGGTGATGTTCATCCCGATGCTCGGGCTCGCTTTTGTGCACAACGGCAGCGTCGGCTGGTGGCTGGTCCTTTTCGCCACCATTTACTCGATTTCGTCCGCGCTCACCTCTCCCGCCTGGGGCAGCATCATGGCGGAGGTCGTCCCGGAGCATCTGCGCGGCCGTTACTTCAGCTTCCGGGGCAGTCTCTCCACGCTCTCCAACACCATCGCCTTCCTGGCCGGCGGGATTTTCCTGACATTTCTGGCGCACAAAGCGCTGTGGGGTTTTGCCATTCTCTTCGGCGCGGCGTTTTTAGCCCGCATGGTCTCCTCCAGCCTGCTCACGCAGCTCTATGAAGTCCCGCAAAAAGACAAACCGGCGCAGCATGCCAGTAGCGGCAATTTTATCCACAGTTTATTTTCCACCAATCTGGGCCGCTATATGCTCTTCCTTTTCTCCATGAGCTTCGCGGTCAATATCGCCAGCCCCTATTTCGCCGTTTATCAGCTGCATAGTTTAAAACAAAGCTACTTCGTCTTCGCGGCGCTGGGGACTGCTTCGTCGGTGGCGACGCTGCTGACCATCTCCCGCTGGGGACGCGCCGCCGACCGCATCGGGAACTTGAAAGTGCTGTTGATGACGTCCGTTTTAATCCCGTTAGTGCCGTTGCTCTGGCTTTTCTCGAAAAATCTGGCCTATCTGGGCGTTGTGCAGGCGTTCTCCGGCCTGGCCTGGGCCGGCTTTAACCTCTGTTCGGTCAATTATCTTTATGATGCCACTGCCGCCGGGGAAAGGACGAAATATCTCGGCTATTTCAACTGCGGGAACGGCCTGGCAGCCGGGCTCGGCGCGCTGCTGGGCGGCTACCTGATTACCCATGTTCCCGCTTTTATGGGCTACCAGGTCCTGACGATTTTCCTCATCTCGGGGATATTGCGGGCCGCGGCCGCGGCGATTTTCCTGCCCGGGCTCAAAGAAGTCCGCCGCGTCAGCACCGTGCCTGCCGCCGAATTATTCCATATCCTGACGGGCGGCCGTCCCGCCGACCGCCGCTTCAGCCATCGCCGCTTCTCCCTCATCCACCACCACGAACCCGCCACTTCCGAAACCAGCAAGTCCGGCTCGGTAAACGATTAGGTTTTGAAAGCTTTCGCGATCAGCTAAAATATTGACATGTAATTATTCCCGTGACATAATTTGGATGCAATAAATAAAAAACAAAGGGGATAATATGAAAAAAGTAATCGTCTTTGTATCCATATTGCTGGTAGTTACGCTTGTAATCGCGGGTTGCAGCGGAGGAAGTTCAAAAACATCAGTTTCAACTACGGTTAATGCCCCGATGTCCTCAGTGACTTCAAGCACAAAAGTTTCCACATCCTCAGCAGCTACGACCAGCAGCAATATTCAATGGCCATCTGCAACGCTGGTTGGCGTCCCTGTTTTCACGTATGGAACGATTACCGGATATAACAATAACGTCAATGGGAATGTTCAGGTAACAATTGCCAATATAACTGATTTGGCTGCCTCGGGGAAATACGAGAGCGATCTGACGAACGCAGGCTGGTCGATATACGTGTCTGTATATAACACATCAGCAGAGGGTACTGAAATCGAAGCATCCTTAAGTCAGAACGGGGGAATAAGCGGATTAGAAGTTCTTTTTGCAAATGGCGAGACCAAGGCTACAATTACATACAATCCAACAACTCCACCATGGCAATGGACTACTACTTCGCCAGCCTCATAATATGCCGGTTATCCGTTCCCTGTTTGCCAATAAACTTACAAATAGATCTAATTTAGAAACGTGAGCTATGAGAAATAATTTGTTACCGTTACCTCAGGAGAACATTGTTACTTAAATTAATTTGGGAAAATCATTTTGGGTGAATGTTACTCCTGGAATGGCAACCATCCGATGTCTGTTCAATAATGGTCAAATTCTTTTAAAACGTAAGCATACTTTGTTTCGGTTTATTCCTGAATTAGGTACGGATTCACCTTTTTTTTCAGGGCATTTTTTACTCCCACCGCGAGGAGGGTAGCGACGCGGCGGGCTCTGCTATGCAGCTATCCGTTGTAACAATCCTCAGACTGTAGAAATCTCTGGATTGTCGGGTCAAGCCCGACAATGACAAAAACGGATTTCAGTGAACCACAGGGACCTACGCTCTGCTTCGGCCTTAGCTTCGCTCAGGGCGTGATGAGGGTTACGCCATCGCTTTTTTCAGTCCTATCTCCACTCGTGGGAGAGAGCTAGAGAGAGGGGGCGTTCCTTCTACAGGTGCTACCCTTTCCCCACCGCTTTCTTATATTGTTCCAGCATCCCCTCCATCGCCTTCTTCTCTTCCGCCGTCAACACGATATTGCCAGCCGGAGCCGTTTCATCCACCTGTGAAGGCCGCCTCGCCCCAACAATCGCCGATGTCACTTCCGGCCGCCGCAATACCCAGGCGATGGCCATCTGCGCCGGTGTGGCATTACGTTTCTTTGCCAGCGCAGTCAGTTTTTCTACCAGTTCGAAGTTGGCGCTCAACCGTGGTTCTTTGAAATTGAGGTCGTTGCGGCGGTGGTCGTCCGCCGGTAATCCATGGATGCGCTCCCGCGTGAATTTGCCGGTCAACAAACCCTTCTGTATCGGGCTGTAAGCCACTATGCCGATGTTCTGATCGCGGCAGTAGTCCAGCAAGGCCGCTTTCTTCCGCGCCGCGCTCTATCATGCTGTAAGGCGGCTGCAGCGATGCCACCGGATGAATCGGCTGGATGCGTTTGAGCTGCGCGATATTGCAGTTGCAGACCCCGGCATAGCGCAGTTTGCCCTCTTTCACCGCCTTGCCGATTTGTTCCCACGCCGCCTCTAGTTCCGTGTCCGGGTCCGGCCAATGTATCTGATACAGGTCGATAACGTCGATGTCCAGTCTTTTCAGGCTGGCTTCGACTTCCTGCTTGATGGTTTTGGCATTTAACACGTGGGAGGTCTGCCTTTTATTGTTCCACACGATGCCGCATTTTGTCGCCACAATCGGCCGTTTGGGGAAATGCTTCAGCGCCTTGCCGACGACTTCTTCGCTGTGCCCCAACCCGTAGGCCGGCGCCGTGTCTACCCAGTTTATCCCCGATTCAATCGCGCGGATAATCGCTTCCGTCGACTCTTTATCGTCCTGCGGCCCCCACCCGAACGTCCAGTCCCCGCCACCGATCGCCCATGTCCCCAGACCGATCGTGGTCAGGTTCAAATCCGTCCCGCCCAGCTTCCGTGTTTTCATCGTACCCCTCCTCAATATTATCTTTCCCCAATTATACAATCACCGCAAAATCTTAACAAAAGCAATTCCGACACCGGAGAACTCCTATTATAGTTGTACCGGCGTCCCCGCCCATACGTCGCCCCACATCCTGCTTTGAAACTGGCAGGGGTGGCGAACCTGAGTTCGCCGCCCCTGCTTACTTTTTCGCTAGGTGGTTACAATTTATTCCGGTGATTAATGCCCTAGACCTGACTTCATTGACTGGTCAATCCACATTCTCTTAATCATCGGTATCTGGTTGTAGTATGAAGCATCAATTTCACCGTAGTAGTTCTTCAACCACGGCCAGTAGCAGTTCAGCACGTAGGCATTAGCAAAACCGATGCAGCCGACATCCCATTGGAAAGCTTCGTTCAATTGCTGCAGCTCTGCCGTCCGTGACACAGGGTCGGCATTAGCGGCGGCCTGTTCGTACATCGCTTCCATCCCGGAAGGGTCACTGGTCAGATAAGTGGAACCGGCCAGCCCGGCCCTTGCCAGGTTCAACGCCGTGAACGGGTTAACCACCGTAAAGTTGGTGAAGATGGCGTCTTTGTAGGTGACGTTGTTGTATTCGGTGGCCGAGGTGGTCGCGTCAATCACGTTAATCTTGACGGTAACCCCGAATTGCGCCCATTCACTCGCCAGAATGTTGGCGTCATCCTGTTCGGTCTGCACCGGACCGACATCCAGCTGGATTGTGAAACCGTTGGGGAATCCGGCGGCGGCAATCATCTGCTTTGCCAGTGTCGGATTATAAGTCCATAACGTTTGTGTCTGTGCCGGCAGTTGGTCGAGCGGCACATATCCGGCGGCACCCGGAGCTAACGGGAAGCTGTAATACACCCCGCCGCCGTATTCCAGCGTCGCGATGGTTTTCAAATCGGTACCGATCATGAGCGCTTGCCGTACACTCTGCTGGTTGGCCACCGCAGATGTCAATCGGTTGAATTTCAGCAGGTCGATATTGCCGCTGGTATATTCCGCTGCGGTCATTTGCGGCGCGGAACTCGCCAGGTTTGCCTGATAGGTAATCGGAACTTTCGGGTCCCAGTCAATTTTGCCGGTCCTGACGGCTGCAATCTGGGTAGAGATATCGGGGATAATCGGATAATCCAGTTTTTGAATAAACGGCTCCTGATATGATTGTCCCTGAATTGTTACCGAGCCCCAGTAGTTAGAGTTTCTAGTGTACTCGGCTTCGGAACCCTGAATATAAGAAGTCAGTATGAACGGCCCGGTGCCGCACTGGTTCTGCCAGTTATCGGCGCCGCCCTGAGCGGTGGCATTGACGACTTCTGATGCCCAGATCTGGCCTAAAGCCGTTCCGCCCAGCCTCCATGTCCAGTTGGTGTAGAAACTGGCGCAGGTCCAGACCACGGTATAAGTTCCGGTAGCCTGTGTGGAAGAAAGCCAGCTGAATGCCGCGGCAAAGCCCGGCCGACTCATTGCCCGCTGCTCGGAGTAAACTACATCAGCTGCCGTCAGCGCCCGCGGCGCCATGCCGATGTTGCTATTGCCGGTAAACATTACGCCCTGGCGGATTGTCCAGGTGTAAGTTAATACCGGTGTCAACTGGACGGTCCAGCCGGTGGCCAGTTCTCCGCCGAAATATTGTTCGGGGACGCCTTCATAAAGGTTGAAGGCAAAGGCACCGTCGGCGCCCGGCCCCAGGCCATAGGTCGCGATGTCGCCGGTGAGCAGCCATTCCATGTAAGGGTTGCCCCATTGTGCAGCTGCGCCCAGGTTCGAAGTCATCATGGCATCCCAGCCGGTCGGGTCGGCATTACCCTGGTTAATGTACAGGGTCATAGTTCCGCCGTACGTGGGTGCGCTCAGTGAACCGGGGATGATTGTGCCGGTGGTCGTACCGGTTGTTGCGGTTGTTGTCGCTGTTGATGTCGTCACTGATGAGGTGGCTGTGGTCGTCGGGGTCGTCACCGACGTTGTCGATGCTGTGGTCGAAGTTGTTGGTGTTGTTGATGTCGGGGTTGTTGTCGCGCTGCTGCAGGATGACAATGCCATGGCTGTCACCAGCAGGCAGCTCAACGCTAACCAGGCAATCTTAGTTCGCATTTTTTCTTCTCCTTTTTTTATTTTTTATCTTTTATTCGACCCGGGAAATATCTTAAAGCTTTCCTGATAAAACAAAGTAGTAAGACCGGCTGTGCCACTCACCCCGATTACCCCCAGGGCTCCGTACACGGGAGGGGACAAAACCACACTTAGTTGAAAGCCCGACAGCTGACTCTCAGTACCCTGGTCTCCCCTGGCACAGCCAGTCTTACCGTAGCCTGCGATATTAATCACAAAAATTATAGCAATCTCAAATTAAACCTCCATTAATGAAACATGAATGCTTAATGAACAATGAAGCTAACATCATTTATAGATTAAACATTAATTATATTTACAGCCTGATCCGCCGGGATATACGATGATGTCCAACAAAAACTGAAAGCTGCCCGCTGATCGCTAATTATTTATTTGTATTTTAAATTTGCCGCAGGTCCTTTAACTGAAAGGATACGAATTTCGATACCTTCGGGGATTTATAGCTTGTTCGTATTCCGACTAAAATCACATCTCTTGCTTAAAAACACGGTATAATAGATGTAAATAGATATTAGATATCTAATACCGCGCGATAAAATTCCCCGCTCCGTTCATTAACATCAGTGGAGATATAACATGGCGATAGGATTCAACGACAAAACCACCGGCGATATCGGCAGCTGGCAGGAGCTCTTCCAACCCAGTATCACCGGACGCATCAAAAGGCTGCGCGAAGACGCCGTCCGCACGCCGGAAATTTGCCTGGAGCGCGCCCGAGTCGAGATGAAAGTCTACGAACAGTATAAGAATGAACCGCGCATCATCCAGCGCGCCCGTTTCCTCGAAACCTATCTCCGCGAAAAAACCGTCTTCATCGGCGACGATGAACTGATTGTCGGCAATATCAACAGCAAAGTCCGCGGTTCGATTATTGACGGCACCATGGCGCCCTGGCTCGACCGTGAACTCGGCGACCCCGAAAAAGACCCGCAGTACCGCACGTTCGATAAGCATATTATTCATCCTCACGAGCGCAAAGAGCTCAAGGAAGTCCTGATCCCCTATTTCAAGGGTAAAACACTCGTGGATTACAACCTTGCCCATGTCGATGCTGACCTCAAAGAAAAAGCCTATCCCAGCACCTCTTCCTGTCCGCACATTCCGGATATCGCCGACCGTTCGATGATGCGCGATGCCGGTCACCAGATGGCCAATTACGAGAAAGTGCTGCACAAAGGCCTCAAGGGTGTCCGGGAAGAAGTCCAATACCAGTTGGCTCAGGTGGACCGGCCCTATGACCACTATCAGGTGCAGCAAAAGAAAGATTTTTACACCGCGGTGCTGATTACCATAGACGCCGCGATTGCTTATGCCCAACGTTATGCCGACCTGGCGCAGGTAAAAACGTCCAGTGAAACCGACCCCAAACGGAAAAAAGAACTGGAACAAATCGCCAAGGTCTGCCGGCAGGTACCGGCCAACCCCGCCCGTACTTGGTGGGAAGCCGTGCAGTCCGTGTGGCTGGTGCATGTCGTCATTTCCTGCGAGCTCTCCGCGCTGGTGCACTGCTTCGGCCGCTTCGACCAGTATATGTATCCTTATTACAAAAAATCCGTGATGGATGAAAAATCCATGACCCGGCAAGAAGCCCTGGAACTGCTGGAATGCTTCTGGATTAAAACCAACGGCAGCATCCTGCGCAACTACGCCCTGGTTAGAGTTTTAACCGGCATGGGTTTGGGCAATGTCCTCACCATGGGCGGCCAGACCCGCGACGGCAAAGACGCCTGCAACGAAGTCACCATGCTCTGCCTCGATGCCGATATTCAAACCGGCGTGCTTCTGCCGGAAACCGCGATGCGTATCTGGTCGGGGACGCCGGATAAATATCTCCGCAAAGCCGCCGAACTTGTTCGCCTGGGGCGAGGCAAGCCGAAATTTATCGGCGACAAGAAAGGCGTGCATTTGCTCGCCAAGGCTTATCCCGAACTATCCGTCGAGGACTGGCGGGAATATGCCCTGCTCGGCTGCACTGAAACCAATCTACCCAACATCACGATGGGCTCCATCTTCGAAGGCGTTAACGTTGTCGCCAAAATCATGGAACTGGTGCTTAACAACGGCAAATGCGCCGTCTGCGGCAAGCAAATCGGGCCGTTGACCGGCGACCCGCGCACTTTTGAATCGATTGAAGGCGTCCGCAAGGCCTTCCGCACCCAGGTTTTTTACTGGATGACCTATCTCGCCAAAGGCGCGAAAACCCTTAAGGAGACACAGTCTGCCTGGTATCCCGCGCCGTTCAGTTCCTCACTGGCCGAAGGGCCGCTGCAGAAAGGAATTGATATCACTCAGGGCGGCGCCTGGTTTACCAACTACGGCTTCTTCCTCGCCGGCCTGGCCGATACCGCCGATTCCCTGGGCGTCATCGACCGCCTGATTTTCCGCGAGAAGAAAGTTACCTGGGACGAATTATC
>Ga0187862_10002803_pt1 | contig 17322 bp, 12 predicted proteins | sample June2016WEW_10_1_FD_133003 | JGI IMG/M metagenome (GOLD analysis project Ga0187862, IMG submission 133003) | Peatland microbial communities from SPRUCE experiment site at the Marcell Experimental Forest, Minnesota, USA - June2016WEW_10_150 | ecosystem: Environmental > Terrestrial > Soil >...
GACGGGCTGTCAGGGCAGGCCGAGGGCGTAGAAGCGGGCGGAAGCGGCGGGTTGAAAGGGTTCGCTGAAATGGGAGGAGCCGTTGACGAGGGTGTTGGTGGCGAGTGGAACCCAAACCGGGTTGGCCAGGTTAGTGCAGGCTTCCACGACGACGGTAAAGTTGTTTGTGGCGGTGATGTTGAATCCGAAGTGATTGGTCTGCACGCCAAAGCTGGGGCCGCCGGCTTGGATGAGCGGGTTCCAGAGGACAACCGGCAGACCGGTATTGGCGGAGAAATCAGCCCAGCCGGTGGTGCCAGGTAAATAATAAACCGTCAGGTTGTTGTCCTCCCGGAACGCGGTCGAATCGGCGGTGGGGGCATTGCCGGTGAAATAGACGCCGGCCAGACTGGAGCACAAACCGAAGGCATAATCTCCGATGCTGGTGACGCTGGAGGGAATGGTGAGGCTGGTCAGGGCGGAACATTCAAAAAACGCATCCTCCCCGATGCTGCTGACGCCGTTGGAGATCACGGCGTTGGTGAGGTTCTGGCAGACACTGAAGGCCTCCTCTCCGATGGTGGTGACGCTTCCGGGGATTGTGATGCCCGACAGGCTGGAGCATCCTCCAAAGGCATCATCTCCGATGCTGGTGACGCTGTCGGGAATGGTGATGCCGGTCAGGAAGGCGCAGTTTTCGAACGCATTGGCCCCGATGCTGGTGACGGTTGCGGGAATCGTGTAGGTTCCGCCAAGACCGCACGGATATTGAAGGAGGGTGGCATGGTTGTGATCGAACAAGACTCCATAAACACTGCTATAATACAAATTTTGCGCAGGCACATTAATTGCCGTCAGGCGCCCGCAATTCCAGAAAACGCCAGTTCCCAGGTTGGTGACACTGGCGGGAATGGTGACGCTGGATAGGGCGGCGCAACTTTGGAAGGCGCTGTCTCCGATGCTGGTGACGCTGGAGGGAATGGGGAGGCCCGTCAAGTTGGCGCAATCATAGAACGCATACGCCCCGATGTTGGTGACGCCGTCGGAGATGGTGATGGTGGACAAGCCGGCGCAACCATCGAAGGCCTGTACCCCGATGCTGGCGACGCTGCCGGGAATGGTGACGGCGGTCAGGCTGGCGCAGGCTTCGAAGGCATCGTCGCCGATGATGGTGACGCTATCGGGAATGGGATAACTTCCGCCCAGCCCTCCCGGAAATTCGAGGAGCGTGGAGTGAGTAATGTCGAACAGAACGCCGTTCACACTGCTGTAAAACGAATTGTTACTGTTCACCGTTATCGCTGCCAGGCTGGAGCATCCCAGAAACGCGTCCGCTCCGAAGTTGGTGACGCTGGCGGGAATGGTGAAGCTGGACAGGGCGGCGCAACTTTCGAAGGCACCGTCTCCGATAATGGCGACGCTGGAAGGAATGGGGAGGCCCGTCAAGTTGGTGCAATCATAGAACGCATACTCCCCGATGTTGGTGAGGCCGTTGGAGATTGTGATGGCCGACAAGCTGGCGCAACCAGCGAACGCTTCCTCTCCGATACTGGTGACGCTGCTTGGAATGGTGATGCTGGTCAGGTTGGTGCAGGAGTAGAACGCAGCCGCCCTGATGCTGGCGACGAAGTTGGAAATGACCACGGTGCCGCCGGTGCCGGTGTATGAGGAGAGGGTGATCGTGCCGCCATTGGTCGTGTAGGTGAATTGGGCTTGCACGGGGGCCGGCGCGGCCAGGAGGAGCAAGGCTAAAAGGAGGGGCCATGTGGTTCTCATGTGGATAGTCTCATTGGCGGCTCATTATTAGAGATAATCTTGGAGATAATAACTGAGGGCGGTTCTGGCGTCAAACGTGAAGGGGATGGATGTCTTTGTTTTCAGCCGCGAGAAGGGGATGGTTTTGACGGGCTGGCAGGGATGGCTTGACTTGGGGCGGTGGTTGGATGCCACTTGGAAGGGATGGCTCAAATGAAACGGTTGTTTGTCGGGATTTTTCCGCCGGCTCACATCGTGGCGAGCTTGCAAGCGGCCGTGGCGGGCGTGGGGAAGGGAATGCCGGGGCGGGGGATTCGCTGGACACGGCCTGATCAAGTCCACCTGACATTGTTTTTTCTTGGGGCGGTGGAAAGCGGGCGCGTGCCGGAAATGGAATCGGCTTTGGAGGCGGCGTGCGATGGACATCGGCAGCACCGGGTTCGGGTGGCGGGGCTGGGGTGTTTTCCGAACGCGCGCCGTCCGCGAATCATTTGGGCGGGGCTGGCGGGGGAATTGAGGCCGTTGGAAGGGTTGAAAAAGGCGATTGACGCCCGGTTGCTGGAGTGCGGGTGCGTTGGGGAGGAGCGGGCCTTCCACCCGCATCTGACGATTGGGCGCGCAGCGGAGTTGAACGCAGCGGGACGGAGAGAGATGGCGGAGGCGCTAGCCAGAGAACAAGAGCGCGACTTTGGGGAGTGGGAGGTGGGAAGAGTGGACCTGATGGAAAGCGTGCTTTCGCCAGGGGGGGCGGTTTATAGCAGGCTGAAATCCATGGCGCTGGAGAGGGTGTGACTCTATTTGGCCAGGGCGACGAGGTAGCGCTGGAGGCGCTCGCTTTTGTCGAGGGATTTCAAGTGGGTGTAAATCTGGTGGAGATTGGCGCAGATGCGCAGGAGAATACGGCGGGCGCTCACGGGGGCGAGGCAGCTTTCGTCGAAACGATGGCGCAGTTGCATGACGTATTTGACGCAGTCGGATTTGGAGAGCAAGCGGCCACGGCGGAAAGGGTCAATATAAATTTCGTGGCGGCTGGATTGGTAACGGCAGACAAAATGGCCGGGCAGGCCAATGCCCACGACGGGCAAGCGGAGGCGGCGGGCGAGGAAAAGAAAGACCACGCTCAGGCTGATGGGATTGCCCTTGCGGCGGTCGAGGACGCGGTTGAGATAGCTGTTGTCGGGGTCGTAAAAATTGGTTTCATCGCCCAAGAACTTGAGTTCGGCGAAGAGGTACTCGGAGATGGTGTGGAGGATTAGTTCCGGCTCGGCGCTGAAATCCAGGCGCTGGCGGAGTTCGCCGGCCAGATCGTCGAGGAGGGCGGCGTAAGCTTCGATGTTGATGTTGGGATATTGGGTGCGGGCCAGGAGCAGGACGCCTTGTTCGAGGTCGAAGTCCTCGCCTTGATTCAAACAGAAGGCCAGGAGGTCGGTGTCGGCGTTGATGCGGGAGAAATGATCGGTGATTTCCTGGGCGCGGCGGCGGAGGAGAGGGTCGTTGCTTAAGGTGTGTTGGCGGAGCCATTGGGCGGCGATGGGGCCTTGGGAGAGGAGGTTTTGCCGCACGGTTCGATAGACCGCCAGGTCTTCGTCAGCGAGGAGGCTGATCAGGGCTTTGCGCTGGTTCTCATCCAGCTTCCCCGATGGCTTGGCGGCGGGTGAATTCATAGCATGAAAAGGACAATAGCAGATGGGTTTGGAAAAATCAATGAAGAATGTTGACAATTTGTGGAAATGGCCTGGGGGGGGCGGCGGGCGGATTTTTGATTCGATTGCGGAATGGGACTCCGGCATTTTGCAGGTTCTGAAAATAACCGGAACATCGAGCGACATCGCGGCGGAGGAACGATATGCCACGGGGGTATTGGTGCGGCGCCTGCTGGCGCTGGCGTGGGAATTTCGCGGGGATTGTCTGTGGTCGGTGGGGTTGAGCCTGGTGCTGCTGCTGCTGGGGATCAGCGGACTGAAGCTGCTGGGGGTGGTGATTGACGTGATCCGGCAGGCGCTGGATCCGGCGCTGCCGGCGCCGGAGTATCCGTTTGGCTGGAAGCCGCCGGGGGGATGGACGGCGTTGGAGATTGTCACGGCGCTGGCGCTGGCGATCGTGGCGCAGGCGGTGCTGAGGGCGGGCCTGACGTACGCCTACAACATGCTCACGGCGCGGCTGACGCAGGGGGAAATCGTGCCGCGGTTGCGGGCGCAGCTTTACGCGAAGTTGCAGCGGTTGAGCTTCAGCTTTTTCGATGTGCACGGGTCCAACTCGATATTCAACCGGGTGACGGGGGACGTGCAGAACACGAGGTTGTTCGTGGACGGGGTGTTGTTGCAGGGAGTGAACATGATGCTGACGCTGGGGGCCTACGGGTTTTTCATGTGGCGGATTCACCCGGCATTGACGGTGGCGTGCTTGTCGGTGTCGGCGCCGCTGTGGTGGCTGGCGCGTTATTATTCGGCGCGGCTGAGGCCGGGGTATTTGCGGAACCGGGAGTTGACGGACCAGCTGGTGTTGTTGTTCAGCGAAAGCGTGAGGGGGATGCAGACGGTGAAGGGATTTGCGGCGGAGGAGCACCAGAAGCGGCGGTTTGAGGAGGCCAATGACCGGGTGTCGGCGCAGCAGGGGCGGATTTTTTGGGATTTGTCGGTGTTCACGCCTGGGACGCAGATGTTGTCGCAACTGAGCCTGGTGATTTTGTTTGCTTACGGGGGGTGGTTGTATGTGGAGGGACGGATCGCGCTGGGGGGCGGGCTGGTGGTGTTTGCGGGATTGTTGCAGCAGTTCACCGGACAGGTGGCGAACATTTCGACGATAGCCAATTCGGTGCAGCAAAGCCTGGCGGCGGCGCGGCGGGTGTTTGAAGTGCTGGACACGCCGGTGGAGGTGCAGAGCCGGCCCGGGGCGATTGTGTCGGGGCGGCTGACGGGGCGGATTGAGTTCGAGCGGGTGAGCTTCGGCTACACGGCGGAGAAGTTGGCGCTGGCGGAGGTGTCGTTCGAGGCGAAACCGGGGCAGGTGATTGGGATATTCGGGATGACCGGGGCAGGGAAGAGCAGCTTGCTGGGTCTGATTCCGCGGTTTTACGATCCGCAACAGGGGCGGGTGCTGGCGGATGGGAGGGATTTGAGGGAGTTGGAGCTGGACGGGTACCGGCGGCAGATCGGGATAGTGTATCAGGAGAGTTTTTTGTTTTCGAACACGGTGGCGGCGAACATCGCGTTTGGGCATCCGCAGGCGACGATGGAGCAGATAGAACGGGCGGCGCGGATCGCCTCGGCGCACGAGTTCATCATGGGGCTGGCGCAGGGTTATGAAACGGTGCTGGGGGAGTCCGGGGTGGATTTGTCCGGGGGACAACGGCAACGGCTGGCGCTGGCGCGGGCGTTGTTGCTGGAACCGGCGATTCTGATATTGGACGACCCGACGGCGTCGGTGGACGCGCGGACGGAGAATGAAATCCTGTCGGCGTTGGGGGAGGCGATGGCGGGGCGGACGACCTTTGTGGTGTCGGGCCGGCTGAGTTTGTTGCGGCGGGCGGATATGATATTGGTGCTGGAGGGGGGGCGGTTGAGGCAAAGGGGCCGGCACGAGGAATTGATCCGTCAGCCGGGGCCGTATCACGAGACGGCGCTGTTGCAGATCATGGATTTGTCCTGAGGAGATGAGGATGATGAGAGCGCCCGCGAAGGAGACGGGGAAGAGAGAGGCGGCCCGGGGAGACCCCGGGGCGCGGGAGGCGATCACGTATTACAACGCGCTGGAGGAGCGTGAGGCGGACAAGGCGCCGCTGCAAGCGAAGCTGATCCGGCGGATCTTCAGTTACACCAAGAGGTGCGCGGGCAAGAGGAACTGGCTGTTCGCGCTGACGCTGATGCGAGGCCTGCAACTGCCGGCGCTGGCGTGGTTGATTGGGCGGACGATCAACGGGCCGATTTCGGGACGGGATTTGCCGGGGATATACTGGCACGCGGCGGGATATTTCACGCTGGCGCTGGCGACGGTGACGACGTTTCATTTTCGGCAGCGATTCGCGCTGGAGCTGGGGGAGGTGGTGGTTCACGACATGCGGACGGATTTGTTCGGGAAGTTGATGACGATGCCGATGTCGTTTTTTAATGAGACGAAATTTGGGCGGATCATCAGCCGGCTGACGTCGGACATAGACAGCGTGCGGGCGGGGGTGCAGGACGTGGCGTTTGTGCTGGTGGTGCAGGGATTGCAGATGACGGCATCGGCGGCGTTGATGGCGTGGTATGATTGGAAGCTATTTGCATTGATGGGGCTGATGGCGCCGATCATCTGGGTGGTGAACGAGCATTACCGGCGGGAGATGGGCCTGAGGCTGAGGAAGGTGCAGGAATCCTGGAGCCGGGTGTCGTCCACGCTGGCGGAATCGGTGAGCGGGATCCGGGTGACGCAGGCGTTTGTGAGGCATGAGGTGAACGCGGGTTTTTTCCGGAAGTTGATAGACGTGCATGGGGAGAACAACGTGGGGGTGGCGCAGGCGTCGGCGGTGTTTGTGCCGTTGTTGCAGTTGAAGAGCCAGCTCTTTCTGGGGGCGATGGCGCTGCTGGGGGCGTTTGGAGCGTTGCGCTGGCACGGATGGCTGCACATGGAGGTGGGGGATTTGGTGATGTTCTTTTTTCTGGCGAATCTGTTTTTCGACCCGGTGCAGGTGATAGGGAATCAACTCAACCAGGCGTTGATGGCGATGGCCGGGGCGGAGCGGTTGTTTCGGATGCTGGACCAGGAACCGGAATGGCAGGAGGCGGCCGACGCGCGGGCGATGCCGCGGATCGAGGGGCGGGTGGAATTTGAGGGGGTGAGTTTTGAATACAAGGCGGGGCGGCCGGTGCTGACGGACATATCATTTGTAGCGCAACCGGGACAGACGGTCGCGCTGGTGGGCCACACGGGCAGCGGGAAGACGACCCTGGTGGCATTGCTGCAGAAGTTTTATCCGCCGGGGTCGGGGCGGGTGCTGGTGGACGGGTTGGACTTGGAGAAAGTGACGGGCGAATCGTTGCGGGCGCAGATGGGCAGCGTGCAACAAAACAATTTCCTGTTTTCCGGGTCGGTGCTCGACAATATCCGGTTCGCGCGTCCGGAGGCAACGGAAGGGGACGTGCGCGCGACGTTGGAGGCGCTGGATTGCCTGGATTTGCTGGACGCGCTGCCGCGGAAGCTGGAGACGCAGGTTTCGGAGCGGGGGGCGTCGCTTTCGTTTGGGGAGAGGCAACTGGTTTGTTTCGCGCGCGCGCTGCTGGCCAACCCGCGCATCGTGGTGCTGGACGAGGCGACGAGCGCGATAGACACGGTGACGGAGGCGCGATTGCAACGGGCGCTGGAGGTCTTGCTGCGGGGGCGGACGGCGTTCATCGTGGCGCACCGGTTGAGCACCATTCGCAAGGCGAATTTGGTGCTGGTGCTCGACCAGGGACGGATAGTGGAGCGGGGCACGCATGAGAGTCTGCTGCGGGAGGAGGGAGTGTATGCGCGGCTGCACCGGGAGTTCGCGAGCGGGCAGCCGGCGGGGTGATTGACGAAAGGTCTTTTTCTCCAATTCAGCGGCGGGCACCGACCGCCGCTACGAGGTTTGGATGCTGAAATTGCCGAGGGGTCGAGTGGTCACGGGATGGAGTCAGTCTTCGTTGGCGACATCGAACTTTTGGGGAGGGCTGGAGAAGGTGATGGGAGGGTCTTCCTCGAGCAAGGACTGCTCCCAGGGGATGACCAGGGAGTGGGATGGATCTGTTTTGAAGGTTCTATCGCCGTTTTTTGCATGGATGACGATGGCGGCGTCGGTGTTGGGCGGATAAAAGAACTTCATGCCGCGAATGGAGGAGGAGGCGATGCCTGGGACCATTTGCGCGCGGATGGCTTCCAGGTCTTTGAGGGGGCGCATCATGGCGCGGTAGCGGATGCCGTTGGTGGGAGTCTGAGGCTCGACCAGGCCGACATACCAGCCGAGTTCCATGGTGCCTTTGGGCTGGTTGACAATAATCGGCGGATTCTCCGCCAGAAGACTCTCGCGCATGGGGACGGAGAAAATGCCATTGGTGTCCAGCCGCACCGGCATCTTTCCCTCTTTGCTGTCAATATAAACGATCAAGTCCGAGGTCTTGACGTCCGGCAATGAGGATTTGATCCTGACAAAGACCAGGAGATTGGTATAGGTGAGGGCCATGCCGGCCTGCCTTTGCTGAATCTCATAGATCAATTTATAGGGGAGGCGGGCTTGCTCCGCGGCCCGGAGCGGGGAGGAGGGCAACAAGAGCGCGCAAAACAGAAACGGGAAGGCGATTGGTTTCATGGCTTTTGGCTGAAAAAATCATTACTTCATACGCCGCGCCTTTTTGCGGCCAGGGCGGGTTTCAAGATGGCCGCGGTGGGGATCCCCGGCGGGGAAGCAGCCCCGGCCTTTTGCGCCTGCCTTTTGGCAAAGGCAAAAAGGTGGGAGAGAAATTGCACCACCAGCCCAAGGGCCACCAGGCTGCAAGCCAGGTAGGGCGTGACCGCGGCCGGATTGCGCACCACTTGCAAGATGGAGGCGCGGTCGCCCTGCAGAAAGCCGGCCTGATAGAAGGTTTCCCCGCGATAGCGCAGAGGGGTGTTCATGCGAATGAGCACATCCCGATCCTCACCGCGTGCGGGATCGCTGAGGTGGATTTTGCTGGAGAAGTTATTCGGGATGTCGGTTCCGGGATAGAGATCGCGTCTGAACTCCAGCAACGTGATGGTGTAAGGCTTGTAATAGCGGGTCATGCGCAGCGCCATCTGGTAGGTATGGCCCGCCAGCGAGAAGGTTTGGGGAACTTCCGGCGAGACGCCCAGGTTCACGCCGGCCTGTTGCTCCACCTCGGCCAGCCACTGCCGCAAGATCAACACCGGCTGGGGTTTGGTGAACCAAAGGGATTCGGTCCAATCGCCCAGAGAAGCATTGTTGGCGATCACCTCGATGAGGGCGGCGGGTTTGTCTTCATCGTCCATGGTCTTGACATCGGGGGCGGAGGCCAGGAGGAGCCTTTGACCGATGCCCTGGGAGGCTTTGAGTTTCTCCCCCGGGTCCATCGGGATGGCGGGCTGGGAGTTTTTGAAATACTGCTTGACGCGCAACGAGAAAGGAAGACCGGGAGGATGGATCAGGGTTCCGGGAACAAGGAGCGACTCGGGAATGGGCACGACCTGATCGAAGCCGGGATTGGAGACATCCATCACCGCCAGTTCGTGTTTGCGGCTGTCTTCGGTGTAGTTTTTGGCCCCGCCCACATCGAGCAGCATCTGGCTTTCGACTTGGAAAAGCTCCGTCAGGAACTGGCCGAGCAGCAAGAGAATCAGCCCGGCGTGAATGAGGAGAATCCCGGTTTTCTTTCGTTCAAAGCGAAACCGTTTGATATGGGCGGCGACCAAATTGACGAGCAGCGCCAGGCCGATGAGCCATCCGCCCGGAAAGACGGGGATGCTCCAATGCGTTCCCGGGAGCGTGCGGTGAATGAAGAAGCTGCGGAAAATTTCGGTCTGCGCCTGGTAAAGGCCCATCCGCACCTCCGCGAGCGTGCCGACGAAGACCAAAATAATTGCCAGTCCCAGGCAGGCGACCGTGAGGCGCAAGGAGGTGAGGAAATTAATGCAACGCCGCAGCATGGTTGAGGCTAGTGTGGTGTCACAGAACGATCGTTCATAAAGCCGTCGGCGGGACGCCGACGGCAGCGGGCGAGACGCCCGCGCTCCCCGTGCATCAGAATTATGCAAAGAACATTCATGACACCACACTAGTACTGGACGGTCTGGACGAATCTGACGAATGCCGTTTTTTCCCGTTCGACCACGCTGCCGTCGCCCATCAGTTTATAAAACCATGTCTGCTCGCCATGCGGGACCATCGCGGCCACCAGGCGGCTGGGCTGGGCTGATTTATCGGCGCCGGTGAAATCCACGAGGGTGGCCCTCCCGCCCAGGACATCAACCGACTGGGTGGCCGCCGGCAAAGCGGCCTCCAGGATAGGCGGCAAACTTAGCTGGGCGCGCCAGCGGTTGACGTTGGCCAGAGTTCCGCCCGCTCCGCCGCCAAAAACGCTGATGCTGACGATGGCTTTCTGGCCGGCGTCGCCTGAAATGGAAAAGCTCTTGACCACCATGGAGCCCGGCGGGGTCTCGGTCCAGTTCGGCGGGACGGCCCATTGCGGCGCGGGGCTGGGAGCGCCTGGGGCCGCCATCCCGGGGATGGCAGGCGCATCCGTCGCCGGTTGAGCTGCGGCGGCTCCGCCAAAATGGACTGATTCTAGAAACTCAAGGAGAGCCGGTTGCGCGCCGGCCACGGTGTCCGGGTCACCGCGCAGTTTGAAGAACCAGGAAGCGCCGTCGCGGGGAATGACCGCCACGACCGTCCGTTGGGACGGGCCGGCAATATCGTAGAGATTGCCCTCGGAGGAATCCACCGTGACCGGCTGGGAGAGGAGGGCGGAGTCGGCGATTTCGCCCAAGCCGTTCTCCTGACGCCAGCGATTGACATTGGCCAGCGGGCCCCCCACGTCTCCAGGGAAGGAGGTGATGGAGACCTCGGCCTTTTTATCCCCGGTTGCCGGTATGACAAAATTGCCAATCCGAATACTGGTGGGAGCGATTTCCCGCCAGGAGGCTGGGGTGGTCCAGTGAACGGGGGCGGCATTGACGGGGACAGGGGGAGCGGCGGCGTCGGCCATGGAAGGGGCGGGCGCGGTCTGCGATGGGGCCTGGGCGGGCGAGTCCTTGGGCGCGGAGTAGGATTGGATTTGTTCATCGCGATGGCAACCGGACAGAAGCCCGGTGCCCAAGGCGGCCAGGATGGATAAGAATTTCGTTTTCACCAGATTCGGAAAGAACATAGCATGTTCAAGGATGAGCAAAAGATGTTTTTTCCTTCCGAGTTGTTGGCTTTACAAGGGAAAGTGAAGATGTCAGCGTTGGGTCTGGACGATGAACTCTGAGCCACCCGGTTTGCGAACGGACTTCGACAGGGAGTTCACGGCCCCCCGCCTGATGTTGCTGCTGGGCCTGCTGATGTTCGTTTACTGCCCCGAGATCATTTTGGGCACGCACGCTTTGTTTTACCGGGACGCGGGGCAGTTTGGATATCCGGTGGGGATATACCTGCGGAACTGCCTCTGGCGCGGGGAAGTTCCGCTGTGGAATCCTTACAGCGACTGCGGCATCCCATTTCTGGCGCAATGGCTGACGCTGGCGCTCTATCCGCCGTCGCTGATCTACGTGTTGCTGCCGACGCCCTGGTCCATGAACATATACATACTGACCCATGTGTTGCTGGCGGGAATGGGAATGTATTATCTGGCGTGGCGCTGGTTTGGGAACCGGTTCGCCGCCAGCGTGGCCGGGCTGGCGTTTGGGTGGAATGGGCTGACGCTGCATTGCTGGATGTGGCCGAACCTGATCGCCACGCTGGCGTGGATGCCGTGGGTGGTGCTGCTGTGCGAACGCGCGCGGGGCGAAGGCCGGCGCACGCTGATTTTGGCGGCGCTGGCGGGCGGGATGCAAATGTTGACAGGCTCTCCCGAGGAAATCATATACACATGGCTGATCGTGCTGGGAAGTTTTCTGGTCGGAGTCTGGCGGCAGGGTCAGCCGTTTTGGACGGGGCTGGGGAGGTTGTGGTGCGTGGGGGCGCTGGTGGCTGCCCTGGCCGCGGCGCAGCTTTTTCCCTGGATGGACTTTCTGGCGCACGGGGACCGCACGACGGCCGCCGGGGGCAATGATTGGGCGATGCCGGTGTGGGGCGCGGCCAATTTTCTGGTTCCGCTGTTCCGGGAGGTTCAATCCATCAGCGGGGTGTGCATGCAGCCCGACCAGGCGTGGGTTTCCTCGTATTACATAGGCATCGTGACGTTGCTGCTGGCCGTGCTGGGGATGATCAAAGTCCGCAACGCGCGGACCATTTTTCTGGGGGCGCTGGCGGCGGGGAGCGTTTTGTGCGCGATGGGGGATGCGGGCGTGGCGCTGAAAATATTGAGGACGGTGATGCCGTTTTTAGGGATCACCCGTTACCCGGTAAAATATGTGATCATCACGGATTTTTGCCTGGCGCCGCTGGCGGCGGCGGGGGTGGTCTGGCTGCAAGGGAGCGCGGCGGCGGCGGGGCGGCGGAGCCTGTTATTGACAGGAGCGGTGATGGCGGCGGGGGTGGCGGCGCTGGCGTTCTGGGTTCCGTTCCCGGAGAATTCGCGGAGCCTGGTGGGGATGAACGGCTTGGTGCGACTGCTGATTCTGGCGGTGGGGATTGGGGCGATTATTTATCAGCCGCACTGCCGGGATAGGAAAGGGCAATTGATCGTCTCTTTTGCTTTTTTGCTATTGATGGGGGCGGACATTTGCACCCATGTTCCGCGGCAAAACCCCACGATCCGCAGCGGGGACTACGCGCGGATGAGGCCGGAGATGACGCGCGTACCGCGTCTGGGAGAATCGCGCGCGATGCTGGCGAGCGAGCCGAAAATACTGATGCTCGGATTGTATGGGCGGGATTTGGAAGGATGGTTTGCGGCGCAGCGAATCATGCTGTACGGCGACTTGAACCTGCTGGATGAAGTTCCTGAGGTGAACGGTTTTTTCCCGGTCCACTTGCGGGAGGAGAGCGCGGTGGCCGGGCGGCTATACAAGGGGCCGGAGCTGGCCAAATTGCAGGAGTTCCTGGGAGTGTCGCAACTGTGCACGAACCTGTTTGTGTGGAGGGAGCAAACCAACTTCATGCCCTGGGCGACGATGGGACAGCAGCCGGTGTTTGCAGACGAAGCGGCGACGCTGGAGGCGCTGGGGGCGGCGGATTTTGAGCCGCGCCGGGTGGTATATCTGCCATTGGAGGCGAGCAACCATGTGTCGGCGTCGGCAGAAGTGCAGGCGGCAATAGTATCGAGCAATTACACGGCGGGGCAATGCGCGTTTGAAACGCAGGCGGGCGGGCGGGCGATGCTGGTGATCGCGCAGTCGTATTATCACTGGTGGAAGGCGTCGGTGGATGGGGCGGCGGTTCCGTTGTGGCGGGCCAATGAGGGGTTCCAAGCTGTGGAGGTTCTCGCCGGGCGGCACCAGGTGCGGGTGATTTACCAGGACCGCTCGTTTGAGATTGGCGCGGCGGTTTCCATCCTGGCGCTGCTGGTTTGCGGGGCGGGGCTGCGGAGGAGAAGTTAGCTGACGGTCATGCTCAAGAGGAACTCGATGTTGGTGCGCATTTTTTTGAGTTTGCCCAGGAGCAATTCCATGGCCTCGACCGGGGGCACGCCGGTGAGGGCGCGGCGGAGGAGGACGACTTTGTTGTATTCGTCGGGATGGTAGAGGAGTTCTTCCTTGCGGGTGCCGGAAAGCTCGATGTTGATGGAGGGGAAAATGCGGCGGTCCACCAGATGGCGGTCGAGGTTGACCTCCATGTTGCCGGTGCCCTTGAATTCCTCAAAGATGACCTCGTCCATGCGGGAGCCGGTATCCACCAGGGCGGTGGCGATGATGGTGAGGGAGCCGCCTTCCTCGATGTTGCGGGCGGCGCCGAAAAAGCGCTTGGGCTTGTGGAGGGCGTTGGCGTCCACGCCGCCGGAGAGGATTTTGCCGGAATGGGGCTGGATGGTGTTGTAGGCCCTGGCGAGGCGGGTGATAGAGTCAAGAAGAATAACAACGTCGCGTTTATGCTCGATCATGCGCTTGGCCTTTTCGCTGACCATTTCGGCGACCTGGACGTGGCGTTCGGGGGGTTCGTCGAAGGTGGAGCTGATGACCTCGGCACCGCGGCAGGTGCGTTCCATGTCGGTGACTTCCTCGGGGCGCTCGTCAATGAGAAGGATGAAGAGGTAGGCTTCGGGGTTGTTTTTGAGGATGGCGTTGGCCAGCTTCTGCATGAGGACGGTTTTGCCGGTGCGGGGCGGGGCGACGATCAAGCCGCGGGTGCCTTTGCCGATGGGGCAGACCAAATCGAGGACGCGGGTGGAAAGCTCGTCGGAGGTTGTTTCCAGGAGGAAGCGCTTGTTGGGGAAGAGGGGGGTCAAGTTGTCAAAATGGGTTTTGTCCTTGGCCTTGTCCGGCTCTTCGGTGTCCACGGCCTCGACTTTGAGCAGGGCGAAGAAGCGCTCCTTATCCTTGGGTGGGCGGATTTGGCCGGCGATGAGATTGCCGGTTTGGAGGTCGAAGCGGCGGATTTGGGAAGGGGAGACGTAAATATCCTCAGGGCAGGGAAGGTAATTGAAGCTGCGGGAGCGCAAGAAGCCGAAGCCTTCGGGGAGGATTTCGAGGACGCCTTCGGAGAACAAGACGCCGGCGCGCTCGGCGTTTTTTTGGAGGATCTGGAAGATGATCTCGTGCTTGCGCATGGTGCCGAAGTTTTCGATGCCCATCTCCTTGGCCATGTGGTTGAGGTCCAGCATGGCCATGGCCTGGAGTTTGGCGATGTTCATCGAACTACCGGGGTGCGCGCCGGTGGTCCAGACCGGTTCGTCCATCGAATGGGCTTCGACCGGGCGGGTGGGGGGTTCGAGCTTCATTTCCTGGGGCGGGGCGGCCGCTTCCTTGCCGGCGGGAAAATCGGGCGGTGGAGGGGAGGGCGGCAGGGGCGCGGCCGTTGGGGCGGGGGCTTTGGCGGCTTTCTTTGAGACTCGTTTAGTGGCGGCTTTAGGCATGGTAAAAAATCGGTTGGCGGATGATGGCCGGGGGCAGGACGCCCCCGACACCGCGGGCCAATGGGGATATAACCTGAAAGATGTTAATATGGCAAGGGAAACTTTGAGGTTAATTCGCGCACACGTTCCTTTACTTTGTGGGCGGTGTCAAGATTCTTAATGTCGAGCAGGACCTCGCTGAGCATGTCGGCGACGGCGGCCATCTGCGGCTCCTTCATGCCGCGGGTGGTGACGGCCGGGGTTCCCAGGCGGATGCCGCTGGCCTGGAATGGGGAGCGGGTCTCAAAGGGGATGGTGTTTTTGTTTACGGTGATGCCGGCTTCGTCGAGGGCGGCCTGACAATCCTTGCCTGTCAAGCCGCGGGCGCCGACGTCCACCAACATGAGATGGGTGTCGGTGCCGCCGCTGACGAGGCGGAAGTGGTTGTGGAGCATCCCATCGGCCAGAGCGCGGGCGTTGGCGGCAATCTGGGCCTGGTAAGAGCGGAAGGAGGGTTGCAAGGCTTCGTGAAAACAAACGGCCTTGGCGGCGATGACGTGCATGAGCGGGCCGCCTTGAATGCCCGGGAAGACCTGGGAGTCAATCTCCCTGGCGAATTTTTCTTTGCAGAGGATCAGGCCGCCGCGCGGGCCGCGCAAGGTTTTGTGGGTGGTGGTGGTGACAAAATCGGCGTGTTGCATCGGGCTGGGATGAAGCCCGGCGGCGACCAGGCCGGCGATGTGGGCGATGTCGGCGAGCAGGAAGGCGCCGACCTGGCGGGCGATTTCGCCCATGCGCTGGAAATCAATGGTGCGCGGGTAGGCGCTGGCACCGACGGTGATCATGCGCGGGCGGTGTTCCTGGGCCATGATGAGCAATTGATCGTAATCAATCAGTTCGTCGTCCTTGCGGACGCCGTAATGGACGATTTCGAAAAACCGGCCGGAGAAATTGGCTTTGTTGCCGTGGGTCAAATGGCCGCCGTGGGAGAGGTCCATGGTGAGGAGCTTATCGCCCGGCTTGAGGACGGCGAAATAGACGGCCATGTTGGCCTGGCTGCCGGAATGGGGCTGGACATTGACATGCTCGGCGCCGAAGAGCTTTTGGGCGCGCTGGATGGCCAGACGCTCGACGGCATCCATGTGCTCGCAGCCGCCGTACCAGCGTTTGCCGGGGTAGCCTTCGGCGTATTTGTTGGTCAGGACGGAGCCTTGGGCCTCCATGACGGCGGGGCTGACAAAATTCTCGCTGGCGATCAGCTCGATGTTTTCCTGCTGGCGCTGGCGCTCGAGGAAAATGGCGTCGGAGATTTCAGGATCAATGGCGCTGAGGCGCAAGGCGGCGGGAGTGGGTGGTAGTTCCATTTTATTGATGCGGAGTTGATGACGGCCCCCCTCAAAGGGTGTGGATAGGAAGACGTCCAGGATTTTGGCGGCCAGGTCCGGCGGGGTGTTTTTTGCACCGAGGCAGAGGATGTTGGCACAGTTGTGACGGCGGGAGAGGGAGGCGGTGTTTTCATCGGAGACCAGGGCGGCGCGGGCGCCGGGGACTTTGTTGGCGGCCATGCTCATCCCCAGGCCTGTGGCGCAAATCAAGAGACCGAACTGGCACTTTTTGGCGGCCACCAGCTCGGCGACGGCATGGGCGTAATCGGTGTAATCCACCGGCTGCGGGGAATGGGCGCCCAAATCGGCGAACGAAACGGCCTGGGCCTGCAAGTGTTCTTTGAGGAATTCCTTGAGGGCAAAGCCCTCGTGGTCGGAGCCGATGGCCACGCGGCGCTCGGGCATGGCGGCGGCGCTGGTGGGCAACTGCGCGGTTTGCTCCAGGTAATTGAGCATGGAGTAAATTCCTTGTTCGATCTGGTCGCGGCAGTAAGCGTAAGTTTCGTAAGGACCGCCGATGGGGTCGCCGATGTCCTTTTCAAAATCATCCAGGGTGTCGTCAAACTCGCGCAAGAGAAACGTCTTCTCGACGGCCTGTGGAAAGAGAACGTTGATGGAGTCCACATGGCTGTGGGTCATGCCAAAAATGTAATCGGCCTGCTCGACCAGCTCGCGGGTCAGGACGCGGCTGCGGGTGGCGGAGATGTCAATGCCCAGATCCTTGAGAGCGCGCACGGCGTGGGCACTGGGGGGCTGGCCTTCCAACGCGCCGACGCCGGCGGAGCGGACTTGGAAATCATTGCGATCCCGGACGGCGTGAAGGAAGAGGCCTTCGGCCATCGGGCTGCGACAGATATTGCCCGTGCATACAAAGAGAATGGTCTTCATTCCAGCGACAACAGGGGGAAACTGTGCTTGGCGGCGGGGGAATCGTCAACCGCGAAAATGCGGGCAGATTTGGGATTTGGACACATAAAAATAACTTGATTTACCTTGACTGGGCTTGACTGGGCTTGATTGGGCTTGATTGGCGCGGCTGAAACAGAATTCGGGAGAGGGGATGATGAAGGAGGACGGGAGATTGGAACAACAGGACGAATTGCGCCAGAGGCGCGGGGCTGAAACAGGGGGCGAACCACTTTTTTACTTTGACTGGGTTTGACATGGGGTTGGGCTTTAACGATAACGCTGGCGCTTCGTTTTCACCGGATGTAGCGGCGACTGGCCACTTGCCTTGGCCTTTGATTTGCCATACCCCTCCCATGCGAGATACCGTAGCATATTAGCTAAGTGGTGTCAAGCTCTTTTTAGTTTAGCCAGAAGGAATCGCTGGGCAAGCGGACGATCCATTTAAGAACAGAAAACGGAGGAAACGGAGACAACGCACGGCAGCTTGCAATACCAACCCCATTCGTGGGTCCGGCATTGCCAAAATCCAGCCCTCCTCCATTCGGCCTGTTAAGGGTGCAGGACAAAATTCTTCGTTAAGCAGACAGGCTGAGGGTGTCATTGCGTTTGGCGTGTTGATTGAGCCGGTGTTTCCAGAACTCGTCCAAGCGTCGGCTGCTGTGGATGCAGCGCAA
>Ga0187862_10002806_pt1 | contig 17313 bp, 9 predicted proteins | sample June2016WEW_10_1_FD_133003 | JGI IMG/M metagenome (GOLD analysis project Ga0187862, IMG submission 133003) | Peatland microbial communities from SPRUCE experiment site at the Marcell Experimental Forest, Minnesota, USA - June2016WEW_10_150 | ecosystem: Environmental > Terrestrial > Soil >...
ACCGTATTGCCCCGTGAGCGGAAAAATCCTTAAAGCACATTCTGAAATCGCTTATGCTAACCCCTTGAAAACCAGGGGCCACAGATCGAGTTTTTCCCCTCTATGGGATGACTGTGACAAATTCTCAATGACAAATTCTCAATCGTTGCAATCGCTGGAATCCAGTCCACGACACAACAGCACCCAAGAAAGTGATATGCGCCCGGCCCCTGCCATCGCGCAACTTTGCGCTCGCGCCTCGCCGCGGTCCGCTTATGCTTCCCTCATGCGCACCGTGACCGTTGCCTTGGGCAAGCGGAGTTATCCCATTCTCGTGGGGCCGGGCCTCCTTTCCGCGCTCGGTCGCTTGGCCGCCAAATTGGAATTGGGCCGCCGTTGCGCCGTGATCTCCGACCTTTCTGTCGCCCGCCTCTACGCCAAACCCGCGCTGGCCTCCCTGCGCGCCGCCGGTTTTGAGCCGCTCTTGATCACCGTCCCGCCCGGTGAAACGACCAAGAGCCTGAAAATGGTCCAGACCTGCTGCGACCTCCTCGCCCATCACCGCCTCGAACGAAAATCCTTCATCGTCGCCCTGGGCGGCGGCGTCGTGGGCGACCTGGCCGGTTTTGTGGCGGCGGTTTATTTGCGCGGCATTCCATTCCTCCAGGTTCCCACCACCTTGCTCGCCCAAGTGGACAGCTCGGTCGGCGGCAAAGTCGGCGTCAACCTCAAAGCCGGCAAGAACCTCGTGGGCGCCTTTTATCAACCCCGCCTGGTCCTCTGCGATTTGCGCACGCTCCGCTCCCTCCCGCTCCGCCAATTCCGCGCCGGGCTGGCCGAGGTCATCAAATACGGGATCATTTACGACGCCCGCCTCTTTGCCCGCCTCGAACGCGACCTGCCCCGCCTCTTGCGGCGCGACTCTGCGGCGCTGGCCGATGTGGTGGCCCGCTGTTGCCAGATCAAGGCCGACGTCGTCCGCCAGGACGAAACAGATACCGGCCTGCGCGCCATCCTGAATTTTGGCCACACCATCGGCCACGCCATCGAAAATATTGCCGGCTACGGCAAATACCTCCACGGCGAAGCCATCTCCATCGGCCAGGTGGCCGCCGCCAAATTGTCGGCCGCGATCACCGGCCTGCCGCCCGCCCAGGTGGCACGCATCGAAAAACTTTTCCTGCGCGCCGGCCTTCCGGTCGCCGTCAACCTCTCCGGGGCGGCCCGGTCCAGGCTCTTCGCCGCCATGCAACTGGACAAGAAAGTCATCGCCGGAGAAACCCAATTCGTCCTGGCGCGCCGCATTGGCCGGGCGCAGCCCGGACACAAAGTTTCCCCGGCTCTCCTGGAAAGAGTATTGACACCGCCGGCGCGCCCGGCAGCCGGTTAACCCATCATACGATCATGTCCGCCATCAGTGAAGCCATCGTCCGCGAATTCTTCGAGACGCACGGATTCCTTGTGCGCCAGGACCGCAAATATGAGGCCCGCGGGAAGCAGGAAGTGGACGGCATTGATTTCTTCGTCTGGAATCCGCAACCGCTCAAAACCGGCGCGCCCGCGCCCTTCATTCTGGATTCCGCAAACCTGCCCTCCATTGACCGCGCCATTGTGGTCGTGCGCGGCTGGCACACCGAATCCTTCGGACCGGCCCTGCTGGAAAACTCGCCCGAAATGTTCCGCTTTGTCGAGCCGGCGGTTTTTCAGCAAGCTGCCCGCGCTTTCAGCCCCGACCTCGCCCCCTTGAAGATTTTGATCGTCCCCTCCCTGGCGCAGACGGCCGCCTCGCGCGAGCAGAGCATTGCCATCTTGCGCGCCAAAGGCGTGGATGCCATCATTCCTTTTCGCACTATGCTGGTGGACCTGATCGCGCACACCGAGATCAACCGCAACTACGACAAATCCGACCTGCTCCAAGTCATCCGGGTGTTGAAGAACTACGACCTCTTCAAAGACCCCCAGCTCGAACTCTTCCGCCGTCCCCGCCGCCCCAAGCGCCCGCCCCGCGCATGATGTCCCCCTTTTCCCTTGCTTCCAAGCCGCAAACCCCTCTTCATGGAAATCACGAAAAAACCGGGCCTTAAAATTGGATTTATAGTCTTGACGGTTTGTGGCTGTGTGGCGGCCTTGGCGCAGCAGCCCGCCATTGTGGCCACCAGCGTGTCCGGCGCAAATTTGGTGCTCACCGGGAGCAATGGGCAGTCCGGCGGGACGTATTATGTGCTCACCAGCACGTACCTTCCCCTGCCGTTGAGCCAGTGGACGCCTGTTGCGGCCAATCTATTGGGCGCGAGCGGCGCGGGGCGGATTGAACGGGCAACGGTTTCCGTGGGGCGACACCATATCCTTAAGCCAGGCCAATTACTACGGAGATACCAACGACTATAGCTACGATTTGGGCCCAAACGGCTACAACGCCCTCTTCCATACCGGGGCGGAACCTTACACGAGTCCGGTGGGCTATTTTGCGCCCAACGGATATGGCCTATACGACATGGCTGGGAATGAATGGGAGTGGTGTTGGGATTGGTACGGGGCGCCGTATGGTCAACCCACTACTACTAATCCGACAGGATTTGCATCAGGGGGAGTCCGTGTTTTGCGCGGCGGCTTTTGGTATGACACCGCCAACTTCGCGCGGTGCGCCGATCGCTTCTACGACCTTCCGTCCAACGACTACTACTTCTTCTACGGGTTCCGTTGTGTGAGGGTGCCTTAATTCTTGCCCTTTTGCTCTTTAACCCTTTTGAATCTAACGGCTCCCTGACGCCTCCTGACGGGCATTCTAACGGGTCCAACCTCAAAAAAGACCAATGTTTACAGGGGTCCTAACGGGTTAACGGCTCCAGACCCCTGGAGAGGGGGAGCGCGCAGCCTGCATGGCTGCAGCCCTATCAAAGACTCAGTGTGGACTCCCGCCCCCCATCAAGCGGGCTTGGAGCGTCTTGAAGTTGCGCGTGGGATGACGGACCATGATGCGCCGAAGCGCCAGCGGGGGCGTGGCGGGCGTGTTGACGCCAAAGTCCGTGGTGCAGGCGGCCCGATAACCGGCCTCCATCACCAGATCCCGCACCGCCTCGTTCCAATCCCCATACGGGTAACAGAAATCCTCCACGGCGACCCCGAACTTGTCCTCGAGTTTCTTTTTGCTGGCCAGGATTTCCTCCTGCGCGTCCCGCAGGCTCAGCCGCGTCAGGCGCGGATGGCTCAACGAGTGCGAGCCGATGCGATGCCCCGCCCGCAGCCACTCCCGCACCTGGACCGCATCCATCAACTGTTCGGGAACTTCCCCTTCGCGCTGTTCCCATTCATTGAGTTTGCCGATGTAATCCAGGACCAGGAATTGCGTGGCGTGGAATCGCTTCTCGGCCAGTGGCTCCAGGGCGTTGTGAAAAACATTGCGGAAACCGTCGTCGAAAGTCAGCACGAACCGGCGGCTGTGCGCGCCCTCCCCGTTGGCGGCGGCCTGGGCCGGCGCACAAGCCTCGAAGCCGGCCTGCCGCAATTCTCCCAGTTGCCGGACAAACACGTCCCGCCGGACGTAAAGCCCTTTCAGGCGGACTTGCGGCGGGCGAGGAGCAATCTTGTGGTACATGAGGATCGGGACGCCCGTCTGGAACAATTCGAGAAATGGCGGCAGCGAATGAAATTGCTCTGGCACGGACCGGCGCATCCGTGCAATCTTACCACAAATCCACTGGAGACCAAGCCGAATCGAAGGCTCCCATCGAAGATGGCCGCAAGCGGCCCTCGGTCGAAAATGGAACTGGATATTTGCGACTGGATATTTCGGCGCGACTGGATATTTGCGATTGCAACCGGCAGCCTGTCTTATTAGCATCCCCCTGCATGAATCTTATAAAAGAAACTTCTCTTCACCGGAGTTGGCTGCTGGCAGCCGCATTTATCGCATCCAGCTTTTGGCAAACCCAAACCACGCTCGCCGCGGCGGCAAACACCTATGCGCCGCCCGCCTCCCCGCGCGCCAGTTACAGCTTCAATCCCAACTGGAAGTTTATCAGGCAGGATGTCCCCGGCGCGGAAAACCCGGATTTCGACGACTCGGCTTGGACCACCGTCAGCTTGCCCCACACTTACAACGATGTGGACTCTTTCTCCGTCATCATTAGCCACAGCGGCGGAGACAGGGGCGCCTGGTCCGGCATCACCTGGTATCGCAAGCACTTCAAGCTGCCAGCGGCCGCCAAAGGCGGAAAAGTCTTTGTCGAGTTTGAAGGGATGAAACAAGCCGGCCATTTTTGGGTGAACGGCAAACCCGCCGGCAAATTCGAGAACGGCGTCAGCGCCTGCGGGCTGGACCTGACTGATTTGGTGAATTATGACGGCGACAATGTCTTCGCCGCCAAAGTGGACAACAGCAACAATTACAGAGAGGAGGCGACGGGCCAGACCTATCAATGGATGGGGCGCGATTTCGATCCCAATTACGGCGGCTTGAACCACGACGCCTGGCTGCATCTCACGGGCAAGGTCTATCAAACCCTGCCGTTATTGGAGAATCTTGACACCACGGGCGTCTATATCTATCCGTCCCATTTTTCCATCCCCGCGAAAAGCTGCGACGTGACCGTGGAAGCGCAGGTCAAGAACGAATCCCAGGCGCGGCAGAACATCACTTTATCGGCGGTGGTGGTGGATGCCGACGGGGTGGCGCGCGCCAAGCTGCCGGGAGACTCTTCGGATCTGCCCGCCGGCCAGACGGCAGTCATCAAGGCGACCGGCCCCCTGGCGGCGACGCGTTTCTGGGACGTGGCCGACCCGTATCTTTATGATGTGTATTCGATATTGACGGTCAATGGAAAGGTGGTGGACGTCTGCAAGACCCACACCGGTTTTCGCCAGGCCGAATTCAAAGGCGGGGCGGGCACTGGCGGCCTCTGGCTCAACGGCCATTTTGAGTATCTGAAGGGTTTCGCCGAGCGGGCCGTCAACGAGTGGGCCGGCCTGGGCCAGGCCTATCCGGATTGGATGCACGACTTCAACGCCCAGTTGATTCGCTCCACTCACGGCAACTACATGCGCTGGATGCACATCTCACCCCAGATGGTGGATGTCCGCGCGTGCGACAAGGCGGGCATCGTGGAGGTTTGTCCGGCGGGTGACAAGGAGCGCGATGTCACCGGCCCGCAATGGAACCAGCGCATTGAAGTCATGCGCGACTCCATGATTTATTTCCGCAACAATCCCAGCATTGTTTTCTGGGAGGCGGGCAACACTTCCGTCACCCCCGATCAAATGCAGGAGGTGGTGGCGCTGCGCAAAGAGTTGGACCCGATGGGCGGGCGGGCCATGGGCGCGCGCGACGGCAACGCCGACAGCCCGGCGATCACGCCGATCGCGGAGTACTTCGGCGTGATGATGCCCCAGGACAGGCGCCTGGACACGGTCACCAGTCCCTCCGCCATCTTCCGCGGCTACAGCCTGGATCGGCGCGACCGCGCCCCGGTGCTGGAGTTCGAGGATTTGCGCGATGAAGTCGGCCGCCGGTTCTGGGACGATTTCTCCCCGCCTCATTTCGGCTTCAAAAAAGGTCCCCAGGACACCTGGAACTACAATCAGGAGACCTTTTGCCTCCAGGCCGCCCAACGCTACAACGATTATTGGATCAACCGCATTTCCAACCCCGACCCGGCTCACGCCAGATGGTCGGGCTACGCTTCCATTTACTGGTCGGACGAAAACGCCGACGGACGCCAGGACAGCAGCGAAGTCTGCCGCGTCAGCGGCAAAGTGGACGCCGTGCGCCTGCCCAAGGAAGCTTACTACCTCTATCGCGTGATGCAAAGCACCGCCCCGGACATCCACATCATCGGCCACTGGACCTATCCAACCAACACTGTCAAGACCATGTATGTCGCGGCTAACAATTGCCAGTCGGTCGAGTTGTTCGTCAACGGCAAATCGCACGGCGTCAACTCCGCCCCGGAGAGGGGTTATATCTTTGCCTTCCCGCAAATCGCTTTTGAACCCGGCGTCATCAAGGCGGTCGCCATGGCGGACGGCAAAGCCCTCGCCCAGGACGAAATCCAGACGGCCGGCGAGCCCAAAGCGATCAAGCTCACCCCGCACAAGGGTCCCAATGGCTTTCAGGCGGACGGCTCGGACGTCGTGTTTTTTGACGTGGAGGTTGTGGACGCGCAGGGGCGGCGGTGTCCGACCGACGAAGCGCGGGTGGATTTCAAACTGGACGGCCCAGCCATCTGGCGCGGCGGTTACAACAGCGGCATCCCGCATTCAGTCAATAATTGCTACCTCCTCACGGAGGATGGCATCAACCGGGTGTCCATTCGTTCGACCTTGAAGCCAGGCGCCATCACTCTCACCGCCACGCGGGAGGGGCTTGCGCCGGCCACTGTGGAAGTCCAGTCCAACCCGGTGGCAATCCAGGCCGGGCTGATCGGAATGGCTCGATAAACATTGCAGTCCACCGGGCGATAGGCGGATTTCGCTTTACCAGAAAACAGGTCCCGTGCATAGTTCCCGCATGAACACGCAAAAACAGTCCCCTGTCGCGCCCCTGCGCCAACAAATGAAAATTCTATCGCGATTCGCCCTGCTGGCTGGTTTGTCCCTGCCCATCCACGCCGCCCAGCCCTATCGGGAGATCACCGTGCCGACCATCGCCGAGGCCGCCGCCGTGTTTCCAAAGCCTCCTGCCGAATATAGCGCCATCCACTGGGCTATCTGGGGAGGGCCCCAGAGCAAGGAGCGCATCATCTCGGACATTGACATGATTGCCGCCAACGGCGGCGGCATTTACATGATCAACAACTCGCAGAGAGTCAAGCCCGCGTATCTCTCCCCCGAGTATATGGACATGGTCAAGACGGCCGTCGAAGAATGCAAAAAAAATGGCATGAAAGTCTGGATTGAAGGCGACTGCGGCTATCCCGACGGATTCGCCGGAGGCCTCATCAGCAGGGACTATCCGCTCTTGGGCATGCAGGGCATTGTCTCCGATGCGCACTGCACCGTTGCCGCCGGCGAGACGCTGGATATTCCGCTGCCTGTTGATACCCTGGGCCTCGTGGCCAATCCGCGCCCCGCCGCCCCGCCGCCGGCCGCGGACGCGCCCGTGCCGGAGAGCAAAGAGATGCCGCTGCCTGCTGACGGAATCTTCAAATATGCGGTGCCCAGGGGAGGAGCGGGGGAGCTAACCGTTCAACTCCCCAACGCCGAGTTGCGCTACAGCCTTTCTGTCGGCGAGCCGTTCTCCATCCCGGTGCCTCCTGGCACCAAGGCCATCTCCCTCCGCAGCGGCGGGGGCGGCGGGGGCGGTCGCGGGCGTGGTGGACGGGGCGGCGGCGGGGGCGGGGGGGGAGGCGGAGGCGGGCCCACGGTGGTGCCGCTGCCCGCGGACGGACATCTGAAATGGACGGCGCCTGCCGGCACGGGGTCGTGGGAGCTTACCTTTATCCGGCACGCTTACCGCACCTCGCCCACACGCAACGACAATGGGGTGGATGGCGGCGCCACCAAGGACAGTCTTTACTCGCTGATTGACTTTCTGGATCCCGTGGCGACGGAGACCTACTTGAGAGTCATTTACGGGGCCTACGAGAAGGCGCTCGGCGACGAGTTCGGCAAAACGGTCCTGGGCTTCCGCGCCGACGAAACCGACTACACGGGCGTCAGCCCCTGGACGCCCAAGCTGCTGGAAACCTTTCAAGCGATGAAAGGCTACGACTTCAAACCTTACATCCCGCTGATCTTCGGCGGCGGCAGGTTGACCACCGAGGCGCAGCGCGCCAAGGCCGACTACTGGGATGTCTGGAGCGCCATGTTTCGCGACAATTTCTACAAGCACATGGAAGACTGGTGTACGGCGCGCAACATGGAATTCTGCGTCCATCTCAATCACGAAGAGACGATGATGGGAGGGGGCGGAGATATGATCAAAAACGAAGGCTCCTTCTGGCGCGACATGCGCTATGTCGGCGTCCCCGGCATTGATAATCTCAACCAGATCCGGCCGGGCATTGTCGCCGATTTCCCCAAGATCGCCGCCTCGGCCGCCCACGTCAATGGCCGTCCCCAAGCCTGGGAGGAAGAGGGGGGCGGGACGGGCGCGGACGGCAAGTATGTCGCTGACTACAACCTGGTTCGTGGAGTCAACTTCAACAATGTCCGCGGCATGAACAGCGCCGGAGGCTCGGAAATCGGCCACTATGTCAGCCGCGCCCAATACCTCCTGGCCATGGGGCGGCCGGCGGCTCAGGTCGTCTATCTTCACCCGACCGACAGCATGTGGATGAATGACAAGGAATCCGACGACATGACTCTCAAGTTGGTGACCCAATTGCTGGAGCATCAGATTGACTTCGATCACATTGACTCGGATGAACTGGCCTCCGTCCTCACCCTCAACGAAGGCACCTTGAAAAACCTGAGCGGGCAAATCTATCGGGGCGTGGTTTACCCGACCTCCACCGTCATCACCAAAGCGGTGCTGGAGCGCCTGCGCGCCTTTGCCGACGCCGGCGGCAGGGTCGTCTTCGTGGGCCGGACCCCGACGATGGTGGTGGACCGCACTTTCCTCAATGCCGGTGGGCCGCCGGACTTGAGCTTTGCCACGCTGGAGCCGTCCGCGGAAATCACTGACCGCGTCGTCGCCGCGCTGCCGCCCCCGGACGTGAAACTGGACACCCCCTGTCCTCCGATCAAATACATCCACCGCTATTACAAGGATGGGGACGTGTATTTCTTCTTCAACGAATCCACCGAGACGCAGACGCGCACCGCCACCCTCGCAGGCAAGGGTCCCGTTCACGTCTGGGACGCGAATACCGGGACGATTCAACCGCTGGCGGGCGTCGGGCCGGCGACGGGCAGAGTGGCGGTGCCGCTGACGCTGGCCAATCACGAAACCCGTTTCATCGTGATCGGGGGCGCGCCCTGAACAGCCGCGCTGGAAACCGGTTCACTGCGCGCGCTCCGCGGCGGCGATCTTGGGCGGGGGAGTGGCGGGCCGGAAATCACTCCGCGGGAATTGAAATTCCAGATCGGGAATGGCGGTTATAATTGTCGCACCAGCACCGCGCTTTTCACCTGGCTCTGTCGGGAGACGCTCATGGCGGTGATTTTCCACGCGCCGCCGGCGGGTTCAATCTCAAAATCGGCCGAATATTCGTTCACACGCGAGTGGATGTGACCCCAGTGCTCCACCGTTCCCTCCACCTGCCAGGTCAGGCGCTCGGCGAAGCCGCTTTTGCTCTTGCTCTCCGCCGGCTCGGTCTGGATGACTTTGACCTCTTGCACACGGGCGACGGCGCCGCCCTGCTCCTGCATGATCAGCCCCTGTTTGATTTTCAAATACAAATCGGCCAGCAAATCCCCCTGCACACTGCGCGCCAGCGCGTCGTAAATGTCCGACTCGCTGTGATAGTCGAACGCGCGATAGACATTGCGCAGGAGCGAGGCGGCGACCGCCTCGCGCGATTTCTCCCCCGTGGAGATGGCGGTCACCGCCGGCAGCGGCGGCGCGCCGGGATTGTCCCATTTGAAAACCGGGTTGAGCGGATAGAACGTGAACCGCGCCCCCTTGTCATAGGCAAAAACCACCGCGGGAGCCGCGAGCGTTTGGTCGTTGAACAGCGTCCACTTCAATTCGACGTGGCCCGGCGCGCCCTTGGTGGAATAGGTCAGCATCGCTCCCACGCGCGCCGTCCACGCGCTCAGCCGCTGCGGCTGGGCGCTCATGGCGAAATCCTTGAAATCCACTCCGTAAAAATCCAGCCGGTCCAGCTTCGGCTTCACCACCACCCCGTCTATTTTCATTTCGTTTTGTCCGGTAAAAAACGTTTCCAGCCCCGCCCGCGCCGCGGCCTGCTCGGAAACCTCGATGAAATCCGGGTTGGCGCGCGCGACCGGCTGCCACGTTTCCAGCGTGAGCAGCGGCATGAGGATTTCCACGCGGACCTCCTCGTTCTGGATATAGATGAAGGTGTAGGTCGCCGAATAGCTGGTTATGCCCATGTTCCGCCGCTGCCTCTCCTCCTCCCGCGCCTTCTCCTCCGCGTCACCGGCCGCCACCGGCCGCGAAGTTTCATTCCAATCAAACGCCACCGTCACGACATCTTCCTCGCCCGGGATGCGCACCGGCGGCTCGGCGGGCAGCCCTGCGCGCGTGACCACCAAATCCACAATGGCGGGGATCACCGCCGAATTGCCGCCGAAATGTTGCTGGAACGTCAGAGCCGTTGGCGGCCGGTCCAGCGGATATTCCAGCGTATAAACGATGGTCGTGGACATCAAATCGGTCACCGGCAGCCCCTCCGCCGGCAGCTCCGGCACTTCCATTTTCACCACCTTGCCTTCGAGCCGGTTGCCCGCCGCGTCGCGGATGATCAAGTCGTCGAGCAAATACTTCTGATGCTTCATCGCGGAGTTGGTGATGTCCGACGTGGCGACGCGTGATTGCGCGTTGACATAAATGCCGTAAATGGGCAGAAAATCCTCCGGCATCACGGCAATCTTCATTTCCAACCGGTCGCGCTGAACCAGGGCCTGGCAGGAGATCAGCGAAATCGGATGGGCCGAAAGCAACGGCGCGGCCAGCAGCAGGCCAGCCGCCGCCGCGCGGCGCAGCCCCGTTGCCCAGGCCTGGAATTTTACCGCGCCTTTAATCCAGCTCTTGGCAAAAGTGGTTTGCGTCTGTTTATCCATATAACTGGTGTCGCGGCGCCAGTTTGAAAGTAGGTGATGGACTTACGGACTGCAAGCAGGAACGCGCGCCAACAACTCGGAAACTGGAAATGGAGGCCGCCACGCAAGCTTGACATTGCGGCGCCGCGACTTAGGATTTGCCCCATGAACCCGGCAATCATGACGCTTCCTTTCATCGGCGGCTGCCGCGGATTCACCGGGCAATCATCAGGGCAATTATGAGCATCAACCCGCTGTTTCCGCCGAGAATCTTGCTGGCCGCCCTGTGCGTCGCCTTGATGCCGGCTTCTGTCCTTGGGCAATCCAGCCTCTCCGCTTCCCAGGCCTACACCTGGAAGAATGTCACCGTCAAGGGCGGCGGCTACATCCCGGGGTTTGTCTTCAACCCCACCCAGCCGGGCCTGGCCTACATCCGCACCGATATCGGCAGTTCCTACAAATGGGACAACGCCGCCAAAAAATGGATTCCCCTGACCGACTGGTGCGGCGTCGGCAATTTCCACGGCTCGGAAAGCATCGCCACCGATCCCATTGACCCGCAGCGCGTCTATATCGCCGCGGGAATGGGTCCCGGCCAGGCGGCGATCCTGCGCTCGATGGACCAGGGCAAGACTTTTCAGGTCGTCAATGTCCCATTTCAGATGGGAGGCAATTCGTCGGGACGGGGAGTTGGCGAACGCCTGGCCATTGATCCGAACGACAACGACATTCTTTATTTTGGTTCCCGCTCCGCCGGCCTTTGGATGAGCAAAGATGCGGCGCTGACCTGGAATAAGGTGGATGGCTTCCCGCCGGCCCCGGCGCCCGCGGCCACCAATGCCGCCAGTCCGCGCGCCGAAGCGGGCGCCAGGGCGGCGGCTCCTGGGGACGCGGCCGAAGGCGCGCGGCGCGGTCGTGGCGCTGGCGGCGGCAGAGCCGGAGGCGCGGGGTTGAGCTTCGTCGTCTTCGACCCCGGCACCGGGACCCGCGGCCATCCGACTCAAAAGATTTACGTCGGCTCGACAGAACGCGGGAAAAACCACCTGTTCCGCAGCGCCGACGCGGGTCAAACCTGGCAGCCCGTTCCTGGTCAGCCCGCGGATTTTGTCGCCTTTCATGCGGCCTTCGATGCGCAGGGCATGCTCTACGTGGTCTATGATACTGCCGCCTATCCGGGCACGACGGTGACCAACGGGGCGGTTTGGAAACTCAATCCCCAGGACGGCACATGGACGGACATTACCCCGGTGAAGGATCCAAACCGGTATCCGGGCGGCTACGGGGGAATTGGGATTGATCGCCAGCATCCGGGCACAGTGGTGGTGGCTTCAATGAACCGGAAGATTCCGGGCGGGGAGGACGACGAGCGCATTTACCGGACCACCGACGGAGGCAAAACTTGGAATGACCTCACCCCAAAATCCCACCGCGATTCATCCGCTTCGCCCTACGTGCCGTGGGCGGGAGCGTATGATGCCACCGTGAAGAATCCCCAGGCCTCGGTGGGTTGGTGGATTACTGCGCTGGCCATTGATCCATTCGATTCCAAGCACGTCTGCTATACCACCGGCGCAACGATCTGGAATACGACCGACATCAATAACGCCGATTCCGGCGGAGACACTCATTGGGGGATTTGGGCGGACGGGATTGAGGAAACCGCCATTCTCTGCCTCATCAGTCCGACCGCCGGCGCGCATCTGATCAGCGGCTTCGGGGATATTAGCGGCTTCACCCATGACGACCTGGACGTCAGTCCCCCCCAAGGGCCGAATGCCCACCCGTTGTTCGCCAACACCGGCTGGTTGGATTTCGCCGAGAAGAATCCCAGCGTCGTTGTGCGGACGGGTAGCCGTCCGTTTCACCCTCCCTATGAGGGCACGATGGCGTACTCATTGGACGGCGGACATAATTGGAAGCCCTTCACCATCAGCGGCGCCGTTGCCGATGGCGGCAGGCGGGGCGGTGGCGGCGGGGGAGGAGGCTCCCGGGTCATTCTGTCGGCGGATGGGTCGGTTTTCATGAGCACGGGTGGAACCCCGCGAATTTCCACCGACCACGGCGCGACGTGGAAGGATGTCACAGGGCTGCCTTCTGGCGTCAGCCCGATTGCCGACCGCTCCAACCCGGCCAAGTTTTACGCTTTGGACGCGGCGGAGCATCGGATGTATCTGAGCACCGACGGCGGGGCAACCTTCACCAACAGCTACCAAGTCACCGGCCTGCCTGCCGCCGGATTTGGCGGCGGCGGCGGCGGGCGTGGCGGGCGCGGCGGTGGAGGCGGGGCCGGGCAATTGGTCGCCGTGGGTGGCAGAGAGGCAGACCTTTGGGTTGTTGGACGGGCGCTTTACCATTCCAGCGATGGCGGCCAAAACTTCAAGGAAATCCCCAACCACCCGCCCATTGGTCATTTGAGCTTTGGGAAGGCTGCGCCGGGCAAGGACTATCCCGCCATTTATGTGGCCAATGGTGATCAAAGCGGCGGTGCGGAAGCGGGGCTTTACCGTTCCGATGACCAGGGCGCCACCTGGGTCCGCATCAACGATGCGCAGCACCAATGGGGCAACCGATTCGAATGCATCTTGGGCGACCCGCGCATTTATGGACGTGTGTATGTCGGCACCAATGGACGAGGAATTTTCTACGGCGACATCGCCAACTAGCAAATACAACGAGCCAAACTAATATGAAAACAGAAACCAGCAAACGCTTATGCGGCCGGCTTGGCGCCGCAGCCTGGGCCGCTCTTGGCCTGGCCCTTTTCAGCCATCAAACCCCTGCGCAGGGGGCTTCAAACCCAATGCCTCAGGTCGTCACCGAAAATGGTCGCCATGCCCTCTTTGTGGACGGCGCGCCCTTCCTGATGCTGGGCGCGCAGTGCCACAATTCCAGCGCGTGGCCGGACCTGCTCCCCAAAGTTTTTGGGGCCATTGATGATCTCCACGCCAACACCTTGGAAATCCCGGTCTATTGGGAGCAATTCGAGCCGGAGCAGGGCCGCTTCGACACTTCGGTTGTTGACTTGATCCTAAAGCAGGCCCGGGAACACAATGTGCGTCTGGTCCTCCTCTGGTTCGGCACCTGGAAGAATGGCAGCCCGCACTACATGCCCCTCTGGACCAAAAGCCAGACCAATCTCTACACCCACATCATGGGCAATCGCGGCCGCAGCGTGGATTCCCCGTCGCCTCTCGCGGAGGCTGCCATGCAGGCCGACATGAAAGCCTTCAGCGCCCTGATGCGCCACCTCAAGGCTGCCGATCCCCAACACACCGTCATCATGATCCAGGTTGAAAATGAGCCGGGAGCATGGGGCAGCATCCGCGACTATTCACCGGAGGCGGAAAAAGCGATTGCCGGGCCGGTGCCGGCAGAGTTCTTGAAGGCGTTGGGCGGCAGAAACGGGGCCGCCAGCGCCGCCGGAAATTGGCGGGAGGTTTTCGGCGACAACGCCGATGAGTATTTTCAGGCCTATAGTGTGGCCCACTACATCGGCCAGGTCGCCGCGGCCGGCAAGGCCCAATACCCGTTGCCCATGTACGTCAACGCCGCCTTGCGCGATCCTCTCAGCAATCCCCGCGCCGGCACCTACGAAAGCGGCGGCGCCACTGACAATGTGCTGGACATTTGGAAGGCCGCCGCTCCCGCCATTGATATTCTCGCGCCCGACATTTATATGAACGACAGCGTCAAATATCTCGCCGTGCTGGACCATTATTCGCGGCCCGACAACCCCCTCTTCGTCCCGGAGACCGGCGGTACCGGCAACGCTTCCCGGATGTGCTTTGCCGCGCTGGGACGCGGAACCATCGGCTGGTCGCCCTTCGGCCTTGACTACACGCGCGCAACGCCGGAGTCGCTCGCGCCAGTCGGGATGAATTACCGGATGCTCGAACCGATCATGCGCGAGGTGGCCCGGCTCAATTTCGAAGGCAAAGTCAAGGCGGTGGAAGAGGAGACAGGCCAAACGACCGCCACCCTCGACTTTGGGCAGTGGAGCGCGATCATCAACTTTACCGGAGCCGGCGGTGGACGTGGCGGCAGGGGAGGGCGCGGCGAGCGTGGAGCGGCGGCGGCAAACCCCGCCGCAACGAATACGATGGATGCTGGAGCAGCCCCTCCGCCCGCGCCGACGGGACGCGCCCTGGTTGCGCAAATAAGCGAAAATCAATTCTTCATCACCGGCAGCTCTTGCACCATCGAATTCCAGCCGGCCTCCGGAGCGCATCGCGACTTTATCCGCGTTGAGGAGGCGGCGCCCCTGGAAAGGACCGCCAACTCTTCCGCAGGCGCGAAGCCCTACTCGGCGGCTTCCGCTTTCCATGTCCTGCGCTTCCTCAACGGGGACGAGACGGACCGCGCCATGCCCTTTGGCACCGCGCCTGAAACACTGCGCGTTACCCTAGGAACCTATTGATCGGCCACCAAATGAAAAGACAAGCTGTCTCTCCACTAATTCCCGCCGCCGGCCGTCTGGCGAAATTCGCCGGCGGGCTTGCCCTGCTGGCCGCGGTGGCTTCCGTGGCACCGGCGCGCGCCGGAGGTTACACCAACCTCAGTGTGTGTGTCTATTTCCGATACCAGGAGGTCCACTCCATCCCCGGCGACCTCGCGCGCTTTTCCAACCAATGGGCCAAGCTCGAAAAACAGGTCAAGGTGGACAAGGTTTATTTGGAAACCACCCGCAACGCCGAACTGGCCACCGCCTCCGACGTGGAAACGTTGAAAAAATTCTTCAATGACCGCGGCATCAAGACTTCCGGCGGCCTGGGCCTGACCGTGCAGGAAGGCAACGGCTTTCAATCCTACGACTACAGCGCTCCGGCGGATCGCGACAAGATCAAGTCCATGTCTGAGTTCACGGCCCGACACTTCGACGAGATCATCCTGGACGACTTCTATTTTTCAAACAACAAGGGCGATGACGCCATCCAGGCCAAGGGCAGCAAGAGTTGGACGCAATTCCGCACGGAGTTGATGGATGAGGTTTCCAAAAACCTGATCATCGCCCCCGCCAAGGCTGTGAATCCCAATGTCCGCATCATCATCAAATATCCCAACTGGTACGAGAGCTTCCAGGGCCTGGGTTACGATCTGGCGGTCGAGCCGAAACTTTTTGACGCCATTTACACCGGCACCGAAACGCGCAACGCCGAGGGCGGCCAGCGCCTCCAGTCCTACCAAAGCTACCTCCAAACCGAGTATTTCAACCGCATCAAGCCCGGCGCCAACCAGGGCGGCTGGATTGATGGCGGCGGCGACGCGCGCTACGCCGAACAGTTCTGGGACACTCTTTTTGCCAGGGTGCCGGAAATCATGCTCTTCAACTCCCAGCAAATCATGCAAGGCCTGGGCGGACGCGGCGGACGTGGCGGACGCGGTGGAAACAGCGGCGGCGGCGGTGGGGCGGCCGAACCGGACACCAATGCCATCCTCGCCAATCTGATGGCGCCCATCCCCCAGGCGGACGGCTCGACTTACACCCCGGACATGGTGGCCCGAACGGGGGGCTATTGCGCCGAGATCCTGGATCGCTTTCTCGGCCAATTGGGCCAGCCCATCGGCGTTCCCACCTACAAGCCCTGCAACTCCGTCGGCGAGGCCTATCTGCCCGATTACCTCGGCATGGTGGGCGTTCCCATTGATCTGGTGCCGGATTTCCCCACCAACGCTTCGACCATCCTGCTCACCGCGGCTTCCAAATACGACCCCGATTTGGTGGCCAAGACCAAAAAATTTGTGCAGAACGGCGGCCAGGCCATCGCCACCACGGGATTAATAGAGGCCCTCGGCGACAAAGGCTTCCAGGACATTGCCGAGATCGAAGTCACCGGCCATCGCGTGCTCGCCACCGGCTTTGGCGGTGGTCGCGCCGGTTTTGGAGGAGGCCGTGGTCGCGGCGCAGACGCCACCGGGGCGCCGCCGCCTCCAAGCCTCAACATGCTCCTGCCGCAAATGCGGCATTTTGAAAACGATACCTGGACGTCCATGGAATTCAGCACCGCCGATTCCGGCTATCCGATGCTCGTCCGCGCCGCCTACGGCCGGGGCAACTTCTATGCCCTGGCGCTCCCGGATGATTTCGCGGACCTTTACCGCCTCCCTCAAAGCGTGCTCGCCCAGCTTCGCAACCTCCTGGGCCGCGACCTCTTCGTCAGTCTTGACGCTTCCGACCACGTCAGCCTCTTTGCCTACGACAACCACACCTTCATTGTCCAGAATTTCCAGTCGCAGCCGGTGACCACCCGCGTCTCCGTGGTCCGCGCGTCGGCCTTGCGCGATCTTCTCACCAACAACAGGATTTCCCCCTCTCAAGGCGGCGGCGGGGGCGGGTTTGGCCGCGGAGGTCGCGGCGGGGTTGCCGGAAACGGCGGCGCTCTCTTCGAGGTCCCGGTTCCAGCCCACTCCTTCCGCGTCTTCGCGGCGGAATAGCGCCGGATCAGGTCTCCCGCCCGGTTGATTGCCGGATTCCAGATTTTAGAGCATTTCAATAAATAGTGTAGCCATTTTAGAGGAGTGTGGTATGGTCTGTCCATGCGAACGCTTTCTTTGGATCTCCGTGAACGAATCCTTGTTTCCTACGACTGTGGCGAGGGCACTCGCGCCGAGATTGCCCATCGTTTTCGGGTCTCCCTGGGCCTGGTCAAGAAGCTCCTGCGGCAGCGTCGG
>Ga0187862_10002813_pt1 | contig 17291 bp, 11 predicted proteins | sample June2016WEW_10_1_FD_133003 | JGI IMG/M metagenome (GOLD analysis project Ga0187862, IMG submission 133003) | Peatland microbial communities from SPRUCE experiment site at the Marcell Experimental Forest, Minnesota, USA - June2016WEW_10_150 | ecosystem: Environmental > Terrestrial > Soil >...
ATTATGCGGATTACATCGATGGTCGGGCAGTACCTTTTGGCGGCGCGTTGTTCTTCCATTCGGCCGAGCTGTTGCAGTCGATGCTGGATGGAGCGAAATGGCGGCAAGAAGCCGATACCCGCAACATAAATACCCTCATCGTTTCTGTTGACCGCGAGTATGGCGAAGGGCTATCCAAGCTCTACGAATCCTGCCGCTCTCGGAATTGGCGTCCAATTTATCTTGACACGCACGCGGCGGTGTTTGTGCGCGTCCGTCCCGAAAACGCCAGCGTGCTGAACCGATGGCAGCTTGATTGCGATCAGGTGCATTTTGATTCGGCTCCACAGGCAACCAGCTTTCGCGGCCGATCAGAACAGTTCAACTACTACCTCAATTCCGCTGCCATTCTCGTTGTGCTGGAACGATACAGGGAAGCGCTGGGCCAGTTGAAGCAGGCAGAACGCATTTTTGACGACAATGCGTTCTTACATTACGAGAAAGGAGTAGCCTTGCAATATACGGGAGACGAAGCCAGGGCAGAGCGCGAGCTGCGCGAGTCTGTTGCACTGGATCACCTCGACGGGGCTGCACGTGCTCTGGCCAGCCTGTATCGGGGACAAGGACGCCCGGCTGACGCCGCGGCAATTCTGAGCCGTGAAGCGGCATGGTCGCCACGGCCCCATCAGTTGTACCTGGAACTGGGTGCTGCGCAACTGGCCATGGGAGCGCCAGACCAGGCTCTGCTATCATTCGATCACGCGGAGAAAGAAAGTCCCTTCCTGGGAGAAGCCGCCCCTCTTGGTGCCAGTTTCAATACGACGTTAGCGGAGGGGCGGACCCGTGCATGGCGGAGTTTGGCCGAGATCTATGAAACACGTGGCCTGCATAGCGAAGCGTTGCAGGCGTTGCAGCGAGCAGCCTCTATAGCGGCAACGCAGCAGGAAACCAGTTCTCCTCGCTAAATTGCTGGCCTGCAGAAAAGCTTTTTCATCACAGAAGTTTTACGACAGGAAAGGTAAATAAGGACGATTGTGCATGAGTGCAGCGCAGGAGTTGCGCGGGATTTTGCGTCTGCGCCCCTTGCAGTTGATAATCCTGGCCTCCCTGTTGGCTTTTCTGGCAGGAGTCTGCTGCCATCTGAAGTGGGGCGTACTTGACCCCGACGTCTGGTGGCATTTGGCGGCGGGCAATTGGATCGTGCAGCACCATTCAGTGCCTCACACAGGGATCTTTTCCCGCAGCGCGGCGGACCGTCAATGGCTATCGTACAGTTGGGGATATGAAGTCCTAGTAGCTCGCGCCTATGCTTGGCTCGGACTCGTCGGGCTCGGCCTCTTCGCAGTGGCGTTAACTCTTGCGGTGGCCTACGCGGTCTACTGGATGACTCGTCGCCTTTCCGGTCACTTTTGGCTGGCGTGCCTGCTGGCGCTGAGCACCTGCTATGCCTTTCTGTTCAATATCACGCCACGGTCGGTATTCTTTTCCATGATTTTCTTTGCGGTTGTGCTCACTCTCATCCTAGAGGCCAACCGCTCTGGACGTGCGCAACTACTCTACTACCTGCCGCTGATTCTTGTGTTTTGGGCGAACATCCACATTCAGTTCATCTACGGCCTGTTCTTGATTGGTCTTTTGGCAGGCATCAATTTGCTCCAGCGACTGAGTGCGTTCGCAGGGATCAGGCCGCGTTTTCTACTGCCGCCCACGCTTCCGCTGGGAAAGCTCGTTGCAATTTTCACTGCCTGCGTGCTCGCAACTGGCGTTGGGCCCTATTCGTTCCGGCTTTACGCCGTCATCTACCAGTATTTGGGGGCAAAATTTCCATACCAGGTAATACACGAGTTCTATGCGATTGATTTTCGCTCGTACAGCCACTACGTGCAGTTGCTGTTGACGGCCGCAGGTTTCTATGCCGTGGGATCGCAAAAAAAAGTCGACCCCTTTAAGCTCGCGCTCCTAACGGTAGCCAGCGTGGTGGGATTCCGTTCGATGCGTGATTCCTGGTTTATCTGTATTTCAGCCGCGGCCTGTGTCGCTGATTCCTCCGAGCAAGAGGAGACAGGAGAGCGCTACAAAGGGGAAACTCCCTTCGAGACGGCTGGAGTGGCAGCGGCGGTTGCAGTTGCAGTGCTATTGCTGGTTCGCAATACGGATTTTACTGATCAGGGCTTGCGACGGGCAATCGCGGGCTACTATCCCGTAAACGCCATCAATTTTTTGCGGCACAATCCACAGCGCGGACCACTTTACAACACGCTGGACTGGGGCGGATTTCTCATCTGGTCAATGCCGGAGTATCCGGTTGTAATTGATGGAAGATATGACCTCTATGGAGAAGACCTCAGTTGGCACTTCTTCCGCGTCCATATGGGACTGGAGTCCTATCTCACTGATTCTTACCTCAACGACGCAGGGTTGGTACTCCTCCAGAAGGACGCACCATTGGCATCAGAGTTATCCGCCGATCCACGTTTCACGCTGATTTATCAAGACCAGCTTGCGGTTATTTTCAACCGTCGGTAGCGTAGCTGCCACGCGTGGCTGGCACTCGCATTGCGCTCGTTTCTTGCTAACGACAGGATAAGCCCCATGCTCTTGCAGCATTTACCTCGTCTCATTCGGCACAATCACTACAGCAATCTCATCGCTATAGACCACACGGTAGTGCGAACTGAGGCTGGGAATGGTCATGAGTGCTGTTGCGACTTCGGAGTTCTTCTCCAATAATATGGTGCCCGCGTTGCTGAAGCTTGGCTCTGACTCAAGCCGCTGACCGCCACCGATGACGTTGAGGTAGTGGGTAAAGAGGTCATCGCCATAGAGTCCTATACGTCCATCGATGGAGACGGGGTATTCCGGCAGATACCAGATCAGAAAGCCTCCCCATTCATAGGGATTGAACATTGGACGCGGCAGATTATTGGCCTGAATGAAATTGCACGCCCGCACGGGGAACGTTTTCTCAAGCTTGCTCTTCACCTCATTGGTTCGGACGGGCAAAGATAAGGAAATGACGGCCGCGACAAAGATAACGGCAACCAAAACTGCGGCCAGCAGCTTATCCCGCCTCAAGAAACTCGTCACGACTGCTGAGCTCACCCGCTGAACGCCATTTTGGGTTGCAGATTCGGTGTGCAGTGTCTCTGCTGTCGATGCACCAGCACACAGCTCATCGCCAATAATGGCGACCGCGACGAGTACTGCGCACCAGCCGTCACGCGTGATGCGAAAGGCAAGCAATGTGGTCGCAACCATGACACTCATCTTCGCCAGATCCCAGGAGCGCTTACGCCCGAGAGCCAAAAAGCCCGCCATCACCAAAAGCGATAAAACGAAATCCCGCGGGCGGCGGAAGCCCATCGGATACATGTTCGGGAGGTACTGGAATGTTGCTTTGCCGTACGCGTCTCTGAACGCATCGCCGAAAAGATGGATGCCGTAAGGCGTGACTAGCGAAGCAAGCGCGGAGGTGGCAAAAGCAGCTGCCCGAGTTGCTGCCGAAACGGTACTCCATGGATTGCCCTGAGATGCGCCAAGGGTTCGTGAGGCTGGGAATATTACTTCTGCCAGCAGAAACAAAGACAGTAAAGCTAATCCAACAAGAAACTCGACATCCAAATTGGCCCAGAGCAGGAACAACAACGGCAGCCAAAAGAGAGGGCGCGCAGAGGAGGATCGATGGCTTTCCAGCAGCAGCACCAGTTCGACCCCAAAGAAAAGAACGGAGAAAAAAATTGGCAGGGGCTCCAGGTCAAGACAGATGTATTGGGCCACGGCCGAGACCAACATAGCGGCCCAGAAGCTCCCACGCCATCCCCCTGCCAAAAGAAACGTTAGAAGTGCCAGGACTACCCGGAAACCCATCAGCATTACTGGAAGGGACCGCAAACCGAGCAGTTTGTACAGGCCCGCCAGCAGTACGTCATAACCCCAACTGGATGCAATCCACGGCAAAGAGTCATATTGGGAGAATAATCCATTATGGGGAAGCGCGTGATTTTGCAGCATCCAAACACCCGTGCGAAGATGCCACCAAATGTCGCTGTTGGAAACGGCGGAAACCTGGAAAGCTTCATATAACGCCGCGCCAGTGAATAAGCAGACCAGAACAGGAATCTGCAGCGCCGGTTTCCTCAACCAGTCGCGGTGTCGTTGTATTGCCGCTGCCGGTTGGAGAACGGAATCAACAGCCGGAGCCAGCGGGAGTACGCCACTCTCGGTCTCTTTGCTGGGTGTTTTCTGATGAGACATTACAAACCATGTTTTGCTAGTGCTTTGGCGTGGGCATGTGCGTTGGCTGCCCAGTCTTAGAGCTTATTCCTGAAACTGTTCCATCGGAATTGTGTCTGGTGTTGTGGCAAGTGAGAACACAAGAATTAGTGCCTGGAGAATATGAGACCGGCACTCCGCCATTAGAACCGACTACCCGAGCATCGAAGTTTACCAGGCCTAGACCCGCGCTTGCGGATGATGCCACTGCTACGCCATGAGCCGTATGACAGACCGAACAAGAAAAACCATCCCTAATGTGCCGGGCGTGCTGGGCGAAGCTGGCGTTGGTGAGGAGATTGTTGAGATTGTGACACTTGGCGCAAAGAGCATAAGGACTCGCGCACGGGTACGAGTTGCAAGCCGGATCCAGAACAGGGTCAGGGAACAGATTCAGAATGGTACTCCCCGGACCCGCCGCCGGTGCAACCTGGCTGAATTCATATCGCCGCTCCAAAATATGCGAATACTGGGAACCGTGCGGGCCATTAGGTCCATTCCCACCAAATTCGCGGTTGTCGTCACTGTTGTGACAGTCCGTGCAGAGAATGCGTGTCCCCATCGCTCGCCCTTGCGTCTTGCCGTCCAGGTTCCATATGAACTGGAGCAAGCTGGGCTGCGGCAGCCTGCTGTTGCTATCCCGCATCACCGGATGAGCCGAAGTCGCGGGATTGTCGAATTGTGAAATGATATTAAGAGGGTCGTTTGCAGATATCACCCTTGTGGGTAGATACCCGAGTCGAGTCAGCGTCCGCTTGCCTTTGCTTGTTCCGTGACAACGCAGGCACGTCTCGTATTGATAGCTCGCAGGATCAAGAATTGTGACGCCATCGGTCGCGCTAGCCCCAAGAGCACCGTTTTGCGATCCACGCAGGCTCGTCGACGCGAACGATTTCGTTCCAACCGCCGCATGCGGATCGTGACAATCGGTGCAAGTGGCATGGCGATTGTTGTCGAGTATCACGCTCTCTCCGCTTATGTGCGCGTTGCCTGTGCTAGGCAAGGGATGGCCATTCGTCTTGGCAAACTCGGCAAACACGTTAGGGATCGGAGGTGTGAGGTTCGAAGCGCCACCGTGGCAATTGACACAGCTCTGGGTCGTAGCGTCCATATTCGGAACCGGCTGAACCGGCCCGGTGAGCAGTGCTCCTTGTCCGCGAGCATTGTGCGACTCGTGGCAGGAAAGGCACCCATTCTCTCTCAGAATGCCGTAAGGCCCCATCCGGGCACTCTTAGAAACCTTGTGCGAAGCCACGGCATGTATACTCTGGTACCAAGAAGACAAATGGACGGGGTACTTCTCAGTGCTTGTCTCCACCGTTCCCGTGTTTCCGCCCGCGCCTACAGGTGGAGCGAAACCTCCAAGCGAGCTGTCTATTTGAGTTCCGCTTCTGCCCAGATTCGACATTTGCCTGCCTCTGTTCTGCGCGTTGGCGGAAGGCGTCGACACATGGCATGCCAAGCACAGAGCCGAGTTGGCATCGCTCATCACCAGGAAATCCTGCTGCACCGGGTCTCTCCCTTGAATGTGCGGATCATGACAAGTCGTGCACTGCACGTTGCCGTTTTGCAACGTAACGGCCGGATTGCCCGTCGTTCCCCTGCATAGGCTCGCGAGCAGATTGTCATTATTGCAATTTAGGGGGAGCTTAAAATTAAAGGGATGTCCAGTCGACAGGTTCGTCCCGAACACGTCCTGGCTATTCATCGTACCCTTCATCTTGATGGTGCCGTAGGGTACGGTGGTCCCTGGCGCCACCGTGCCATCGTGACAACTTAGGCAGAGACTGGCGTCAGATCCTAGCGTAGGCTCTTGGGCCTGGTTCTCTTCTGTCGGGCTATTGTAGAGGCTGTAGTTGAAGGTCGAGGACAGTTTCTGGTCCCAGAGAGGCGTGTTCACCGCTCCGAGTCCTGAATGTGGGGCGTGGCAGAAAAGGCAAGGACTCAGTGTTCCTTTGACCGGCGATATACCCCCAGGGGAAAGGTCGTGGACCCCTAGCGTGTCCCCCGCTAACATGTTCTGCGCCCTCACGACGCCCGCCAGAGAGGTCGCAATGAGGTATATCACTACTAACTTATTCATCGCCGCTCTCCTGCGGTTTGTTTGGGAAGTCCATAGTAGTGGAAGACCTGTACCCGCCGGTTGTAAGAATCCACCACAAAAACACGATCCTGCTTATCAATGACCAAGCCAGTAGGTAACTGGAATTCTCCAGCGCGGCGACCTGTTCCTCCAAAGTAATATAAAAGCTGGCCTCCCCGGTCATACACCTGCACGACCCCGCGGAAACCGTCCACAACATACAGGTGCTCTTCGGAGTCGAGAGCAATGCCCTTAGGACGAAACATGCTGCGCACGGAATCACCCATCTCCCCGATCAAGCCCTGAAAAGCTCCGTCCCGGTTCACAAACTGAATGCGAAAGTTCATGGCATCAACCACAATGAGGCCTTCGCTACCCAGCCGCAGTTCTGTAGGCAAGTTGAACTGAAGGTGGCCAGTACCGTGCTCGCCAATAGTTCGCAGCACGTGGCCCTGCATGTCTAATACGAATATCTGATCGCGCAGCGTGTCGGTCACATAAATTCGCTGCGCCGCCGAATCTACTGCCACCCCGGTGGGCCGCTTGAAGTATCCCTCGCCGCCCCGCAGACTGCCCAGAGCACGCTGAAATTTGCCGTCCGAATCGAACACAAAGATCTTGCCCGACTCAGAGTCAGTGACATAAATATTGTCCTGGGCATCCACGGCCACGCACTGCGGCGCCACCATCGGATCCTGGTAGCTCTCCGCACGTTCAATGAACCTGTATTTCTGCCGGTCGAAATCGAAGATGTGAATACCTCTGGCTCCCGGGTCGGTGACGATCACCCGCCCTCGCGAGTCAACGGCAATGCTGTAGGGCCGAACAAAATAGGGATGTTGGGGCTCTCCAACCACCGCGTTTAAGAGCTTAGACCAAAAACCTGGCTTGCCCCGTACATCGAGCTCGGAGCTAAAACTACGCTCGAAAATAAGCTTCCGGCCCCCTTCCAGCAGAAGATCGGGAGGAGGCGGTTCGGCAGATGTTTCCTTTAGCTTGGATGCCCAGGCGGGAAGCAACAGCCACAGTACGAGAAAGAGGACTCTCTTTGTCAGCCGCATATGGATGAGACCCGAGAGGACCGGAAAGTCCCTCCGATATCGCGACGCGACCTTAGGCAACAGCCCACCTCGAAGCGGCGGGCGCCTGAAGCAGGGCCAACCCGAATAGCCGGCCGAGGGCAGGTCTTTGCTATAGCTCGTTCCACATCTCGATTTTATCCCTTCCCCCTCCCAACCGATTGAGAAAACGCTATCCAATGGGATGATATTCGGCCGCCCCCTATGCGCCAGGCCTATACCTCTTCTCCCGCTATCCGCTCAAAAAACATGGAATCCTCTCGATATTCCGAAAACATACGAAACTACTGTTGCCGGAGAAGTATTATTCGGCGAACCGGCACTCTGCGTGAACTTGATGAATTGGGCGTTGAATGAGAGCTTGCGGAAGTGGTACACAAAGGAACCTTGCAGCCAATTGGTGCCGTAATAAAAGTTCTGCCCCCCGACCAGCAGATCCTGCGCGGCGCTCGTAGAGGCACTTGTGCCACCCACTGAGCTGGAATAACCGACGCTGAGCGCCGCGTTGCGGAATGGCTGACCGCCGAAACTCGCGTTATACGATTTCGTGTTGAAAAAGATCAGGGCATTTTGGGAAATGAGTGGGCTTGATGTCGGATTGACCGCGACGAGTCCGTTCGGGGTAAAAACGGACTCTCCCACCCCCTGCGAGTAGCCACCCGTAAGGCTATAAGCGCGCCAACTAAAGGAACTGAAGTACGACTCCGAATGATTGGTGGAGCCTTCCTGCGGGGTCAGCACGCTGTGCCCGCCTCCAAAGCCGGCCGTCCAGGAAATGTTGTTGAAAAGCTTGTGGGCTACGTTGCCCCCATAGCTCATCGAGGAAATCGTATAAAGCACCAGGATAGTCTGCACACTCTGTTGGTACCCGTAGTTGGCTCCAACCTTCCACCCGTCGATTTCTCGCCTGAAGGCCACGTTTGCTGAACCGCCAAGGTTTGTGTTTCCTTCCTGGGTGGCGCTATCGGTCAGTGCTCCGAAAAAAGTAATAGAGCCCAGTCTCTTTCCCCATGCAGGCGAAAAGTTCGTGTTCAGGCCCCATTGATTGGACCCGTAGTGTTGGCCGGCAAAGAATTGGTCCTCGCGGGTGAAATTGACACCCACGGTAAGGGACTTCCAGAGCGGGTAGGTCGTGCTGCCCTGGAAAAGAGTAGTGCGAACAGTGCCGAGATTTTCGGCCTGATCCGTGGAACTGACGATATCCTGGCTCAGGCTTCCAAAGGCGTTGTCGCTGTAGGCCGCGTCGAAGGCGACAGTCAGCTTCCTTGTGGGGCGAACGATCAGGAGTGCGTTGGCCGTATCCGACGCCCCACTGTCTTGGCCACTCCCGAAGTTGTAATCGTACATGGTGCGGCCGGCGGAAGCGGAGAAACTACCGTTAAGCGGGAATGAGTGTTCGGTCCCGGCACGGATCTGTTCCGACGATCCGCTAGTTGATTCCTCGGTCGGTTGTTCCTGCCCGTTGAGGAATTGCGGCGTGCCGGTAACGCCCCAGTTGCGTGTGTACCTGCCGTCCAGGTTGACCTTCCAATCACCCAGGCGGATCTTATACGCGGAACCGAGATTGAAATTATGCTGCTTGGAACTGGTCTCTCCCTCCGTCCCGAAGATCGAAGTCGAGCTACTGCTGTCTGAATAATTTGCAAACAACGAGGGCAAGCCGGGAACGTAAGCGCCCCAGTTAATCGAAAGTAAGCCATAGTCACCGGTACTGGTCAAGCCCGACAGTTCCGAGGCAACCGCTCCCGTACTGTTGTAGCCTTTAGTCCAGCTGATCGAGCCAGGAAAATGGCTGCCGCCAAATATGCCGGCGCCTACGCCGAACTTTTCGGAATTGGTGATTGACTGATAATCGGAGTCGGCCTGCCCCCGGCCGTAGTCATTATTGGCAAAAAATGACAGGAATTGTGGGTTAAAGTAGCTGCCAGACAGGCCAACATTGCCGCCCACATCCAGAGAATGGGCAGAAGTCGAGGTGTTGCTCCAACCATCATCGTAGCCGGTGAACAAGGTTCCATCCAGGCTGAGTTTCGTTGCGTCGCCTACCTGCAGCTGCGCCGCAGCCGGAATTGCCGAAAGCAACAATCCAATCCAGAGACACAACCCGAGACGGAAAATAGACGGTAATAGACGAAGCGCGAATAATCGTTGAGGAGAGGTCTTATATGCGTCCGATTTTGGTTTCGCAGAGCGCATTTTTCCGTTTCTCGTGCAGGACCCCAAAACGATTTCTTGCACTTCCTGCGCCACTGTATTCTGGCACCTAAAGCCCTTTGTTTCATGTATGTAACGGAACTCATGAGAGGGCTATCGCTGCCCACCTTGGGGCATATCACGCAGCGTTGGGGATAACAAACGCGCAGCCTAGCCGCTCTAATGAGAGAAAACTCAAAAAGAGAACATGGTCTTTGGCTTGAGGTCCCTGCAAAGGCCGCACCGGCCGCACCAATGCGAAGTGATCGTGCCCCTCTTCCCTACAACTCTTCTATCTTCGCGTTCTGTCGCAGCTTCCGGTCCAGGCCGGAGCGAAGCTGCTCCACCTTGCTCTTTTCCAGGTCTTTGCGCAGCTTGTCCTTGATCTCCGCAAACGGCGTTTCTCCCGCTGGGTCATGCGCATTCAGCCGGAAGATGGTGTAGGCGTTGCCGAGCTGGATGAGATCGCTCACTTGCCCGACTTGCATCGCGAGCGCCGCCTTCACCACTTCCGGGGGAAGTTTTTCGCCTGCTACGGCCTTGCGGTCACCCAGATTCACACGCCAGTCGTCGTCGGAGACACTTTCCGCCAGGAGACCGAACTCCTGGTAACTCTTGGTCGCCTTCGCGCGTCGCGCGGCGTCCTGAGCCCGCTTGCGGGCCTCCTGCTGCACTTCCGGTCCGCCAGTTTGCGGCGGCAGGATCGAGATGGTTTGAATGCTGAAGGTCTCCGAGTGAGCAAATTCCTTGGGATGCTGGTCGTAATAGGCTTTGGCCTGTAGTGGAGAAACTTTCGCCTTATCTTCCACTTCCAGCTTGAGAAGTTCCTGGATCAGCAGTGCGCGGCGTATCTTCTGACTCATCACGCGGGGGGAGCCGTTGGCTTCCGCTCTTAGCGCCTGCTCATAGTCCTGCTGCGAGGAGAATTGCTTGCGGAAATCCATTTCGGCGCGCTGCATGCGCTCCTGCGGAACCGTCATCTTCCGGCGCAACGCTTCCTGATACAGCAGCTCCTCGAACTCGATCATGTCCAGCGCACCCCGGCGCATCTCCGGCTCCATGGACTTCGGAATTCCATTGTGCTGGCTGGCATAAGGAAAGATGGAATAGAGCTCGCGCATCAGATCGCGTTCGGTGAGGACTGCGTCATTGACACGCGCCACTGGCTTACCTGCCATCGGGTCCGGCGTCGATGTCGGCGCAACTCCGGTGGGAGCATGCGAGGCCACAAGCTGCGCGCCGGCGACGGATGCCGACAGCAACAGCAAGGCGCAGAGCGCAGCAATTCGTGATTTACAGTTGGCAATTGGAGAGTTCACTTTCAGACCTCTACTTTCTACAAAAAGAAAGGGGAGGAGTTTCCCTCCCCCAGGTTTACCTGCAGCGAACTAACTAGAACGACGTCAAGACGTTGTTCACGCCAGCTGCTTCGTTCGATTCGCCATTGTGGCACTGGCGGCAGAACTGCGTGGTTGAAGGTGCTTGTTGCGGTGTCAGCGCGGGCTGATTCGGGTTGTACGGTGAGTTGATAAAGAAGTACGTGGGATATCTTCCATTGTAAATCTTAGCGGTTGTCTGCACACCCGGTTCAATATAAACGTACATATTGTGTTGGTTGTGGCAGGTTGTGCAGGTGATGAATAGCTTCGTTGCATCCCCCACGGTGGCGGCAGGGTTAGCGGCAACCCCAAGGCCATGCGTACTCCCGGCGAGCGCGGGATAGCCGTAGTTGGTGACGAAGTTAGCATAAGCCCCTTGAGGTGTAATACCGGAGGCGGTGCCCTTGGCAACGTTCCAATTGACACAGATTGGATCGGTAGCCCCGCACGCATATGCCGTATTCGTGGTAACTAATTTCAGCGCGCCCAGGGTGGCGTTGGTGCCCACCGGGTGAGTGCTGTTGTAGCCGATCAGGGAATTCAAGCCCAGCAGAGTCGGAATCGGCTGGCTGCCGTACACGTTGGCGGGCAGAAGACCCATGGCCTGCTCGTAGGACACGCCCTTCATCATGCCGCCTTTGGCGATGTTGCCATCGTGGCAGGCGAGACACATGGCGATCGAGCTGATTTCAGCGTCTGGCGCGAGGCTGGCCAGAGGAAGAGTTTCAGAGTACCGGCCATTGTCACCCATTCTCAAAGTGACGCCGTACAACGTCGAGAGGTCCTGGCCAAACAGGGCATCTACGCCGGCATAGGGGTCGGTATTGGGTGCATATTCGCCGCCAAGGCCAATACCGGCATTGGGACCGGCGTTGCCACCATTGCCTTTTCCGCCGTTGTGAGGAGCATGGCAGCCTGCGCAGCCGCGCCCGTAGTTATTGTGTGCGCCGAGGACGTCAACGCCATTGATGGTGCTCACGCCCGAGGTATAGTTCTGTGCGGCGGCAAGAGTAACAAACACCGCCATACACAGCAGAACCAACACTAGCTTTTTCATTAAAGTAGCCTCCATGAAGTTTGAACCTCTATCGAAAAGAACCGTTACATCTACAGCTCCTGCTAGCGGAGTCAGGACCTGACTTGCCTCCGCTTCCTGGCTGCCCGAGAACGGGTAGCCAAAACTTGTTGTCCCCTTCCAACCGCCGGATTTGCAGGCTGGCTTCACTGCTTCACCTCCGGCTTGGGAGCCGCGTTTGCGGCCGGCGCGGGAGCCGAAACCGAGGTCTGGGTTGCAGGCTGCTGCTTCTCCGCGTCCTTCTTCTCCGCAGCCTGTCTGCGTTCCCATTCGGCGAGCGCTTCCTTATTAGTGATGTAACGGAACATCTGCACCCGGCCGGGGAATTGTTCCGAGGTGAATATGCGATTGTTCCTATCGATAGCGAGGCCGGCGAGGGCGCGAAACTGCCCGGGCAGCATGCCGTGCGTGCCCAGATACATCAGCAGTTTGCCGTCGCTGTTGAAGCATTGAATGCGATCTTGTACGCCGTCGGCGACCCAGATATGCCCGTCACCGTCGATGGCAATCCCCTTGGGCCGCGCGAAGTGATCCGGGCCGTCGCCGCTCTTGCCGAAGGCGCGGATAAAGTTGCCATCGGCATCGAAGATTTCAATGCGATTGTTGAGCGTGTCGCTGACGTAAAGGTTACCGTCGGCGTCCACGGCGACGTTAGTAGGTTTCGCAAAATCACCGGGAGCCGTCAGGAAATGGTTCTTGCCGCCCGTGCCTATGCGGCGCAGCAGAGTGAACTTATCGGCATCGTAAACCAACACCTGGTCCAGCGCAGTGTCGGCGACATAGAGGAAGCGATTTTCGGTGTCGAGCGCTATTCCCCCGGGATCAGCCATGCCGGCAGTGATAGACGTTTCTAACTTATGCTGCGGGCTGAAGACCAGGACGCGATGTAACCCGCTATCGGAGACAAACAGGCGATCATTGTCGTCAAGGGCCAACCCGACGATGAGACCAAAACTGGCATGAATGCCATTCTTGATCATGTCGAGATCTTTGGTCTCGGTGTCGAAAATGAAGACCGCGCCGACCTGGCCATCGGCGACGTACAGCCTGTTCTTAGAGTCGATCGCCATCCCATATGGCGTGATCAGTTGAAAGCGCGGCTTGGTGTCTTCCCTCGGAGGGGGAGCAGCTCCGCCGGCCATCTTCTCCATCCAACTGACCTTCTTCCTCGCCGCTGTTTGTGGTGGCGCTTCCACTTTCTGTGCGGAGAAAAAGTCGAGATACTTGACCCGGGTTATTTGCGGGGGATTAGGCCAGACGATCAGCGAGTAATCCAGCTTCTCCAAAATAGATTTTTCCGGTGGTGGGGCAGGCGCGGCATCTTTTTTCTTGTTCTTCTGGTTTCCGTAAACGGGCGCAACCAACAGGGCCGCCAGCAATGCGGCCAGGGCAATCCCCCGAGTTCCAAGAAGCGTCAAGTTGGGACGATTGCTAAGCATCCGTGCATCTCCCTCTGCTACCGTGTCGCAAAATCCTTGTGACACGGCAAGCAAAAAGCCGTGTTGTTGGCCTGGTCCTTCGCCAGCAATCCTGGTTGCGCCGAAGCGTGGGGCTGATGACAGGACAGGCAATTGATAGCCTTTGCGACCTTGCTGGCATCCTTGGGATCCATCACATCGGAAACCGGGTGCTGCTCTAGCGGATGGCCGCGGCCGTACTTCAGCGGAAGAGAAATCACCTTGCTAAAATAGTTTTCCGGCAACTTCACCTTGCCATCAAAGATTGTGACCAGGTGTTCGCTCTCCAGCCGCGTGGGACTCGGATCAGGACCATGGCATTCCAGGCAAAGCTGATTAGTACTGGCCACCCGCAGCAGCTTCGGGTTGTTGTTGCCGTGGGGTTCGTGACAGATGGCGCAGCCCTGTTCGAAGGCGGGCTGGTGCAGGTACTTTTTTTCATGCTCCGCCGCTTGATCAGCATGGCAGCCCAAACAAACGGAAACCGCATCGGGCTTGGGGAACCCCGGTGACTTGCCGCCATGCGGACTGTGGCAGTCCGTGCAATCGCCCGCTGCGCCGGGGTGCTGCACTGCGGCGGTCTCGATCTGCTTCGCTTTGTCGTCATGGCAACTGACGCATAGCTCCTTGGCGCTGGCCTTAGTCAAAACGACTTTGCCGTCTTTGGCGGGCTGATGGCAGCTATCACACGCCTTCATTTCGAACGGGCTGTGCAGGAACGCCTGCATCAGTCTTGGTGATTTTGATTGATGCGGGTCATGACAGTTCAGGCAGTCGGCCTTCTCGAAGGGCTGGCCCTGATGGGCTTTGATCAGATTTGCATCCTTCGCATCGTGGCAATCCAGGCATAGCGCCGGAGTATCTTTGGTCAAGTGCTGGCGGAATTCGCGGCGATTGGGATCACCCGTCTTATGCGTAACATGGCAGGTGTCACATCCCATATCGAGGGCTGCATGCCGGCTGCCGTCCTTCGGCGTGTTCAAGCCGATGGCGTGGCAGGTTAGACAGAGATTTTCTTTAGCGCTGGCGCCTGACGGCGGCTTCAATAATTGGTTCTTGTTCTCGGCAACGTGAGGATCGTGGCACTTGACGCAGTCCCGGACAGCGGGGCTGTGTACTTTACCTTTAATCTGACTCGCGTCTTTGTCGCTATGACACTGAATGCAGAGCTTTACGGTGGTCGTAGTGGTCAGCTTCACCCGTGTAACGTCCCTGTTGACCCGGATCTCGTGACAGGCGGTGCAACCCATCGCAATGGCGGAATGGACCGCCTTGCCTTTCGACTTCTCTTCATGGCACTCGATGCACTTGGCGCTGTCGGTCTTCGGATCGAGCGGAACGGGGTGAATGGCACTCAAGGCACGCGGCAAACAGATTGCGGCTAAGCTCAGTGCCATTAGTGTGCGCAGAATCCGGCCGGTGCGCGAAGAGCGTTGCTTCCAGGGGCCCGCCGGCTTCTGGTTCTGGGTCTGGTTCGCGAATTGGGGAAGGCTGCTCACCCAAGTCTCCGGTTGGTAATGATGCACGAGAGTCGCCGCCCGGGTGGGTGGCATGGCAATTTTCATCATCTTTGTAAGTGATTGGTCTGTAACATGTTGCGCGGGCTAGTGGATTTGTTGCGAAATGCATCAGGCGCAGCGGACGTCCTTAATGGGCCTTCTCCCGCACTCAAACTGGTGAAATGACCCAAGTAACGCGAGACCCACAAGAAGCTCTCACCGCCAATTGCCGAGAGGGAGGAAAGATGAACGCGTCCACCTCCCGATTAAACTCCGCTTCTCGGAGGTGGCATGTACCCTGAATCCTATTGATTCGTGATCCGCATCACGCATCGGCGGAGGGTGCAAGTCCCAGAAAACGACACCTCCTTATTATTTGGAGACGAATCACACGGGTGCGTGACAAGCGTCACCAGAGCTGGGTCATGGGTCAAATCCCCATCGAACTGGGCGGTAGTGCGCGATTTAGCCCAAACCGACGATTGTGATAATTGCCATTTTGTCTGCTAACTCAAGCCATATCTGTGGGTTACGATCCTTTCTATGTCTGGTGCGGAACTTGCATTTCAAACTGGAGAGTGGGGAGAGGATATGGTCCTAGATTTTCAGGCAGTTGCCCACAAAACGTGGCGCACCATTGCTTCCATCCAGACCGGCGTGGTTCTTTTGATCTTGGTCGTGATTCTTTCGGCAGCCGGAACCATCGTGCTGCAGCGTCCGGTCACCGAACCCGACGAGATGCAGAGCGCCTACTCCCCGCAGGCACTCCGAATCTTGGACGCGGTTGGCTTGACCGATGTATTTCACGCCTGGTGGTTCCTCGGATTGCTGCTGCTGGTCAGCCTCTGCATCACAGCCGCTTCCATCGATCGTTTCCCCAACTCGTGGCGCTTCTTTTCGCGTCCGTACAAGTATCCCGATGCCGGCTTCCGCCGCGCTTCTCATCCACAGAAATTGCTGGCCATCGCCGACGAAGAAACCGGGTTGGTGGCGGCTCAGCGTGCCCTGCATTCGCTGGGATTCAAACCTGAGCGGGTGGTGCGCGAAGACCACTTCGGAATTTTCGCCGAACGGCACCGTATCTCCGAGATGGCGGTTTACATCGTCCACGCCAGCCTTCTGCTCATTTTCTTCGGCACTATCGTGGACGGTGTTTGGGGCTGGCGCGGCACGCTCAACCTGAATGAGGGGCAGACATCTAATATCGTCGAATTGCGCGACGGCACCACGCGCGCTCTCCCGTTTGCCATTCGCTGCGATTCCGCTGGCCAGGAAAACTATAAGGATGGCACCCCGAAGAAGTGGTGGTCCAATCTGGCCGTGGTTAAAGACGGACAGGATGTAGAGAAAAAAGAAATTGTGGTGAACGATCCGCTTCTCTACAGCGGTGTCCGCTTCTACCAAGCGAGTTACGGCCCGAACGGCAAGGTCGAAAAATTCAGCCTGGTTGCGACTCCGAGCAACGGTTCTGGCCAGAAGCAGGAAATCGGCCTGGCCGTGAACGACACCGTTCCACTCGATGCCGATACCACCGTGCGTTTCGCCGAATTCTTTCCCGACTACGCGGTTCGTGACGGGCAGGTGTACAAGAAGTCGAATTATTTGGACAATCCGGCTGTCCACCTGGTTGTGACTTCGAAGAAAGCCGGGAAAGATTTCGATGTGTGGTTCCCACAGCTCGACGAGGTCGCCGACAACTCGAAATCGCCTTGGCAGTTTCAGGCCACCGACTTGAAGATGGGCCACTTCACCGGATTACAGGTTTCGCACGAACCGGGACAGTGGGGAGTCTGGTCAGGTGTAGTGCTGCTCGGTGTTGGACTGGCCTTTGTGTTCTACGTGGTGCATATGCGGTTTTGGGCAGTACCGGTTTGCGATCCCAAGTCGGGCAAGTGCTTGCTGTGGATCGGGGGAAGTGCGAACCGCAACCGCGACGCGTTTGAGCAGCGCTTCAACGATCTGGTGGCGCTGGTGGAAGAAGATCTGAAAACCATTCCCAGCACCTCTCCGCGCGAGAAGGCCGCTACCGTTGTTGCGAAATGAAGCTGGGGAACTGAACCGACTCACTCTGGAGGATGTAAATGGCACGAGTACAAGCGCAACAGCAGCAGCCGACCACCGGAATGACCCTGATCGTAATGGTCGGACTGGCAGTCGCGTTCCTGCTGTTGATGGCATTTCTGAATGTGATCAAGAGTGGCAACGTGTTGAGCGAGACGAACCTGCTCTTCGCCACGCTGATTTTCTACTCCGGCGCCGGCGCGCTGTATCTAGG
>Ga0187862_10002818_pt1 | contig 17267 bp, 12 predicted proteins | sample June2016WEW_10_1_FD_133003 | JGI IMG/M metagenome (GOLD analysis project Ga0187862, IMG submission 133003) | Peatland microbial communities from SPRUCE experiment site at the Marcell Experimental Forest, Minnesota, USA - June2016WEW_10_150 | ecosystem: Environmental > Terrestrial > Soil >...
GGGGAGGTAACTCATGCCGTCGATGTTTGGTTCCAGCTCGACCTCACCAAGAGCATCCCGGTTGATTGTCTCTGTAAGGGGGCCACTCTGGACCTTGGGGCAAGCTTCGGATATCTTATTCTCCTGCAGGATAATAATACATTGTCTTTGAACTCTGAACCCATCGGGACTCAACCTCTCGGGAGCTACTCGAATTTTCATACCTGCCAGCTAACCGCTGACGTGAAGTTCCCGATATGCAAGTATGTAACGCTTTCCCCGAAAATCGGAGTCTGGCTGCCTTTGACGGACGCTGCTTCAGACTACTTGGAAGCCAATTCGCTGGACTCGAAGTCCACGCATTGTTACGGCGGCATAAACCTGACCGCAACGTTCTAAAGGCAGCAGCGAGGAGCGAGAAGCTTGAATCCTAAAGGCAGTAGCGGGAAGCGAGGAGCCGGAATAAAACCCACCGCCCCTTGCTACCGCTACTGCAAAGACAGGAGCGAGGGGCAAGTGAACAGTTTACTTCCTGCTTCCCGCCCCCTGCTGCCGTCTCAGCCTATTTACCATTTCCGGCGGCGGCCTTGCCTTCTTCTTTCACTGCGGTCTTGCGTTCCTCTTTCACCCGGAGATATTTGACCTCTTTACCCCGGGAATCCGTGAGGGTAAGCTCGTCTTTGGAGAGGGAATATTTGACCGTGGGGGTCCCAAGAATCCCCAAATCCAGTTGAAAATTGCTTTTGTCGCCCAGCCCGTAAGTGGTGCTGATGGTTGACGGGCCGCTCACCAGTAGCACCTTGCCATCCTTTGAAAAGGTGATCGCGTCGTTCCCGTTCTGTTTTTGCCAAGTACCCGCCAATTGATCCTTGCCTTTATCGGCGCAGGAAACTAATAAGGCGACAACCAGAACAAATGCCGTCAAAAGGCCTGCCCTTTTCATACTCCTCCTTTCGAGATTCCTATTTTTGAGTTTTGCATGCCGTATCACCAAAAACTGCATGCTTCCAAACTTCGGAAATTGAAAGCACCCGTTGCATTCTTTAACACAGAAATTCTGCGGTGTGAAAAACTTAAGGCGTCCCAAAGACTTCGCGGTCCCGGATTGGGCAATTTATAAGCTGTTGAAATATCAGCTTACCCAAAACGGCAAAACGCGCGCCGTATTTTTCTGCATAATTCAACCTGCACGGCTGCAGCCTCCTTCGCGTCCGCAACCTGCTCCAGCGCCAGGACCTGAGGTGCGACAGCCTGCTCCTGCACTAAAACCAGCGCCCGCTCCAGCGCCAAAACCTGGGGTGCGACAGCCTGCTCCTGGGCCTAAGCCGGCTCCCGCACCGAAGACGGCACCGCAGCAGCAACCGGATAAGAAAAAGCAGCCGCCGGGTCAACAACAGTGATTTTGCTATAGTTTTGTCTGGTTAAATAAGTCGGGCCGCCTAGCTCTCTGAAGCGATCAGCGGCCCGATTCATTTTTGAGTGACCGGGAGTAAAATACTAGGTTCCCAGCTTGGGTGACTTGATCTCGGGAAATTCATGATAGAAGTATTCGTGTTGCCCCTTCAGGTTTTTCTCCTTGTTCGTTTTCTCTATCGCCCTGAGGTCCACTCTCCTGATCTTTCCGCTGATTGTCTTTGGAAGTTCGGGCACAAATTCGATAATCCGCGGGAATTTGTAACTGGCTAGAATGTTTGTACAGTGTTTGAAAATATCGAGAGCAACTTCGCGTGAAGGTTCGCAGCCCGGTCTCAAAATTATGAAGGCTTTCACCAGTTGCCATCTTTTCGGATCGGGACTGCCCACAACCGCGGATTCTGCAACCGCATGGTGCTCCTGGAGGGCGCTTTCGATCTCAAACGGGCCGACACGGTAATCAGAGGACTTTATGACGTCATCGGCTCTACCGACGAACCACCAATATCCTTTTTCGTCGAAAGAAGCTCTGTCGCCGGTGTAGTAGTAGTTGTCGATGAAGACCGCCCCCAGTATGTCGGCATCGCCGACATACTGGTCAAACAGCCCTACCGCGCGCCACCTGTTCAGCTTGATCACGATGTGTCCCACTTCGTCAGGTTTGGTGATCTCATTGCCTTGATCGTCGGCGAGGGCAACGTCGTAGAGGAATGTCGGCCGTCCGAATGAGCCGGGGATGACCTTCCCTTTTTGCCACGGAGGATTGCCGATCATGGCCGTGGATTCGGTTTGCCCATAGAAATCCCTGATTTCGTTACCCGTGTATTTTTTCCATTTCTGAATGATTTCCGGATTGAGGGGTTCTCCCGCACTCACGGATTCTCTCAGTGCGCCAAACTTGAATTTTTCTAAATCGAGCAGAATAAAAGCTCTCCAGGCGGTGGGCGGAGCACAGAATACATTCACCTTGTATTCGGCGACGGCTCCGAGGTATCCGCTTCCTTCAAATTTGCCCTGGTAGAACCCCGTTGATGTAGCGCCCACGTTGAGGGGCGCAAAGAATGTGCTCCAAGCCCATTTGGCCCATCCCGGCTGGCTCAAGTTGTTATGAAGGTCACCTGGCCTTATACCGATAACGTTTGACGTGGACAGATGGCCGACGGGGTAGGACGTCGCGGTATGGGCGACCCTTTTTGCCATGCCGGTGGTACCCGAAGTGAAGAAGCACAAGATAATGTCATTGCTTTTCGTTCGGGCCGGTTCGGCTGCGGAATCCTCTTTGCCGACTTCACTGTAGCTTTTCCAGCCCTCCGCTTCACCCAGAACGAGCTTGATCTTGGGGGCCGCTCCAACTTTTCTTAGGGCCTCGTCAATCAGTTTGGCGGATTTTGGATCAGCAAGCACTGCATGTGGCGTATAGGTCGAAAATCGGTATTCAAGCTCTCTGACGGTCATCGTATCTGCCGTGGGCACTGCCACCAGCCCTCCCTTGATATTTGCGACACTGGCAAACCAGGTTTCCGGAACAGACAGTACCGTCATGTATACACTGTCGCCCTTGTCCACGCCATGAGCCCGGAAAAAGTTCAAAAGCCTGTTGGACTCTGCGGCAAGCTCGGCATAGGTGTACTTTCGCTCCTGACCAGTATTCAAATCAACCCATAAAACAGCGAGTTGGTTACCCCGCTCCCTGACGTGTACACCTTCGAGGATTTCATCCGCCCAGTTGAAGTGGGAAGGCATTTGCATTTGATTCAACTTGGCGAAAAGCGCTTGGGATGCGGCAGCCTTCTCGTGATCATCATTCATGGAGTTTATGGTCATCAGTTCCCGGTAAATAGCATCGAGCCTCATGAAATCCTCCTGTGCCGATTGCTGGAGATGTTTTGTAATTTGTGGCGACACTGCCGACAAGCACCGCTTTGGCAGGCTGCTTGGCGAGGTCACTTCGGTCGCCTGCCCGAATTGCATGGAGGACGAACAGCGCAAGTCCGGAAGGGTACAGCTTCAGTTCGAGCGTGAATATCAGATGCGTTCCGCAGGATAATCAGGAAATTGGCGACGGGGGTTTTCCCAACTGTAGCTCTCGTCGGAATAAAGAATAACAGATAAACTATGTCACACGAAAAATGCCTGTCAAGAAGTTTCTCGCTAACTTCCACGCTGGAATTTTCTGAACCAATGAGCAGTCAATAGTGTCAAAGTTAGTTGCGAATACGTAAGTGGAGTGCCTGGATAGAGCAACGCGGCGGCTTTCCCGATTCTGTTGTCCCTTATCGTCTTTTACTGATAAAATTGTCCGTAATCTCCAGGAAGGAATTATCGACAATTGCTGACCAGTTTGGCCATCCACAATTACGCCATTATTCGCGATCTCGAAATAAGCTTCCAACCGGGATTCAATGTCCTGTCAGGAGAGACTGGCGCGGGCAAATCGATTCTCGTAGGGGCCGTCAACCTCATCCTCGGGGGGCGGGCATCAAATGAGATGATCCGAACCGGGGCTGCTGAGGCAAGCGTTGAGGCGGTCGTGCAACTAAAAACGCCCGAGTGCCCCTGTGCAAGGTATCTCACCCAATGGGGGATCGACTTTGGTCCGGAACTTGTAATCCGAAGGAGCATCGCCAGGAGCGGGCGAAACCGTGTGTATATAAACGACCAGGCCGCATCAGTGCAACAGATCCAGCAGCTTTCGCCCCTTTTGATTTCGATTTCGGGGCAGCACGAGCATCAGCTTCTTCTCGATCCCGAAACCCACCTGGGCCTTCTTGACTCTTTCGCCGATCTCGATGGAGATTGCTCCAGGGTGCGGGCAATCCATACGGCATGGCAGCAGAGTCGTGACGGACTTGCCCGTATGAGACATGCACGGGAGCAGAGAGCAGCGCAGATGGATTTTCTGCGCTTCCAGATCGCAGAGCTCGAATCGGCAAAGATCCGGCCAAACGAGGATTCCGATCTCGGGCGAGAGCGCGAGATCCTGAAAAACGCCGCCACATTGACCTATGCCTCACAAAGGGCCATCAGCGCGCTCTACTCCGAGAAAGGCGCCATTTTGGAGCGGCTCTCGGAAGTGGAAAAAGACCTGCGTTCGATCTTCGATGTCGATCCGTCCCAGAACGGACTAGGCGAATACCTCCAGCAGGCCCGTATTCACCTCGAAGAGATGACCCACTCGCTGCGGCACTACGCTGAACGGATAATCTTCGACCCTCCAAGGCTCGCCGCAGTAGAAGAACGGCTTGCGCTCCTGGGCAAACTCGGGAAAAAGTATGGATCGAGCGCAAACGAGATGCTGGCCAGATTGGAAAAACTCCACAAAATGGCCGGCGAGAGCGAGGAATCAAACCTCCGGGAAGAGGAACTGGAAAGACAAATCGAATCGCTGCGCCTCGCCTACATCGAGAGGGCCGGCGATCTATCGCGCAAACGGCACGAGGCGGCGGCAAAGCTCTCCACGGACGTTTCGCATAATCTGGCCGATCTCGATATGCCACAAGCACGCTTCTGCGTGCGCTTTTCCGTGGAAGACGAAAATCCTCCCTTATTCTCTCCCACCGGTGTTGACCGCATAGAGTTTCTGCTCTCGGCAAATCCGGGAGAAGACTTGAAGCCTCTGGTCAGGGTAGCCTCAGGAGGCGAGCTCTCCAGAATTCTTCTCGCCCTCAAGAGTCTTCTCGGCAGAAAAGAGGAAGCTGAGACGCTCATCTTCGATGAGGTTGACGCGGGAATCGGCGGCCGTGCCGCAGAACTCGTCGGGGTTCAATTGAATAAGCTCTCCGAGCGCCATCAGGTCATCTGCATTACTCACCTTCCCCAAATCGCCTGCTACGGCAAATGGCATTACGTGGTTAAAAAGCAGGCCGAAGGAAACGAGACCTCCACTACGATCCGCATACTGACGGAATCGGAGCGCTCAGAAGAACTTGCCCGCATGCTGGGAGGTGTTTCGATATCCGAGAAGGTGCGCGAGCATGCAAAAGAGCTTCTGGAACGGAGTTTGGCCGGTGAACGGCCGGAAGAGTTTTGAGTTTTTGTATCGAGTTTTGAATTTTCGGGTATTGAGTTTTTGAGGTTAAAATTAATCCTTTCGAGTGGTTAACTCAAAACTAAACACCAACGACCAGAAACTGGTTTTATGCTTGTTCTCGCAGATGCTGAAAAACGCTCCATTGCCGTGGATCCGGCGGGCAGCTTTCACCTTACTGCCCCGGCCGGCTCGGGTAAGACCTTTTTGTTGGTCGCCCGATTTCTACGCCTCCTGGGACTTGTAGACCACCCCCGGCAGATCCTCGCGCTTACCTTCACCAACAAGGCAGCAGCCGAGATGCGTGAAAGAGTAAGGGGCTGTCTTGATCGGGCAAAAAAAGGCGCGGCGGCTCAAAACGCGGCCGAGGCCGAGCTGCTCGATTACGCCTCGAAAGCGCTCACGGCACACAGCAAGATCGAAGAGTTACTTCTTGCCGGGGATATTCTCCACATCCGCACCTTTCATTCCTTCTGCTACGCGGTTGCATCGCAGGCGCCGTTCGAAGCTGGAATCCCCCCCGGTTCCAGCCTCATGGACGAAAACGAACAGGAATTTTTCCTCCACGAAATCGTTAATGAAGCGCTTCAGCAAATCGCCTCCCGAAAGGAAGGTGATGCGGCCCGGCGCGCTTTCATGAATCGCCTTCTCTATCTGAATAATTCCTGGTGGTCCCTGGCAAACGAAATGAAGGACCTTGTAAGCCGAAGGGGAGGGCTGGTTGACATGGTGCAGGTCCTTAGCCGGGACCGGGCGTCGGGTTATCTTGCGGCCAGGGTCCGTGAACTGGCTGAAAGGGAACTCGATGCACTGAAAGCCGGGTTCGAAGCTTGTGATCTTGGGTGCGGGTGGGCATGCTTCCTGGAGCAGACCGGAAACGCCGGCGCACAGGCCGCTTGCGATCTTCCCACCGACATTCCAGGGGCGCAGTGGGAAGTTCTTCCACAGTGGATTTGCCTCGCGAACACTTTCCTTACTAAAGAAGGTGACATCAGGAAACAACTTGGGCCCAAAACCGGGTTCTACAACGGATTTGCCAAGACTGTGTGGGGCTGCGCCATTCAGAATATCCCTCCTGAAACGGCTCAGAGACTCCATCAGATCCGCCAGCTTCCCACGCACGACGCGCCGGTGACGGACCCCGATACGCTCTGGGACCTGGTAGTCCTGTTGCATTCCGTTCTTGAAATCTATGACGCCCGGAGGCGCGCAAAAAAAGTGCTCGATTTTTCCGCCCTCGAACTGGCTGCTCTGCGCCTCTTTGACACTGCCGACCCTTCCGACCTTCAGTTGATACTTGACCAGCAGATTCGGCACATACTGGTTGACGAGTTCCAGGATACAAGCCGCGAACAGTGGGAGCTTTTGCGGAAGCTGTGCGCCGGCTGGTCGGATGGAGCCGGGCGAACCCTCTTTCTGGTTGGCGACCCGAAGCAGTCCATTTACGGTTTCCGCAAAGCGGAAGTCAAGCTGTTCATGGACGCCAGGATGGGGCTTCCTCTCGAAGACGGAGGCAATATCAGCCTCGAACCTGTTGTGCTCGATACAAACTTCCGCTCTCAGCCCCATCTTATCGACTGGTGCAACCGGGTCTTCGAAAACACGGTTATGGCTGAGCACAAACCCGAGTTCGACGAAGTCCCTTTCAGCCCGGCAAAACCGTCACCGGCTTCGCCGGTTCGCCCGGACCCAGCCCCGGTCGAACTTGCCCTGTTCATGGAGTGGCCCGACCGCGAGAGCGCAAGGCTAAGAGAAGCTCAATGGCTGGCGGGAAGAATCGCCCAACATCTCGGAGAAAACGGCCGCGACTCGCAGACAGCGATCCTTCTTTTCTCGCGCACCCATCTGCCGGTGTACCTGGAAGCACTCCGGCAAAAGAAGGTCCCGGTTCAGGTCAAGGAGGGTTTAAAGCTTCTGGAGAGACCCGAAGTGTTCTACCTGTGGCAGCTTTGCCGGGGAATAGTTCTGCCTCACGACAACCTTGCCTGGACGGCCCAGCTTCGCAGTCCCTGGTTTAGCCTTGATTTTGACCGAATCCTTGCCATATCGCGCGAGCAAGCCCTTCTCTGGGTAGATAAAATCCACGAGTTTTCGGAACAGGACGAGAAAATCAACTCATTCAGGCAAGCCCTCACCGGCGCCTGGCAGCACGTGGGGCACGAACCGCTGGCCGATGTTGTCGAATCCGCCTGGCTCGATCTCGAAGGGGCACACATGGTGGTTTCGAAGTGGGGGAGCCGGGGTCTAAACTGCTGCCGCCGTTTTCTCCAGATGCTCAGGGAGGCTGAACAGGGCGAACCGGTCCGCACGCTTGCGCGGCTGGAACAACTGCTGCACAAGGCCTATGAACCGGTGGATCCGGACTCCGCCTCATCAAACACTGTGCTTTCAACCGTTCATGGAGCCAAAGGGCTGGAATTCGACGCGGTTTTCATCCCGTTCATGGACTGGAACCCGGAGGGGGGAAGAAAAGACCAGCCGCCCCCCTACATGCTCGAGCGGGCGCCCAATTCCGGAGATTACCTTCTAGCCTCAAGACCCGACCGTCTTATGGGCGAGAAGGACCCGCTCTATGCCTGGCTGACCAAACTGCGTTCCAGACGGCAGGTGGGTGAAGCCAAAAGGCTTTTCTATGTTGCGGTTACGCGCGCGCGCGGCAAACTCGTTATGAGCGGTCTGGCAAAAAAGAAGGGAAGCTCTTTTTCAACATCTGCGCAAAATCCCCTGGGCTGGCTCAGCAAACATTATGGGATCGATGAGCTTTGCGCAATAGACCGCATCACATGCCCTGAAGAATCCGAAAACGCCGGCACAGGCGAATGGAAAAGGTCCGCTCGCGGTGCGGATGGTTTTTTTGTTCAGCTCGAACCCGATTTCGGAGCCTGCGAAGCTCACCCTCTCGAGAGCAGCCGGCCTGAATTGGCTCCGGCGGAATTCGAACGTGAAAAACCGGTTTTCACTGTTATCTCGCCCTCCAGCCTGAGGGTCTTCGGGCCCGTCCGCATCTCGGAGCGCGAAGATCTTGAGTGCGGCCCCTCCTCCCATGCGGCGGGGGCCGAAGGTTTGAGAGGCCAGGCTGGCTGCGGCGCTGCCGACTGCCAGCCAGACGTGTGGGGAACTCTCGTTCACAGGTTCCTTGCTTATTTCGGCAAAAAAGGAGTCCTCCCCTCGGCTCAGAGTGCAAGCGCAACTCTCAGCCGAATAGGAATTGAGAGTTCCAAGTCCCTGGAAATCGCCCGGAACGCTCTTTCGGAGGTGAAATCATGCCTGGTTGATCCCTGGCTCCAGGCTTTTTACGCCGTTCCGCCTGACCGCCGCATAATCGAATGGTCTGCGGAGTGCGCCCACGAGCGTGACGTGCTCTATTCGGGGGTGATTGATCTTGCCGCCGAGATCGAAGGGAAATGGAACCTGGTCGATTTTAAAACGTCGAGGCCGCTCGAAGGCGAGTGCACCGAAGATTTCCTGCAAAGAGAAATGGAGACGTACCGGCCTCAAATTCTTGGATATTGCGAAATCTTGGCAAAGCTTACCGGAACAGATCCGGCCCTTATAGACGCTTTCATTTACTGGACGGCAATAAGGCGGTGGTCGGTGGTCGGTGGTCGGTGGTCGGTGACCGGTGACCGGTGACCGCTATTTATTCTTGAGATGCCTGATCAGGCCAGACGTCACCTTTCTTATGTCAGCCAAGGACTTCTCAAATTCTACGTTACTCTTGGTAAACTGGGGTTCTTTTGAAAGAATGTACTGAGTGTCAGGTTCGGCTACTGAACCCATCGCAATGTATAGGAAATGAATGAATTCTTTATCGGAGCCCCTTGCTGCGCCTTCAGCCATATTGCTCGCTATGGAGACTGAAGAGCGCCTCATCTGGGAGGTCAATCTGTACAACTCGAATGCTGGAAAGCCCGCTGTGAGTTCGTATGCGGCTTTAGCCGGTTCAATAGCCTGCTTCCACACCTCCAGGTCCCTGTAATTTCGACACCAATGTCCCCCACCATTGTCGTTATAAGTGGCCCTGCTCTCTACTCACGACCGTCCGCTGACTGATTGTTTTTCTCTGGCCACTGGCCACTGACCTCTGGCCACTGACGACTGACCACTATCTTACAGGAGGCTCAGCGTGGCAAGCAGATGTGCGGCCTCGCTCATAGGCGCGTTCAGGTTGGCCCTGTGGTTGGCGAAAAATCCGCCGAAATCGGCGTCGAGCACTATCCAGGGCTCTATCTTGTCGGCGATAGCCAGCTCGTGCAGCACCTCATCCATTATGTCAGTCCCATGCATGGTGGCCAACTGGTTCTTGAATCCCACCCGGCAGACTTTCAGGATTTCAAATTGCACATGGGCCACACCCCTGGCATAGTAGAAGTAATCATCGGAATGGTACCATCCAACAGGCATAACCAGCGTTCTATTCACATTTCCGAGCTGGTCCCTGTAGGTGGAGAGCAGCGAGGCCAGTGTGTCGCGGCGGTAGTAGAAACTCCGCTGGCCTTTCTCAAGTTTGGTTTTGAATTTTTTCAGGTGTTCAATTGCCTGGTCGTATGAACTTACAGCGGACGGGAACCACCATGAAGTGGCGCTGATATAGAACTCGTTTAGCGCCTGCTCCAGGTCCGGGTCGTATGTATCGGCCTCGCCCAGCCTTGTAAGACTGTCTTTGAGTCGAAGGGTTGTAAATCGAACGGCCTCGAGGACCCCGAGCTGGTAGTTGTTTACATTATCGGTAAAGCGGCAGATAAAGACGCCGTTAGGTCTCCAGCCCAAGAATCTGCCATGAAGCTCGTGTTCCATCAATTGTATTAAAGTGTCGACAAAAGTTACACCAGGGATAGAGGAAATCTCGGGAAGTTGAACGTGATCTTCCCCATGCGCTTCATGAGCCTCGCCACGAACTGCCCCATGCTCCAGTGCGCCTGGTGCTGCCGCTTCCGGTGCGTGCGGCTGCGCTTTGAACGGTCTTGCTTCATGAGGCGGCGGAAGCGGCACGTCCGGGAGGCGCTCCTTTTCGTGAGCGGGTGCTTTTTCCCGGGCCGCAGGCTGTTGGTCCTGATTCGCCTGCTCCGAAGATGCTATCTCTGCGAATCCCGGTCTGGGTTCCAGGAGCGCCAACCCTGATGTTGACACTCCGCAGATAAGCAGCAAAGCAATAATAAGATAAGAAAAAAAAGCAGGAAGCCGCTTTACAGCGCATGTGCAACAGCTCCGAGTCATTCCTTCGCCAACTCCCATCGGGCAGCCTCCCTCATCCATTCGGCTCAACCACGTATCAGAATTCCATATATGTCGCGCAAGCGTCGGCTGATTCCCACGCGGATACACTGTGCAGCCGCCTGCCCCCGGTATTTAGCTTCGCAGAAAGCTTCTCAAATAGAAAACGGGCAACGTTTTCCGAAGAAGGATTGTTTTGAGAAAAGAAGGGCAGTTCGTTCAGGTATTTATGATCCACTTCTTCCAGGGCCTCTCTGGTTGCCGCCTTGACTTCCCCGAAATCAACAAGTATGCCGTTACTCTCCAGAGATTTCCCCCGCAAAACTACTTCAACCTTCCAGTTATGTCCGTGGAGATTTTCACACTTCCCGCGAAAGTCCTTCAGATTATGCGCTGCAGCAAAACTGCTGATTACTTTTATCTCAAAAAGTCTTTGGTTCAAAATCCGATCTCCTCCGACGCCCCCGGCCATCTCAGAGCAAAGGATTCACCGAAACAGCAACGGTGCCGCCGGACGCGTTAAATTGCCGAAAAAGCTCTTCTCATCAATGACTTATAAACATTTACCCGAAGGGTTGATTTTTGTCAAACTCAATCGGGAACCCTGCATGGCCCCCATCGTCCGCAGACCTTATACCGTGATCGAGTCTCGTGCCAAGACGGGAACATAAAGACACGGGGCCTCTTCGTCTTTGGCCGTGACACCCTTGAATGATGGGAATCCTGTTGACTCAGTTCCCGGTTTCATTTAGATATTATAGGTTCTCAGGCGGTGTAGCTCAGGTGGTAGAGCATACGGCTCATATCCGTAGCGTCCGGGGTTCGAAACCCTGCACCGCCAAAACAGTTAATCCTTCCTGATTCCAACCACTTAGATCATCTTCAGAGCCTTACACCTTTTTCTTGTCCACTGTGGAGGCCTGAAGATGGAAACAAAGAAATCCCGTTCGCCAAACAAGTGCCCTGCCTACCTGAGCCGTAACCCATACTCCTACTGTTTCAGGATCAAGGTTCCCCCTGAGCTTCACAGGATCGTCGGTAGGCGTGAACTTCGGTATTCACTTAAAACCAATTCCTTGTCGGATGCCAAATACCAGGCCCGAAGAATGGCAGGGCTAATGCAGTGGTTATACCACGACCTTGAAGAACAGACGTCTAGGGGCAAGGTCGCTGACTTCGACATTGACCCCATTATGAACTTCTTTTTGCGAGATGGCCAGTTCACAATCTGGAACTTCCCGATCAGTAAGCCTGCCCTGAAAGAGCACAGACCCCGCCGAGCAAGAAAGAACTCCTCGGGTTCACTCCAGAAGGTAATCGAAGCCTATGCGTCTGAACAGGATTTAGGAGGGAACTGGACACCTCGAACCAAGCTGGAGGTGGAAGCCTGCTTGAACCTTCTCCTGAGCTTCTGTGGGAACGTCTCGATTTCCTCTATCACTTTCAAAGTCATGCGGGACTTCAAACAAGCCTTGATGAAGCTCCCCGCCAACATGCGGAAGATGCCACAGTACCGCAATAAATCCGTTCACGAACTCCTGAAGATGGACATCGAAAAACCAATGTCGCCGATCACGGTGAACAAATACCTCGGGTGCGCCAGTGCCCTTTTCAAGTACGCGGTCAGGAATGGTTATATGCCTCAAAACCCCGGTGAGAGCATGCACATTTCAATTTCGAGGCGAGATGACGAGTTTAGGGCTGTGTTCAGTGATGAAGACTTGCGGAACCTCTTCCACTCACCGGAGTACATCAATGATACCCACAAGCGCCCGTTTGAGTTCTGGCTCCCTGTGCTGGCCCTCTTTACAGGTTGCCGACTGGAGGAACTGGCACAGCTACACCTTGAGGATATCCAGGAGGTTGACAGAGTGTGGGTCTTCGACATCAACACCAAAGGTGAAAAACGGGTGAAAACAAAAGCAGGAATCAGGGTAGTCCCTATCCACCCTTTTATTCTGAACGAACTTCATATCCTTGGCTATGTTGACACTCTCAGAAGTATGGGACACCAGCGGTTGTTTCCAGAGCTACCAAAGAGGCCGTGTGGATACGGGCAGAACGCCGGTAACTGGTTTGCCAAATATAGGAAAAGGTGTGGCATTGTTTCTAATGGTGAAAGGAGAGACTTTCACAGTTTCAGACACACACTGGCCAACGTCTTGAAGCAAAATCATTCCATTGACAGCGTGATGATTTCTGAACTACTTGGACACGAAGTAGGCTCAATCACCATGGGGCGGTACGGCAAACGGTACTCTCCCCGGATGCTGCTCGAAGAGGCTGTCATGAAGGTAAGGTATGGTGTGGATTTGGGACACCTAATGAAATCAAAGTATGTGCAAACGTGGTGACCATGCGGTATGCTTACCTGATACTGGATCAGAAGACGAAGGCTGTGGAGACCCTGTTCAAGTTTCCTAAATAAGCTTAAGTCTTACCAATGGAGTAGCATATGAAAGCTTTTCAGAGTGTAATCCTTGTTACGGCGGCAGTGTTTTTTACACTTGCTCAGACATCCTTTAATCTCGAAAGTGGTGACGCAGCGGCGCAATCTTTAAAATCCAAAGCTCAGCCTACCATAGACTACGCAGCCAGAGCACAGGCACAGCGTGCTAAGGTTGACGAACTCCAGGCACAGAATCCCCAGATGAGTAAAACGGATGTGTCCAGAGCCTGTGCCATGTCGGACTTCCAGGCAGGCATGAATAACCATGATCCCCACGCACTGGACTGGGCCTTTATCCCTGGTAAATCCGGGATTCCCATTGCACAAGACCCCCAGTTATCCCTACAGCTCACCACCATGCGCCAGGAACTCCAGGCCAATTACGAGAACAGTTTGAAGTTTGCAGCATGGCAAGCTGAGAACAATCAAATGGAAGCCAACCGGCGACTCAACACACAGCTTATGCAGCTTCGAATCAATCCCGATTTAGACCCAATCCAGAAGAGCATCGAGATGAAGAAGATTCTCAAGGACAGCGCCGGAAAGGTTGACCCTGCTTCCATGCAAGACTACTGGGAAATGGCCGAACAGTTCGGGAAAGGGTTTGCTAGCTCAGATGATGGAGCAGCGGTGTTTGCTTTGAGGTCCGACATTGCACTTGGGAAAGTGTCGCCAGAGACTATCGTCAAACGAACCGAAGAACTCAAATCGCAGGGAAAGCTGACAGAGGAAACATTTAACTACCTCCTCAGACAGGCTTACAATATCGAGCAGTGTTATAATGCAAGGTCTTCTTGGAAACCAGGGGATGACATTCCTGAATATCCACCTCCGGTAGACTTCCAAGTCGAGGATACCGAACTTCACTGTAAGAAGAATCCTCTCGAAGGCTCCAAGGATTGTAATGTGTCCTTTCTGATTATCGGTCAGTCAGTCAGCCTTGGAAGGTTTGACAAATCTTACTCTTGTGAGGCATCACTTGGATATCGTCAGGAACATTCCTTTGTGGAATCCAATGTCTCAAGAGGTGTTGATGGTGACCTCTGCATGGGCAAAGGGCATGGCAGTAGGTACGAAATGGTAACGGTAAAAGTTGGCGAAGAGTCCAACATCGGCGGTCCTGTAACAGAAGTCCGATTAGGACACGTCCAGTGCCGTTAAAATCAGCCACAAAACCTTAAAGCCCTTCACCGGTGAGCCTTTCTTTGAAAACCCTCTAGCGAACCTGACCTTACGCTGCGGGTTACCCATACTTACTTCCTGGAGGGCAAATTCTGCTCTGGAGCTTGGGCAGCCGAACTATGGATTGACCCAGAAAGCCCAACAGGGGTGAACCTGGAGGGTAGAGGCCTCCCTCAAATTTTGACATAAAAATGTCAAAGGGTGACGCGCGGCCTCAGGCAAGGAGGGTTCCCCATGGCCCTCCTCTGGCTGGGTATCCATGGGCTGGGTATCCATGGTCCAGGTTCCAGGCTACCGGCTTGCGTGTGGATGTACACCTGTGCTGGCCTATGAGCTTGCCCTATGTGGTCCAAAGACTGAGGCAAGAGGTGTATCCCTTGGGACCACCAGGGCAGGAGTGGACAATGGTGCAAAGTGGGTAACGAAGGCACACACTCACAGTCCAGTCAGCCCAAGCCTTCTCAACTTATTTATTTCGCACTATCCCGTTACTGGAAGCCATTGTATTACAATACAATATCTACTATTCTCTAGAATTCAGGATAATAATGCTTGACAAGTCCTTTCACTGTGATATCCTGGTGCCAACCTAACACATGGAGGGTGCAATGAAGGCTTTCGGGTATGTCAGGGTGAGCAGCAAGGGGCAGGTGGATGGTGATGGTTTTGCGCGTCAGGAAGAGACTATCAAAGCCTATGCTGAGAAAGCAGGGTATGAGGTTGTTCGGTTCTTTCGTGAGGAAGGCGTCTCCGGGACAAAGGGCGAACTCAATAGACCTGCCTTCCAGGACATGATGGAAGAGATTCTTCGAAATGGAGTCAGGACCATCATTGTTGAAAGACTCGATAGACTCGCCAGAGAGTACCGCATACAGGAATCACTGCTTATCTATCTTGCCTCAAAGGATGTCACCCTGCTCAATGCGTCCACTGAGGAAAATGTGACTGAGGCTGTTCAGTCTGATCCAATGAAAAAGGCACTCATCCAAATCCAGGGTATCTTTGCCGAACTGGAGAAGAGCCTTCTTGTGAAGAAACTCCGCAAGGCCAGAGAGCGCAAACGCCATGAAACAGGGAAGTGTGAAGGCCGTAAAAGCTACGCTGAAGCTGCACCTGATGTTATAAGGGAGATTAAGAGACTTCGCAGGAAACCTCGTGGAGGTGGGAGGCCACTGACCTACAGAGAGGTGGCTGAGGAACTTAATCGGCAGGGACTCAAGACACGCACAGGGAAGCCGTTCACAGGCCATATCGTCCAGAACATCTTGCAGTGAGTCCGTATGCCAAGGTCTATCTGAATCTTTTGACGCTCCAGGATGCTCTACAATCCACTTACTCACCATGACCCATATCCAAACACGTCGTGAAATAACGGTTTGCCTCTGGCTACCCTTCCTTTTTTACACGGACTGGCGTGGCAGGTATGGTGACTTTTTACGTCATACCTATTTTCAAACCCTTACCAGCTAAGAAACTACAACGGACTTTTAATCCGGTTGTCTAGGGTATATTATTGAAATTACTATATAATTTATCTTGACAGCCCTCTCCTAAGTGTGACATCCTCTCAGTGCTCATAAATTGACTCGATAGTTTAGCCGGGATTGTTCTTTGGTTCGCGGCTAATCAGAGTGCGCCTTAGATGTGGTCCATGTCGTAAGGTCATGGAGAAGGCAGGAGTCAAGCCTTGAGCACCACTCAACGGCGCACTTTTATTTCCTAGGAGGAGGATACGTACATGGCTTTATTGAAGGTGGCTGGTATTGAGGTTGAGATTTTCCCGGATGGGTCTGTTTACTTCGGGACTGATGAGGGGCTGGACAGAGACGTTGACAGAAGGGCTGAGGTGGCTTCCTGGTACATCCGGGGTGAAGCCCTGACGCCGGGACTACACAAGGCGCTTCTTGGCATGCGTGACCAGTGGGCAGAGATGGTCCGGGCTTTCATGCAGGAGCAGAGAGTGAAACTGGAAGATGTCAGGAGCAGGTGTAATGGGTTTGGGGAACTGCTCTCTGGATCGAACTAACTGGAGAGGCGGTGGCTAATGGATAAAGTAGAAATCAACGGCGTGCTGCAAGATGATCTAACCTCGCACGCCTTTATCAACCTGATTCGCAACCTAGTCCGATATGGCAACAGCCCCAGCAAGGCCCACTATACAGCCCTGTATGAACTTCTGAGCACCTACACGGGAATGGCCCAGGGTGAAATTAAAGGTCGCTATGCTTTCCCTTTGGGGACTGGGCTTGGTAAAACTCAGTCTGTTGTCTCCTGGCTCATGGCTTTGTATGACTGTGACCACCCTCCCGTAAGTGTTGCCGTATGTGCTAGCAAGGTGGAGGCCCTGTGTTCCCTCAAAAGGGACTTGATGGCCGAAGGCGTACCAGAGTCGCGCATAGGGTTACTCCACAGCTACAAGTTTGATCCTGAAAAGGTCGGGACAGAGGGGTACGCCTCACTCCCATGCACCAAGGACCACCAGAATAAGTTGATTCTTCTGGCCACACATAACAGAATCAGGGGTAAGGGTGGCCCTGACCTGTACAATGTGTACCAGGGGAAACCCAGGAACCTTTTAATTTGGGATGAGTCCTTGCTCAGGAGTGATGCACGATGGATTCGCCACATGGACATCAGGTCTGGTGTAGGTTTTCTTGAACCTAGAGTAAAGGGACCGGGCAAACTCCAGGAAGCCTTGAGGTATCTCAAAAAATGTACCAGGATGTTCAGTGGGGAACTGGCAGCACAGAAGGCCCATGCGCGGCCTGAAGTGATCCACCTCCCTGAACTGACACCCTCGCAGATTCACGAATATCAAATGGCCTTGGGAAATTGGGATGCTGTACAGGGATTAAAGGCCTTACTGAACATGAGTTCTGAACTATTGCGGGCGGCCAGCAAACCTGCCAAAAACGGCGGTGATACAATCGGCCATGTCATGATCAACGCAAACCCCTGCGCCATTGCCGATTTGTGAAGGCAAAATAGAACGGAGGGGGTTCA
>Ga0187862_10002820_pt1 | contig 17257 bp, 15 predicted proteins | sample June2016WEW_10_1_FD_133003 | JGI IMG/M metagenome (GOLD analysis project Ga0187862, IMG submission 133003) | Peatland microbial communities from SPRUCE experiment site at the Marcell Experimental Forest, Minnesota, USA - June2016WEW_10_150 | ecosystem: Environmental > Terrestrial > Soil >...
ATGCCGAGCTGCAACTCGCCGCGGCCGGCGACCTCCATGGAATCCTTCTCCGCCGACTCGGAAATTCGCAGCGTGACGTTGCCTTCCCCCTCGCGCAGCAGCCGCTCGCGGATGACGCGGCTTTGCACCTTGTCGCCTTCGGTGCCGGCCAAGGGTGAATCGTTGATGTGGAAAGTCATGGTCAGCGTCGGCGGATCGATCGGCTGCGCCGGCAGCGGCTCGGTCACCTCGGGCGCGCATAGCGTATGCGAGACGAAGGCATCGGGCAGGCCGGCGATGGCGACGATGTCGCCGGCGGTACCTTCTTCGATCGGTACCCGCTCCAGGCCGCGGAAGGCCAGCACCTTTGTGACGCGGCCTTCCTCGATCAGGTTGCCGTTGCGATCCAAAACCTTGACCGGTTGATTCGGTTTTATCGTGCCCGCGAAAATGCGACCAGTGACGACGCGGCCGAGATAAGGATTGGCCTCTAGAATTGTGCCCAGCATACGGAAAGGGCCGTCCTCGATCTTCGGCGGCGCGACATGGCGTACGACGAGATCGAACAGCGGCGCCATGCCCTGGTCTTTGGGCCCCTCGGCACTGGCCGCCATCCAGCCCTGCTTGGCCGAGCCGTAAAGGATTGGGAAATCGAGCTGCTCCTCGGTCGCATCGAGCGCCGCAAACAGGTCGAACACCTCGTTGGCGACTTCCGTGGGCCGGGCGTCGGAGCGATCGACCTTGTTGATGACGACGATGGGTTTCAGCCCCATCTTCAGCGCCTTGGAGACGACAAATTTAGTCTGCGGCAGGGGGCCCTCCGCGGCATCGACCAGCACCAGCGCGCCATCGACCATGTTGAGGATGCGCTCGACCTCGCCGCCGAAATCGGCGTGGCCGGGGGTGTCGACGATGTTGATGCGGGTGTCCTTCCAGACCAGCGAGGTCGCCTTGGCCAGGATGGTGATGCCCCGCTCGCGCTCCAGGTCGTTGGAATCCATCGCGCGCTCGGCCACCCGCTGGTTCTCGCGAAACGAGCCGGATTGCTGCAGCAAACGGTCGACCAGGGTGGTTTTGCCGTGGTCGACGTGGGCGATAATGGCGATATTGCGCAGCTGCATGGGGCCTATGGGCCGTGTTTTTTGGGGCTGTAAACCAAAAACGAGCCCCGAGGGGCCCGCCGTTCACGCCCGCTATATAGTCACTTTCCGCCCGGAAGCAATCGGCGAAACGCACCAAGACGTGAAGCGCATGAACTCGACGAGGCGCCGGGCGTTCGCTTAATATTGCCATGCCGGCCGGATGTTTCATGCGCTGCTCATTACCGATCTCGAGTGAAAGACGCGTCCTTTGCGTCTTCCCGGCTTATACGCCGTCGTTCGGCACGTTTGCCCACGCCTTTCGCCTGATGTACCGGGTGCGCGCCCTCATGCCGCCGCAGGGCCTATTGCTGATCGCCGCTTACCTGCCGGCGTCGTGGCCGGTGCGCTTCATCGACGAGAATATCGCGCCGGCCAAGGCGGCCGATTTCGCCTGGGCCGATGTCGTCATGGTCAGCGGCATGCATATCCAGGCGCCGCAGATGCACGATATCGCGGCGCGCGCCAAGGCTAAGGGCAAGGTCACAGTGCTGGGCGGCGCCTCGGTTTCCGGCGCGCCGGAGCTTTACCCGGAAATCGACTACCTCCACATCGGCGAGATCGGCGACGCCACCGACCGGCTCATTGCCTGCCTCGACGACAGTGTCGCGACGCCTTCGGCGCAGCGGCGGTTCGAAACCAATGAGCGCCTGCCGCTGTCCGACTTCCCGCTGCCCGCCTACAATCTGATCCGGCTCGACCGTTATCTGATCGGCAGCCTGCAATTCTCCAGCGGCTGTCCGTATCGCTGCGAGTTCTGCGACATCCCCGCACTCTACGGCCGGCAGCCGCGGCTGAAGACGGCGGAACAGATCACCGCCGAGCTCGACGCCATGATGGCGCAGGCCTCGCATCCGCCGGTGGTCTATTTCGTCGACGATAACTTCATCGGCAACCGCAAGGCGGCGCGCGAGATGCTGCCGCATCTGATCGCCTGGCAGCGCAAGCACGACTATCCGCTGCAATTTGCCTGCGAGGCGACACTCAATCTCGCAAAACAGCCGGAGATTTTGGCGCTGATGCGCGAGGCGCAATTCCTCACCGTCTTCGTCGGCATCGAAACGCCCGATGCGGACGCGCTCAAAGCCATGCGCAAGGAGCACAACGCTACGCTGCCGATGATGGAGGCGATCAAGACGCTGAACAGCTACGGGCTGGAAGTCACCTCCGGCATCATTCTCGGCCTCGACACCGACACCGCCGACAGCGAGAGCCGGCTCAAAGATTTCATCGACATTTCCGGAATTCCGATCCTCACCATCAATCTGCTGCAGGCGCTACCGCGGACGCCGTTGTGGGATCGCCTCAAGCGCGACGGCCGCCTGATCGCCGACGACTCTGGGCTCGAAAGCAACGTGCGTTTCCTGCGCCCCTATGACGACGTGGTGGCGACGTGGCGGCGCTGCGTCGCCTATGCCTATGACCCCGAGCGGCTGTTCGCGCGCTTTGCCCATCAGGTCGACGCCACTTATGCCCATCGCATGATCGGGCCGGTGCGCGGCAAGCTGACCATCCCCAATCTGCGCGCCGCTCTGGTGCTGGCGTTCAACATCGCGCTTCGCGTCGGATTATTGTCGGATTATCGCCGGGCGTTCTGGCGCGCGGCGCACCACGCTTTCCGCCGCGGCCAGATCGACGCCGTGCTCGGCATCGGCTTTGTCGCCTATCACTTGATCGAATTTTCACGCGAGGCGCTGCGCGGTGACCAGAACGCCTCGTTTTATTCGACGCATAAGCGCGAGCGGACGCTCGGGGCCGAACCGCTGCGCAAGTCGGCGTGACCTTATAGTTGCATGGTCACGCGCGCCGGCGCCGGCGGCGCCGGGTCGAGCGTGATCGACCACAGCGCGCGATCCGCGACGTCCTTGAGTGTCACCGTCAGCGTCTCGGTCGCCCCGTCGATCGCGACGTGGCCGAAGAATTGCAGCCCATAGCACGGCGCGAGGTTGTCGCCTTGCTCCTTGCTGGACGCTTCCTGAAATACGACCTGGGGGCCAAAAGTGCGTTCCATCGGCTCCGGCGTCCAGGTCCCGGCATGGAGCGGGCCGGACACGAATTCCCAGAACGGCTCGAAGTTTTGGAACACCGCGCGGTTCGGGTCGTAATAATGCGCCGCGGTGTAGTGCAGGTCGGCGGTAAGCCACAGCGTATTGCGGACGCCGGCCTGTTTTATGAACGACAATAGATCGCCGATCTCCAGGCCGCGGCCGCGCGGGCCGTCGGCGTGTTCGATGCCGGTTGCATTGATCGCGTAGCCGATCGGCGTGTCGGCGGCGATCACTTTCCAGGTCGCTTGCGAACGCGCCAGCTCGCGCTTGAGCCAGGCGAGTTGCTGCGGCCCGAGCAGATAATCGTCAGGCCGCAAAATGCTGTCGGTATGCGGCCCGTCGGGGCCGCGATAGCTGCGCAAGTCGAGCATGAACACGTCGAGCAGCGGGCCGTAGTCGATTTTGCGATAGACGCGGCCGGGCTCGACCATGGTCTCGCGCACGGGCAGGAATTCGTGAAAAGCACGGCGAGCGCGGGCGGCGAAGGCCAGCGTGTTCTTCTCGCCGGGCGGGTTTTGCGGCAGCGGCTCGTCGGGCCACCACGACTCCATCACTTCGTGGTTGTCCCACAGCGCAAAGGTCGGCACTGCGGCGTTGAAGGCACGCAAATTGTCGTCGAGCAGATTGTATTTGTAATTGCCGCGATAGTCGGCGAGCGTTTCGGCCGGTTTCGACTTCTCCTCGGTGACGATACTGCGCCACACGCTGCCGTCGGGCAGCGTCCTCTCTGCGGCGATCGGGCAGTCGGCATAAATATTGTCGCCGCAATGGATGAAGAAGCCGGGCTGATTGTTACGCATGGTGGCGTAGCTGCGCATGCCGCCGCGCGCAAGATCGATGCCCCAGCCCTGGCCCATGGTGTCGCCCGACCACAGGAACGAGACCGAGCGCCGTTCTTTCGGCGGCGTGCGGAAATGGCCGGTCTGCGCCTCACCGAACACTGCCGAGGACAAATCCTGGAAGCTCAAGCGATAGAAAATGTCCTGATCCGGCGGCAGGTTCTCGATCAGCGCCTTGGCGGTGAAATCGGCTTCCGGAAGCGCGTCGACGAACACCGCGCTCTTGATCTCGCGGAAGCTATCGGTGGTCGCGACCTCGACAAGCATGCGCGAAGGACGGTCGGCGCGCGCCCAGACCACGCCGGAATCGACCGACACGTCGCCCGATTGCACGCCGTGGGTGATCTGCACCCGGTCCGGCGCGAAGCTCAGCGAGGGCCGCGCGAGGCCGCCGATCGCGGTGAGAGCCGCCGACGCCGTCGCAGTCTTCAAGAGCGCGCGACGCGTGAGCGCCGCGCGACGCCGCATTGCCATTGGGCCTCCGCCGTCGCAACGCGGCGGAAAATGCGCGTTGATTCTGACGAAGACTCGAACGTTATGCGACGACAGGATGACTCTGTCGTGGACTTGTTGGGGATTGTTCCAAGTTCCGTTAAGCGGCCGCGGCCTTGGTGTCGGTGGTGCCGGTGCTCGCGGGCGCTTCCGGGCCGCCTTGGGCGTGGTCGAGGATCGCGGTGCGGCGCGCGGCGATGGCGAAGCGCAATTGGTCGAGCGCGAACGAGAACGACATGCGCACCGATTCGTCGAACTCCTCGTGCTCGCTGAGATGGATGATCGCGATTACCAGGTTGTCGGCTTCGACCTGCAGATGCTCGATGGCCTCCAGCGCTTGCGCGGCATGGACCTTGCGGACCAGGTCGAGCACGCGCTGCAGGAGCCGTAGCCGGCGGGTGCGGCTGTCGGAGCGCAGATAGCTCGCCACGCCGGCGATGGCCGATCCGAACACCGGGAAGATCAGCATGCCGTAGAAGATGTCGTCGCCGTATTTGTCGAAGAAGCTCTTCTGATCGTCATTGAGATAATCCAGCGCGCCCTGGTGCACCAAGGCGTCGGCGTCCTTGTCGGTCGACGGCGCCTCGATCTTGACGTCGCCGTCAAGCTGCGCGGCGATCGCCAGCCGCGACGTGTAGATCACCTTGGCCAAGTCCGCGATGGCGGCGTGGTCGAAGGATTTACGCGCCACCAGATATTCGGGGAAGCTGAGACTGGTTAGCTTGTCGTCAGGCGTCGGCGGAACGCCGCCGAAAGTCCCGGCGTCGATCTCGACCGAGTCGAAGGCGATATTGCGTTTGGCGATGCCGTCCGCCTGGTCGATTTCGATGAAGGTCGGCGCCACGCCGTTCTGAGTCGCGGCCTTGACGGCGTCGCCAATGGCGGCCCCGGTCGCAGCAGCGGCGACGAAGATCACATCGACGGTATTTTTTTGGACTGCGTCCGCGAGATTAGCCGGATCGATTTGCGACAGCTGCACCTTGTCGAGCGGGACGCCGTAATGATTGAGCACGACGCCGAGCAGATCGGCGGTCGCTTCGTTGCGGGTGACGATGCCGATACGCTTGCCGGCAAGCTGCGTCACCTTGAGCTTGCTGCTGTCCTTGTCCTTGGTGCTGTCGTCGCTGGAATCGTCGTCGTCGCTGTCGTTGTCCTTGGCGGTCTTGGCGGTCTTCGTCGCTTTCGCCGGCTTCGCCGGTTTGGCGGTCTTGGTCGCCTTGGGGGTCGCGCCCTTCTTGGCGGGCGCCGGGGCGGCAGCGACTGCGGCGGCCGGAGCCGGGGTGGGCGCCTGCGCCGGTGCCGGCACGATCAGCGCGATCACGTTCTGCCGCAGGATCGCGACCACGGGCCAATCCGGCGATTTGCCGATCGTGGTCGGAACGATGGCAAGATCGGCGCTGCCGTTGTTCAAGGCTTGCGCGCTGGCATTGGCGCTATCGGTGCTGACGACCTGCAACTGCAGCCGGTCGTGGCTCTTCCCTAAAGTGTTGGCGAGCACCTGTACGATTTTCGCACTGCCCGGCCCGGTGGCAATCCGCATCACGGTATTCTTGGTCGAGTAATAGAACGCCGCCCAGACGGCACCGACGAGAAGGATGGTGCCGAGAATGGTCACGAGCCAGGTATGGCGCAGGAACATCCTGAACCGGTTGCGCATCATATGTTCGAGCGACCCGATACTCATGCTCCTGCCCGTTGAGCTGCCCGCTGAATCGGCTCCGCCGGTCCGGTCCGAACGCCGGGACAGCCATAATCTCATGGCCAGAGGCTGATGTGGCAACCCGGGAGGCATGGTTAATCCTACCACGTGTCGGCTGTTTTGACGCCATGGCGTCACCCCCGGTTCATCGGCCAAATCGCCGCTTTGGTTAATCCCGGAGGGGATGGCCGGAACGCAGTCTCGATCCGCCTTGTGACCCAACTTTGACGCCGATCCCGCCCAGATCCGGCCGGACCCACGGCAAACCATCGGGAACTCCACCCCTTGAAGCGGTGTTGCCGACGTGATGGTGTTTGGCGAGCTGCGATCACGCCGAATATTCACGCGCCGGATCGGCCGCGATCGCCTTGACAGACGGAGTTCTCAAGATGGCTCAGAAACTCTCAGGCGAAGCGCGCAAGAGTGCGCTCGCCCGGCTCAAGGGCTGGACCGAGGTCAACGGTCGCGACGCCATCAACAAAAAGTTCGTCTTTGCCGATTTCAACCAGGCCTTCGGCTTTATGACCCGCGCCGCGCTGGTGGCGGAAAAGCTCGATCATCATCCCGAATGGTTCAACGTCTACAAGACGGTCGAGGTGACGCTTTCGACCCACGATGCCGGCGGCCTGACCGAGCTCGACGTCAAGCTCGCCGAGACCATGGACAAGATCGCCGGCTGATTTCGGGGGCGGGGGACAGCCGCCTTCCCCGCCTTGCGATTGCCGCCTTCCGCCGCCATTTTGTCGGTTTCGGCCCATAGCGGGCCGCAAGTCGGGTCGCAAGTCTGGTCGTAAGAAGAGGGGCAAATGTGGTTCCGGGCGCAAGCCGCCTCATGGCAGGACATCGCGGCGCTGACGCGCCGCATGGTCGGCAACGAGCAGGAGCTGCAGCGCGACTTCTGGCGCAAGCTCAAAGGCGCCGTGGCCGACCTGCCGTTCGCGGAAGATTTGCTCGCCGCCTATAATTGCGCGTTCGATCGGCAAACGCCGCTGCATGTCAAAGCGGTGCTGCTCGCGGCCATCGCTTATTTCATCCTGCCGACAGATCTGATTCCCGATTACATTCCGGTGATCGGCTACGTCGACGACGCCGCGGTCCTTGCCGGCGCCATCAAGATCGTCACCTCGCACATCAAGCCGGAACATCGCGAGGCGGCGCGGCGCACATTGGCAAGGCTGCGCGGCGAAGCGTGATCAGGGCCGCAGCAGAATTTTTCCCATCACCTTGCGGTCGCTGATGGCTTTCAGCGCGATTGCGATTTCGGCCAACGGATAGGCCGCGTGCACATGGGCGCTGAGCTTGCCGTCGGCGCACCATTTGACGATGTCGGTCATGATCGCGCGTTGCGCTTGCGGCTCGCGCTTGAGCCACGCGCCCCAGAACACGCCGCGAATATCGCAACCGCGCAGTAGCACCAGATTGAGCGGCAGCTTCGGGATTTCTCCGGCAGCGAAGCCGACCACCAGATAACGGCCGAGCCAGGCCAGCGAACGCACTGCCGACTCGGTGTAAGGACCGCCGACCGGATCATAGACCACGTCGATGCCGTGCTCGCCGCCGAGCCGCCGCAGCGCCTCGCGCAAATCCGCGCTGGCATAGTTCACCGTCTCGTCGGCGCCGTGGGCGCGGGCGAAGGCGAGCTTTTCGTCGGACGAGGCGCAGGCGATAACGCGCGCGCCCATCATCTTGCCGAGTTCTATTGCGGCAAGCCCGGTGCCGCCCGAGGCGCCGAGCACGGCCAAAGTCTCGCCAGGCTTGAGCTCTGCGCGGTCGCGCAGCGCGTAAAGCGTCGTGGCATAGATCACGTTGAGGCCGGCGGCGCGTTCGAAATCGAGCGCATCGGGCAGCTTGGCGAGTTGCCGCACGGAAATGGCGACCGCCTCGCGTGCCGCGCCCCAGCCCATATGGCCCATGACGCGGTCGCCGGGCGCGAAGTCGGTCACGCCCGAGCCGACGCTTTCGACGATGCCGGAAAATTCCGCCGCGGGCGAGAATGGAAACGGCGGCTTGTACTGATATTTGCCGGCGATGAGCAGCGTGTCGAAAAAATTCAGCGCCGCGGCCTTGACCCGGACAACGGCTTCGCCGGGCCCGGCTTGCGGTTCGGCGATGTCGGCCAGTTCGAGTTCGTCGGCGGTGCCGAAATGGGTGCAGAGAACAGCTTTCATGACGCCTCCGTGCGCGCGGCTGTTCTTATAACAGAGCCCGCGAAGGCGGCTAATCGAACTGCAAAGCCTCGGTCACGCCGGCGTCCTGCAGCGCGCGCCGCAGCCGCGAGAACGCAAGCCGCAGGCGCGACTTCACCGTGCCGATCGGCAAATTGGTTTTAGCCGCGATGGTTGCGTGCGACAGGCCTTCGAAGAAGGCGAGTTGCACCATTTTGAGCTGCTCGCGCGGCAACGCATCGAGCGCGGCACGGACGCGCTCTTCCTGTTGTGCGGTGGCGATGCCGACGTCGCTGCCCGCGGCAGGATCGGGAATGGCGAACAGATCCGCGTCCGCGTAGCGGTGCTCGCGGCTGCGACGGCCGACATCGATGCAGCGATTGTGGGCGATGCGGAACACCCAGGTGGCAGCCGCCGATTTGCGGCGATCGAACAGATGCGCCTTGCGCCAGATCGTCTCCATCACGTCCTGGGTCAAGTCGGCGGCAGCGAAAGGCGCCAGCCCGAGCCGGAGCATCTGCGCGTGCACGCGCGGCCGGAAATGATCGAACAGCGTGGTGAACGCCTCGTCGTCGCGATGGGCGCCCACCGCCATCAGGAGATCGTCCAGTTCGTCGCCCTTGGCTGCTCGATATTTGCGGCGGGGCTGAAGTTCGTCGGTATGAAACCAGGAGGTCACGCCCGGTACCCCTTCGTGCTGACTCGGCACATGCGAAGGCGGGGTGAAACAGCCTTCAAACCCCCGGCCGCGATGCGCTGCTGACATTGGCCACTATTGTTGACGGCAAAGCCCTTGGCTGTGTCGGTGGTCACACATTGCCGGCTGCCGGCCGGTCGCGGCGGCTAAGCCTAGCGAACGCGTTCCGCAAAAGACCGAATTGGATTAAACTTGAAACGTTTGCTATCCATTGCCCAGGGGTGTTCGCGAGGCTCGATGCGCATCCATCGACGATGGCAGATTGCCCTGCCGCTACTTTTGGGGGTGGTATTGGCCGTTCCGGCCAATGCCCAGCAGCAGCCTGAGCCCGCCGCGCCGGATACCACGGCGCCGGCCCCAGCCCCAGCAAAGCCAGCGCCGGCAAAAAAGCCCGCAAAGCCCAAAACCGCGCCCGCGAAACCGGCCGAGGCAGCACCCGCAAAGCCCGCAAAAGCCGCGGAGGCTGCCCCCGCCAAGCCGGTCACGCCGCCCAACGTCGGCGGCGTGAAGCCAACCTTGCTCGGCCAATACGGCGAATGGGGCGCCTATACGGCGTCGCCCGGCGGCAAGAAGCTCTGCTTCGCCATCGCCAAGCCGACGTCGTCGCAGACCATTCCGCCCGACCGGCCGCGCAATCCGATCTACATGTTCATTTCCTCGCGCCCGGCGGAGAAGGTGAGCAACGAGGTCTCGATCATCATCGGCTATCCGTTCAAGCCGGGCACCGAGGCCTCGGCCGCGGTCGGCTCGACTACTTACGCGCTCTACACCCAGCAGGACGGCGCCTGGATCAAGAACGCCCCCGACGAAGCGCAGATGGTCGACGCCATGCGCGCCGGCCAGAGCGCGGTGGTCAAGGGTGTATCGGCCAAAGGCACGCAATCGACCGACACGTTCTCGCTCAAGGGTCTTTCGCAAGCCCTCGACCGCGTCGGCCAGGAATGCAAGTAGACGGTCGCGAGCCCTCCCCGTGAACGGAAGAGGGACTATCTATCCCTGAGCCGCGTCTCTTTTCGGATTGTCCATGACCGCTCCGCTTGCCGCACCCCATACCGACGGCACCGCGTCCGCTGCTTTCATCGAGAAGCGGCCGCTCGAGCAATATGTCGCGCCGGACAAGCCTTCGCTGGTCGGGCTCTCGCGCGACGCGCTTGCCGCGGCGCTCGGCACCATCGGCGTGCCGGAGCGGCAGCAGCGCATGCGGGTGCAGCAGATCTGGCACTGGCTCTATGTGCGCGGCGCGCAAGATTTTGATGCGATGACGACCTTGTCGAAGGAATTGCGCGCCGAGCTGGCGCAACATTTCACGGCGGCGCGGCCGGAGATCGCCGCGGAGCAGGTCTCTGTCGACGGCACGCGCAAGTGGCTATTGCGGCTTCCCGGCGAAACCGACAGCCTGCCTTGTGAGGTCGAGTGCGTCTACATTCCTGAAACCGACCGCGGCACGCTGTGCATTTCCAGTCAGGTCGGCTGCACGCTCAATTGCACATTCTGCCATACCGGCACGCAGCGCCTGGTGCGCAACCTCACGCCCGGCGAAATCGTCGGCCAGGTCGTGCTGGCGCGAGACCGGTTGAACGACTGGCAGCGCGCGGCATCGCCGAGCGGAGAGGGCGAAAAGCGTCTCGTTTCCAACGTCGTCATGATGGGCATGGGCGAGCCGCTGTACAATTTCGAAGCGGTGCGGGACGGCCTCAATGTCGTCGCCGACGGCGACGGATTGAGCATTTCCAAGCGGCGCATCACGCTGTCGACCTCCGGCGTGGTGCCGAATATTGCGCGCGCCGGAGCGGAGATCGGCAGCATGCTGGCGATCTCGCTGCATGCGGTCACCGACGAACTGCGCGATCAGCTGGTGCCGCTCAACCGCAAATATCCGCTGCGCGAACTGCTCGATGCCTGCCGCCACTATCCCGGCGTATCTAATGCGCGGCGCATCACCTTCGAATATGTCATGCTTAAAGGCATCAACGATTCGCTCGTCGATGCGCGGGCGCTGGTGCGCCTGGTCAAAGGCATTCCCGCCAAGATCAACCTCATTCCGTTCAATCCGTGGCCGGGCACACAATACGAGTGCTCGGACTGGGAGCAGATCGAGAAATTCTCCGAGGTGATCTTCAATGCCGGCTACGCCTCGCCGGTGCGCACGCCGCGCGGCCGCGACATTCTCGCCGCCTGCGGCCAGCTCAAGAGCGCAACCGAAAAGCTCTCCGCCCGCGAGCGGCTGGCGCTGCGCGCCATGGCGATGACGGATTGATGCCGCTCGATGGCCGTCCTCGTCCGCATCGCGATGATCTTCCTCGGCTACGTTCTGGCCTGCATCGCCGCCTCGCTCATTCTCACCGTCGGCACCTTGACGCCGGAATGGGATGATTTGACCGCGCTCGGCCTGCAATCGGTCGCGGTCTGGGCGGTCGTCATGGTCGGCGCCGCCGTGATTGGCGGGATTGCCATGATGTCGGCGCTGCTGGTGATCGCGCTGACGGAAGGATTCTCATGGCGCTCGAGCCTCATCTACGCCGCGCTCGGCGGCGTATTGGCATTGTCGCTGAGCTATGGCCTCGATTTCGCCGGCTATAGTGGCGATCCCGAAAACCCTCTGGTGCGCGAGCGCGAGGTGCTCGCCGCCGCTGGCATTGCCGGCGGTTTTGTCTATTGGTTGTTCGCCGGCCGCAAAGCGGGCTCCTGGAAGTGATTCGCTTTACAACCTCGTCGGGTCAGCGCCCATGAACCGGACCGGACTTGTCATCGCGCTGACTATCGGTGTCGCGGTAGGCGTCGTCTTCGGCGTGTGGCCGCGGCTCGATCTTGCCGCGTCCACGCCGTTCTATGACCCAAGGATCCACGATTTTCCACTCAACGCGCATGTATGGTCGCAGAATGCCCGCGATGCGGCGCGCGGGCTGATCGCGCTTCTGATCCTGCCGGCCGGGATCGCGCTCGTCGGCAAGATTCTTTTCCCGCGACGGCCGCTGCTGATCAAATGCCAGGCCGCGCTGTTCCTGATCGGGACGTTGGCGATCGGCCCCGGCCTTATCACCAATACGCTGTTGAAGGACCATTGGGGCCGGGCGCGGCCGATCGACGTCACCGAATTTGGCGGTGCCAGCCGCTTCACCGCGTGGTGGGATCCGCGCGGCGATTGCCCGAACAATTGCTCGTTCATCGCCGGCGAACCGGCGGGCGCGTTCTGGACCCTGGCGCCGGCGGCGCTGGCGCCGCCGCAATGGCGCGCGCTGGCCTACGGCGCGGCGCTCGCCTTCGGCAGCGCGGTCGGCCTGCTGCGCATCGCCGGCGGCGGGCACTTTTTCACCGACGTCGTGTTTGCCGGCGTGTTCATGTATTTGTTGATCTGGGCGGCCTACTTGCTGATCTATCGCTGGTGGCCGAACCGGGCCAGCAACAAGACCGACAATGCGCCTGAATAGGCCGCGTACTCATAAATTAAATCGAGACGCTCGGATGAGCTGACATCAGGTGGCGGCTTTGGTTTTGGGGGCAGTCAGCGCAACGGATGCCTCCGTGGTCAGTAACAGGAAAGTAAATGTCTCCTCGAGGTAAAGCCGGACCTTCTTATCATCATGGCTGAGGTAACCGATCGATGCATCCTCGCCGATATACAGTCCGAAATCACCGCCGCGGGTCGTGAGCACAAATGCGCCGGAAATCGCTGGAGCCCAGATGATTTGTCCGTCCATGAGCCGTTTGATGTGCTCCATGACCGGATAGCCGTGGTCGCTGGTCTCACTCAGCCCCGTATAGGCGTCGGCACTGAGCAACACTGAGTAGGGACCGTTGACACCGGCGAGCCGCAATTGACTGAGCGCGTGCGCGATGGCGTCCGGATAGGCGCGTATGTCGGCCGGAAGGGGCTTCACCGGATTGCTGGTCCCCTCGCGGATGCCGCCGATGCCGGCGGCGGCATAGCCTTCGAAGATCGCCCGGTCTTCGGCAAAGGCCAAAAGCCGCGCCGCATCTTTCGCGGGCTGCCAATCCGAATCGTTGGCGCCACGCTCCACGTCATCGATTTGTTGGCGATCGAGTTCGAAAGGAACGCGGAGTTCGACCAGCGCTTTGACTTCGCGCTGTCGCGCCAGGATGCCACTTCCCGGCGCCGCGACATTGCGCAAATGGCCGGTGCCGATGGCGGGGGTGGCGACGCCGCTTGGGCCCTGCACGTCGACGACGCGCCTGCCGGCGAGGTAGCGTTTGATGGTGCGCGACGTTTCCTCCTCGATCTGAGACCAGGCAGCGTCAGATATCGGGGCAAGCTCGCGGTGAAGGTTATTCATGAGCCATTGTCTCCTTTAAGCGAACCGATACCGAGCGAACCGTCGCGCTTCGGCGCCGGCTGCGGCGCCGCGTCGGCGGACGTGTCCGAAAGCATTTGTCCGGCTGGCGGAGCGTCGTCGCCGACATTTTCCAAAAAAGTCGCGGACGGCACGAAAAACAGATTGCCGGTCTTTGCGACGCTGAAATCGAGCAGACGATCGTAATTGCCGGGCGGACGGCCGACGAACATATTTTCCAGCATCTGTTCAATAGTTCGTGGCGAACGCGCGTAGCCGATGAAATAGGTGCCGAATTCCTTCTCGCCAACGCGGCCGAACGGCATGTTGTCGCGGACGATTTTGATTTCCTTGCCATCCTCGATGATGGTCGTCAGCGCATTGTGAGCCGACGTCGGCTTTACCGCATCGTCGAGCTCGATGTCGGAAAGCTTGGTGCGCCCGATAATGCGCTCCTGAGCTTCAGTGGACAGCGCGTTCCAACCGGCCACATCGTGCAAGTATTTTTGCACGATCACGTAGCTGCCGCCGGCGAAGACGGTATCTTCGGCGCCCAGATAAACGGCGTCGATCGCCGTTTGCGCCGTCGGGTTCTCCGTGCCGTCGACAAAGCCGATGAGATCGCGGTCGTCGAAATAGCGAAAACCGTGCACTTCATCGACTACTGCAACGGCCTCGCCGAGCCGGGCCATGATTTGCGTTGCCAGCTCGAAACAGAGGTCCATGCGCTTGGCGCGAATGTGAAACAGGAGATCGCCTGGCGTCGCGATGGCATGGCGCGAGCCGGCCTTGAATTCCCGAAAAGGATGCAGCTCCGCGGGCCGCGGTTGACCAAAGAGCCTGTCCCACGCGTCGGATCCAATCCCCATCACACAGGACAGGTCTCCCTCGATATCGCGGAATCCGACGGCACGTAACAGCGCCGGGAGATCCCCGCAAAACGACCGGACTGCCTCACGACTGGCGCCGCCGGAGTTGACCGTCGCGACAATAAAGATCGCGGCACGCGTCAAAGACCGAACCACCGCCTGTGGCTCGGGAGGCAAGCCGGATCGTGTGCCGGGCACGCTCAATGAACCTTACTCCGTCGATGACGCCCCCAAGAGAGGGCATCTATCGTCGGCTAAGATTGTGGGATTGTGACGAAAAAGACAACCGACGTGCAGGCCAATCTGCGCGTGCATCTCGCCTCTTCAGCGAACGGGATTACGCCCGATGTATTCGGGCGATGCTGCTCGGCGCGGGGATTTCGATGCCGTCTTCTCTCAGGCCGGCGATATGGAAACGGATCGCCTCGCGGAATACGCCGACCGCGCAGCAAGGCACGCCTTGCGTCCTTCCCGAGCCCGCCTATAGTCCGCGCCAAATTCGGCTAGGCTCTTGCTTCGTACAGGATTTTTCGATGCCTCAAGGCGACGTCAAAAAGGTGGTGCTGGCCTATTCGGGCGGGCTCGACACCTCGATCATCCTCAAGTGGCTGCAGACCACGTATGGCTGCGAGGTGGTGACCTTCACTGCCGATCTCGGCCAGGGCGAGGAGCTCGAGCCGGCCCGCGCCAAGGCGTTGACGCTTGGCATCAAGCCGCAGAACATCTTCATCGAGGATCTGCGCGAGGAATTCGTCCGCGATTACGTGTTTCCGATGTTCCGCGCCAATACGCTCTACGAGGGCCAATATCTGCTCGGTACCTCGATCGCGCGGCCATTGATCGCCAAGAAGCAGGTCGAGATCGCCGAAAAGGTCGGCGCCGACGCGGTCGCCCATGGCGCCACCGGCAAGGGCAACGACCAGGTGCGGTTCGAGCTCGCCTATTACGCGCTCAAACCCGACGTAAAAGTCATCGCGCCGTGGCGCGAATGGGAATTTAAATCGCGCGAGGCGCTGCTGGCCTTTGCCGAGAAAAATCAAATCCCGATCGCCAAGGACAAGCGCGGCGAGGCGCCGTTTTCGACCGACGCCAATCTTCTGCATACCTCGTCCGAAGGCAAGGTGCTTGAAGATCCGTCCGGCGAAGTGCCGGATTATGTCTATTCGCGCACCGACGATCCGGAGAAAGCGCCGGACAAGGCCGACTACGTCACCATCGATTTCGAGCGCGGCGATCCGGTCGCGGTCGACGGCAAGAAGTTGTCGCCGGCGGCGCTGCTCACGGCGCTCAATGCGCTCGGCCGCAAGCACGGCATCGGCCGGCTCGACCTGGTCGAGAACCGCTTCGTCGGCATGAAGTCGCGCGGCATGTACGAGACGCCGGGCGGCACCATCCTGCTCGCCGCCCATCGCGGCATCGAATCGATCACGCTCGACCGCGGCGCCGCGCATCTCAAGGACGAGCTGATGCCGAAATATGCCGAGCTGATCTATTACGGCTTCTGGTTCTCGCCCGAGCGCGAAATGCTGCAAGTCGCGATCGACAAGAGCCAGGACTTCGTCACCGGCCAGGTGCGGGTCAAGCTCTACAAAGGCAATGCCGGCGTCGTCGGCCGCGACAGCAAATATTCGCTCTACGACCAGGACCTGGTGACGTTCGAGCACGGCAAGGTCGCCTACGACCAGCGCGACGCCGAAGGTTTCATCCGGCTCAACGCGCTGCGGCTGCGCACGCTCGGGCAGAGGAAGCGGAAGCTGAAATTGTGAGGAGCGTGCCCCGCGCTCACACCTGACGCTCGACCAGGGTGCGCTTGATCTCGGCGATGGCCTTGGCCGGATTGAGGTGTTTTGGGCAGGCCTTGGCGCAATTCATGATGGTGTGGCAGCGGTAGAGGCGGAACGGGTCTTCCAGATTGTCGAGCCGCTCGCCGGTGGCTTCGTCGCGGGAATCCACGATCCAGCGCTGCGCCTGCAACAGCGCCGCCGGGCCGAGATAGCGCTCGGAATTCCACCAATAGCTCGGGCATGAGGTGGAGCAGCAGGCGCAGAGAATGCATTCGTAGAGACCGTCGAGTTTTGCCCGGTCCTCGTGGCTCTGCTTCCATTCCTTCTGCGGCGTCGGCGACACGGTCTGCAGCCAGGGCTGGATCGCGGCGTGCTGGGCATAGAAATTGGTGAGGTCGGGCACCAAATCCTTCACCACCGCACAGTGCGGCAGCGGATAGACGCGCACCGCGCCTTTGACCTCGGCCATCGCCTTGGTGCAGGCCAGCGTGTTGGTGCCGTCGATGTTCATGGCGCAGGAGCCGCAGATGCCCTCGCGGCAGGAGCGGCGGAAGGTCAAGGTGGCGTCGACATTGTTCTTGAGCCAGATCAGCCCGTCGAGAATCATCGGGCCGCAATCGCCGGTGTCGACGTAATAGGTGTCGATGCGCGGATTGGTCCCGTCGTCCGGATTCCAGCGATAGACGCGGTATTCGCGCTCCACCTTGGCCTTGGCCGGATGCGGCCAGGTCTTGCCGTCGGTGACCTTGGAATTTTTCGGCAGCGTGAATTGGACCATCGCGTTTTTGCTTTCAGTAAACCCGCGCTTTGGGCTCGATATAGGACACGTCGTTGGTGAGCGTGTAGGTGTGCACCGGCCGGTAATCGACGGTGACCTTGCCCGTATTGGTGTCGAGCCAGGTCAGGGTGTGTTTCATCCAGTTCTTGTCGTCGCGATCGGGGAAATCCTCGCGCGCATGGGCGCCGCGGCTTTCGGTGCGATTGCCCGCGGCATCCATGGCGACGACGGCCTGCTCGATCAAATTGGCGAATTCCAGCGTTTCGACCAGGTCGGAATTCCAGATCAGCGAGCGGTCGCTGACGCGTAGGTCGGCGGCGGCGTCGAACACTTCATGGATCAGCTTGGTGCCTTCCTGTAGGATTTCGCCGGTGCGGAACACGGCGCAGTTGGTCTGCATGATGTGCTGCATCTTGGCGCGCAGCTGGGCGGTCGGCGTGCTGCCCGAGGCATAGCGGAATTTGTCGAGCCGCGACAGC
>Ga0187862_10002832_pt1 | contig 17216 bp, 15 predicted proteins | sample June2016WEW_10_1_FD_133003 | JGI IMG/M metagenome (GOLD analysis project Ga0187862, IMG submission 133003) | Peatland microbial communities from SPRUCE experiment site at the Marcell Experimental Forest, Minnesota, USA - June2016WEW_10_150 | ecosystem: Environmental > Terrestrial > Soil >...
ACTCTCGAAGGCGTAGTGGCTCGCCAGATGGACAAGCAAATCGCCGGCATGCAGGCCAACAGCGTCCAAGGCGCATTCTCCGTGACCAACAACCTGGTAGTCGAAGAACAAGAAAAGAAAAAATAGTAATTCGGTTTGCTTGTGTGGGGACGGGCGCCCTCGCCCGTCCAAGCCGAGCCAAGCTCGGCAGGCTGCGCATTTCTGCAATCCGCAAACTCAACCTCTGCAATCTACAATCAAATATGCCCTCAACCGCCGGTCCCGCAGAGATCGATCGCGCCGCCCAACTTCTCCGCGCCGGCCGTCTCGTAGCCTTCCCCACCGAAACCGTCTACGGTCTCGGCGCCAATGCCCTCGACGCCGAAGCCGTAGCCCGCATCTTCTCCGTCAAACGCAGACCTCTGACCAGCCCGCTCATCGTCCATGTAGCTTCGACAGAAATGACGCAGTCCTTGGTTGCGGACTGGCCCGAAGCCGCGGAACGCCTCGCGCGCTGCTTCTGGCCCGGCCCACTAACATTAGTTGTCAGTAAGCAGCCTGCGATTCCCGACATCGTCACCGCCGGTTTGTCCACCGTCGCTGTGCGCATGCCCGCGCATCCCATCGCGCAAGCCCTCATCCGCGCCGCCCGCGTTCCAATCGCCGCCCCAAGCGCCAACCGCTTCACCGAACTTTCTCCCACCACCGCCGATCACGTCCGCCACAGCCTCGGCTCTGAAGTAGACCTCATACTCGACGGCGGACCCTGTCAGGTCGGCATCGAATCCACCGTGCTCTCGCTAGCCGGACCCAGGCCGACCTTGCTCCGCCCTGGAGGAATTTCGCGCCCCGAACTGGAAGCGATCATCGGCCCCGTCGCTTCTGCGCCGGAGGTTCAAACCGGAGCCCATCCTTCTCCCGGCTTGCACCCGCGCCACTACAGCCCGCGCACCACCTTATATCTATCGGCCAATGGCAAACTGCCCGACCATGCACAAGAACAAGGCCAGGGAATCTACCTGCGGTACCAGCATCCGCCCAGCCGCACCAACATCGCCATCCACCAGATGCCCGAATCCGCCGCCGGCTACGCGGCCGTGCTCTACGACGTTCTCCACCAGGCGGACGCTGGAGACTACAACTGGATTGCCGTCGATCTCCCCCCCAGCACGCCCGAGTGGGAAGCCATCCACGATCGCCTTCGCCGCGCTGGCAAGCATTCCTGACAAGCTTTCCTCGAAAAACACTGCTCTCCTCAGACGTTACTTCTGTCACTTGGGTTTTTGTGACTAAAAGGCTGTAATTCTTAAAATGGGAGGAATATTGCGTCTTCGATTGAGCTCGAAGATATGGGCCTTGGCCGTTGTCTGCCTCGTGGTCACACAGGCGGTCGCGTCCATGCTCCTCCCGAAATCCTATCTGCTCACCGCCATCACCGATTCCATCGCCCTCATCCTGATGGTCTCTGTGTCAATTGCCTTTGCCAGGAACGCATTCAACAGCAATCGCCAGCAACGCCTGGTGTGGATCCTTCTGGGCGGCGGTTACGCCATCGAAGTCGGCAGCCAGATCTTGTGGATGTACTGGGAGTTGGTGCGAAAACAAACGCCCACCTTGAGTCTGGGCGATGCCTTGATTTTTCTGGCCTGGACTGTCCTGATTCTAGCCTTTGCTCTGCGTCCTCACGTGGAGCCGACTCCGCAACATCAGCGCCTGGGCACGCTTGATCTCCTCTTGCTTTTATTGACTGGCCTGTACCTGTACCTGTTTCTGGTTATCCCATGGCAGTACCTGGCCCCCGATGTCCAATCCTATGGTGCGGCCTACAAGTTCCTCTCCCTGGCCCAGGACGTGATCCTGTTGGCCATCATCATACTCGGCTGGCGGCACAGTTCCGGCCGATGGCGCCATTTCTACGGCCTGCTCATTGCCATCATCGCCTGCGATACCGTCATGGAATACCTTCAGGATACGCTCGCCGATTCCGGCGGCTACTTTAGCGGCAGTTGGTACGATTCCACTACTGCAGTCTGTCTCGCCGGCATGACCTTTGCTGCGCTAATGGCGCACGGTCTGGAACCCGTGTCGGATCACGGCAATCTCGACAGCGAACGATACTGGCGCTGGGCTTCTCGTCTGGCCGCTCCCGTTACCCTGATCCTGCCCTTGCTGGTGGTTTGGTCGTTTCTTGACCACAGCCTGCCGATCCCGGTGTGGACATTCCGCATTGTGCTTTCACTGGCTGCGGTTGTGATCTTCGCTTTTATCGGCATCGTCAAACAGGCCCGCCTCGAAAAAGAACTGGCCAACGCCAATCACGAGTTGCTCGATGCGTCACTGACCGACTTGCTTACCGGGGTTCGCAACCGGCGGTTCTTCGCCAATTCCATCGAAGCCGACGTGCAGCAGATCCTGCGCTCCTTTGTGAGCTATCCATCCGCTGAGCTTCGCAATCGTGATCTGGTTTTCTATCTGATCGATATCGACCACTTCAAGAGCGTCAACGACCAGTTCGGACACAAGATTGGAGATCTGGTCCTGGCCGAGGTCGCGCGCCGAATCAACTCTGCCGCCCGCCTTTCCGATGCCGTAATCCGCTGGGGCGGCGAAGAATTTCTCCTCCTCTCGCGTTACACCGATCGTAAAGAAGCGCACATCCTCGCCACTCGCATTCTCGATTCCGTCGGATCCAGGCCTTATCGCATAGAAGGCAGCAACGCGGATCTGCGCGTCACCTGCTCGCTCGGGTGGGCGGCTTTCCCATGGTTGGAGTTGGAGCCCAAACTCGTCTCCCACGAGCAGGTACTCGTGTTAGCCGACTATGCGCTCTACCAGGCCAAGGGTTCGGGGAAGAATCGAGCGGTTGGTCTCCTGCCCGCAGGCGAAACCGTGCGTGGCGGAACCGTCGCCCCCACCATCTACATCAACGGAATTCCCACCTCCCCGGTAACCACCGAAGGCCCGCGGTTCGAAGATATCTCCGCACCTGTCCAACCCATAACTCCGCCCAAGACCGCCTCCGCGTCCGCCACCGATTGATCGCGCTACGGCCGGGTGCCCCATCCTTGCGCGTTCTTTGCGCAAGGGTGGGATTCCACAAATGTATCGAGCGCGGGATTAGTTGCACTTGGTTTTTGGGTGGCGCAGCGGTTCACCGCTGCGATAAATGGCTTGTTTCTAGAGGCGGCTTTAGCCGCTGAGGTGAAGCTGGACTTGTCTCGTTACCCGCGAGCCTCTCCCGGTACCCGCACCCGAATCGTATGCGGAACCGCCCGCAGCTTAGCCAGCAGCGCCTCATCGCAATCCCGATTAATATCGTAAATCGCATACCCCAGCGGCCCGCGAGTATCCAGCACCTGCCGATCGATATTGATCCCGCGATCCGCCAGAATATCGTTAATCGCCCGCAAGATTCCCGGCACATTATGGTGGATATGCATCAACCGGTACGATCTCGGCTCCGCGTTCGGATCAAAGTCCAGATGACAATGCGGCAGGTTCACGCTCAGCTGAGAATTCCCGCTGGCAAAATAATCGATCATCCGCGCCGAAACAAACTGCCCGATATTCTGCTGCGCCTCCTCCGTGCTTCCGCCAATATGAGGAGTCAAAATCACATTACCCAGCCCCCGCAGCGGACTGGAAAACGCCCCACCCGTTTCCGGTTCCGCCGGAAACACATCCACCGCCGCGCCCCCCAGCTTCCCGCTCTTCAAATGCCGAGCCAAAGCTTCATGATCCACCACAAACCCGCGGCTAAGATTAATCAGGCAAGCCCCATCCTTCATTCCGCGGATCTCATCGTCCCCAAACAGCCCCTGATTCTGCACCTTCCCATCAACATGCAAAGTGATCACGTCAGCAGTTTCCAGCAATTCGCGAAAACTGACCGGCCGCGCATTTCCGCGAGCTAAAACATGCGCCACATCATGAAACACGACGCGCATGCCCATAGCCTCAGCCAGATCCGATACCTGCGACCCAATCTTTCCATAACCCACAATCCCCAAAGTCAGTCCGCGCACCTCATGCGACCCCTCCGAAGATTTATTCCAAACCCCGCCGTGAAGTCGCGTGCTAGCCTCAAAAGTCCGCCGCATCAGCAGGATGATCTCCCCCATGGCCAGCTCAGCCACCGACCGGCTGTTCGAGTGCGGATCGTTAAACACCCCAATCCCCCGCTCGCTCGAAGCCGCCCGATCAATCTTGTCCACTCCAATGCAAAACGCCCCCACCGATACCAACTCCGGAGCTGCATCCAAAACCGCCGCCGTGATGCGAGTCTTCGACCGCACCCCCAGAATCGAAGTCCCACGCACCTTCTCAATCAGTTCGCGCTCGTCCAGCGCACCCTTAAGCGACTCGACCACAAACCCCGCCTCTTCAAACTGAGAAGCCGCCACCCCGCTGATATTCTCCAGCAATAGAACTTTCAAAGACCCTCCCAGACCGTTACGGCATGAACCCCAAAGCTAAAGGAGCAAATTAGAAAACTAAATTAGAACTAAAGATAACCACGAATTATATAAGGTGAGTTTCCGGAGAGGCTGCCTGCTCGGATCAGTGGCCGATCAGCGTCGATTGGCTGGCCACGCATTGCCATGTCCCGTTTACATTGATCCAAGTGTCCGTGAAGCGGCCGCGCCGCAAATAGGCCTTACCATTATCGACGCCTTTTTCGCGATAGATGCCGGTCACCACCGCCGCCGTACCGTACATGTACACCGTCGTAGATTCATTCACGATCTGCTCCGGATGAAGCGACGGTTTGCGCACAACCGCGAGGAACTGTTCCTTATTCTGGATGCTCCCGTCGTAGTCTATGTACACAAGACTGCTGCCCAGCAGTTGATCGAGCGCCTTCACGTCTTTGTTTCGTTCCGCCAGGTTCCACGCATTTTCCAGCGCAAGAATCTTGCTCTTATCCGCGTCCGCGCTCTGCCCGGTCGCCACCGCGGCAGCTGCCAGCAGCAAAAGCAACGTGGCTATAGCTTTCATGAAAAGAACTCCCTTCGCCGCGCAGTGGAGAGCCGGACGCCCCGCCCGGCTGCACGGACCAAGCATTTATGCGGATCGTAGCACGATCCAACCTCTCTTGCCGCGTATCGTTGCCGATGAGGACTGAACCCCTCCAAAGTGTTACAAATATATGGGGCCGCCGGGACAATCAGACCCGCCCCGCATGAATCCTTCAACCGCACCCCGTCATCTTTAAGGCTTTGGAGGAAAAGAAAATGGCCCAAGTTTTGGAGGAAAAGAAAATGGCGCACGAACTGCCCCCCCTGCCGTACGATTACACGGCGCTCGAACCCACCATCGACGAAAAAACGATGCACCTGCATCACGACATGCACCACGCCGCCTACGTCAAGAACCTGAACGCGGCCCTCGACAAGCATCCCGAGCTGCACAAGAAAACCGCGGAAGATCTGATCCGCGACCTGAACGCCATCCCCGAAGACATCCGAGGCCCCGTCCGCAACAATGGCGGAGGCCACGTCAACCACACCATGTTCTGGCAAATCATGAAGCCCAAAGGCGGAGGCGACCCCACCGGCCCCATAGCCGAAGTAATCAAAAAGACCTTCGGCGATTTCAAAACCTTCCAGGAAAAATTCAACGCCGCCGGTGCAGGCCAATTCGGCAGCGGATGGGTCTGGCTGGCCGGAGACTCCAAAGGAGTAAAAATCCTCAGCACTCCCAATCAGGACAGCCCGCTCTCGCAAGGCCTCTATCCCATCTTCGGCAACGATGTCTGGGAACACGCCTACTACCTCAAATACAACAACCGCCGCCCCGAATACCTGCAAGCCTGGTGGCAGGTAGTCAACTGGGAAGAAATCAACAAGCGCTACGAGTCGTCGCGAAAAAAGTAGCTCGTGTGGTCACGGGGCTCTGCCCCGTCCCAATGCTCGCGTGGGGGCGGACGCATTCGTCCGCCCCCGTGCTCGCGTAGGGACGGCCGCCCTCGGCCGTCCAGCCGAGCGTAGCTCGGCCTCACCGAGCCGCTTGCCCCGCAGCGTAAGATAGATTGCAGATAAGCCCTAGCATTGTTCGGAGGCCGCCATGCGTAACCCCGCGCCAGTTCTCGCCCTAATCCTGATGTTCGCATCCTTTTCCGCGGCGCAAGACACCAAGCCAGCTGCCAAGACAGCCTACAGCCCGGTCCCGGTAAAGGCTGCCCGCGAGCCCAACCCGGTGAAGCCCACTCCCGAATCCATCGCTGAAGGCAAGAAAATCTACAGCTACGACTGCGCTCAGTGTCATGGCGCCACCGGCGACGGCAAGACCGAAGTTGCCAAGGACCTGAAAATCCCCGACCTCACCGATCCCGCGCTTCAAAAAGATCGCACCGACGGCGAACTTTTCTACATCATCAAGAATGGCCACGGCGACATGCCTCTCGAAGGCGATCGTGCCAAGCCCGAGCGACTCTGGGATTTGGTCAATTACGTCCGATCGCTAACCCGGAAGCAACCACCCGCTGACCAGAAGCCGTCCAACTAGCTCGGTCTGGGGACCCATCAACTTTCAAAGAACTCCCTGATCTGTCGCCAGTACTTGCGAACCGTCAAGTCCGTGCTCAGGTGCCCGCCACGCCGGAGCAACTTCAGCCTCGCTCCCGTAAGTTGCGCAAATTTCTCGACCGACCGATAAGGCACATAAGGATCATCCTGCGCATGAAACATCATCACCTTGGAAGCAGTAATTTCCCGCGCATGATAAATCGGGCTATAAAATTTTCCACCCCGCAGCTTCTTCCAGTTTGCGTCAGACAACCGATACCCATTCCCAAACGCCGCCCGAATATAGGCGGCGTAGCTCGGATTCGAAGTCTCTTTTTTCTCCTCCCGCGCTAGAATCGCCCAATCCACCACCGGGCAATTAGCAATCACCTTCTTCACCCGTGAATCAAGCGACGAAAGAATAGCCGCCGCCCCGCCAAAACTCCCCCCGATCACAAACAGTTCATCCACCAACACGCGAAATCGCCGTCCAAACGCCAACTCTCGAAACTCTTTCGAAAGTCCGCCAATTACATCCAGAACGTCTTCATGAGGCGATCGTTCCAGAAACTCCCCGCCACTCTCCCAAGCTCCCCGATAGCGCGGATAAAATACGCAGTATCCCTTCCCGGCGAGAAATTCAGCCAGCGGCTGTTTGCGCGGAATCGAAGGCATCCCATCGCAAACGATGATCGCCCGTTGCACCTTCCCACTTCGAGCCGGAGCCAGGAATTCCGTAACAATGTCGCCTTTGAATCGTGTCCTGAACATAGTGTTTAGCTCCTCCAGGCTTTCCCCTGTGTTCCTGTTTGCCCCTGTGGTCAAGATGTTGGTTTCTGCGAAGTGCAATCCGAGCCTCCCAGCAGTAACAACTACCGGTGACCACCGTTAATTGAGCTTTTCGTTTACTCCGTCTACATTAAGACCTTCGCCCTCCTATGACATACCAATTTGAGTTCAACCCAGAGAACAAGATTCTGCTCCTCCGCTTTGAGGGGCAGCTCACGGATAAGTTGACGCGACACCTTTACTGGGAGGTCCGAAAGTATTCAACCGCGACCGATGCCAGCGCTGCTATTTTCGACCTCTCAGCCGTCACCCAGTTTGACGTATCCCCCGAATTGATTCGTGAATTGGTAAATCGGGACCCAGCCATGCCGGACCCAACCAGACGCCCTCGCTGTCTCGTCGCCCCACCCGGGATTGGACTTGCTATATCCCGTCTGTGTGAGGTCGCGGTAGAGCCTAGGAGCCCGCTGTTCAAAATCGTACTCTCACTGGACGAGGCGTTCGCAGCACTCAGCGTCCAATCCCCCCGCTTCGAACCTTTGAAGTGACTGCCAACTGAGAATAAGTATTGCGAAGACTCCGCCCGCCTGCCAGCGTCCGAGCGGAACGAGACCCGTTTAGCCCAATCCCTCGCACCATCGCCATTCGCGCTATTTGCACCAACCCCTTGGCGGCTGAGGACCGGCAACCTGAGAACTGTTCCTATCCTGTGCGCCCCTTGTGCAAATTCCGGTCGCCCAGTGCGGCATCGTCCAAAGCAATCTTCTGCGTAACGCTCAAACCCTGCCGCTCGTAAGCCAAACGCGGTTGTTCTCGACCCGTGCTTGATCGGGATTCATCTCGTCTAATCCGCGACCGGGAATTCCACCGTTGCACAATTCTTGTGGTATTGACCCGCTCTCGTTGTGCGCGTACAGTCGCTCCACTTGAAGCGAACATTTCGGCAAGCGGCGACCCTGCTCGGTGAAAACATGAAACCGGAAAGCCACAAACGAACTCCCGCCCTGCTCAAGGGTGAAAGAAAGCAGCTATGAATCTCGAAAGCCAATGGACCGTCTACCGCACCCGTTTTCTGGTGCGCGCTCGTCAACTCACCGAACCGCTCGTCTTTACCGACGCTCTCGGACGCGAGCAATCCGGCCGTCCCGGAGACTACCTCGTCGAGTCCTCGGACGGCATAAGAAGAATCACTACCCGAGCCATCTTTGAAGACATCTACGTGCCTCTCGCACCCTCGCCGCTTCGTTCGCCGGCTTCGCGAGTTCAAATCGGAGTTCCCGCCGATGGAGCGCCTGCCGTCCTCGCCCGCCCTGTGACCCGCGCCGCGCCAGAAGTTCGCCCCCGAGCCACCGCATAAAAGGCTAGGCTTCCTGAAACTTGGCGGTTCTTTCCCAAGTCGGTACCCTTACCACTTTCGAGCTACAAGATGTTGCGTTTCTCTCTTGACAGACACCATATACGGGAGTACGTTAAGCATCCCAGAGCACTTTTTGCAGACCTCCTTGCAAGGGGGCAACGACCATAAACACCGGGGCGAGACTCAAAGTTGAGGTGACTTCGCGTCTTCCCCTTCACGGAAAACCATCCCTCCGGAGTGGATGAAAATTAGCGGTGATTTCCCCCGGTCCGGCCTAGCCAGGCATCCCCCCGGGGGATTCATTAGAGAAATTAGGAATTTCGCGGCTGAAGCTGTTCCCTGAACGGCCCAGTTTCCCGCGTGCTATTAGGAGCCCCCGATGGTGGAAGATTTGATAGAACTCGTGGCCGCCTCGCTTGCCCGTCATGGCATCGAATGCCCTGGCGATCTTCAGTTGGCCCGACCGATCTCAGCCCCCGCGAACCGCCCCGCTGAGCCGACCCTCACCGCAGCGCTCCCAGAGCACGACTACCGCTCGCAAGGCGATCCAGCTCCATAAGAAGTTTCGCCTGGTTCGTATCAGGGCATCGCTTTAGCGATGCCGAAAGTTCCAAATGCCCCTTTAGGGGCGCGCGATACCCAGCAGACGCAATCTGTTTGGCCGCGCCGTAGCAGGCATTCATAAAATCGGCGCCCAATGCAAGATCAACTGTTTTTTGCCATCATCTAATTTAGGAGAAGGATATGCCCGAAGTGCGCGACCAAATCAAAACTCAAACCGCCGCCGGCAACGCCGCCGTCAATAAGAAGTCGAAGGCCCAGGGCCTAACCTTCCGCCGTTTTTTCACCAAGCCCGGTGTCTCCCCATACTCCGAAGTCGAGTGGGAACTCCGCAACGCCCAGATCACCGACTCCCAGGGAGGCATGATCTTCGAGCAGAAAAACGTCGAGGTCCCCAAAGACTGGTCCATGACCGCGACCAACATAGTAGCCTCGAAATATCTTCACGGACAGATCGGCACCGGCGAGCGTGAAACTGGCGTGCGCCAACTAGTAACCCGAGTAGCCGAGACCATCCGCGACTGGGGCATGAAAGACGGATACTTCCGCAGCTCCGACGACGCTGCCACCTTCCACGACGAGCTGGTCCACCTGCTCCTGCGCCAGCACGTGGCCTTCAATTCGCCCGTCTGGTTCAACGTAGGCTGCGAACGCGTAGAGCCCAAGTCCGATGCCACCAACTGGCACTGGAACCAGACCACCAGTCAAGTGGAATTCGGCGTCACCGGCTACACCCGTCCGCAGTGCTCCGCCTGCTTCATCAACTCAGTAAAAGATTCGCTGGATTCCATCCTCACCCTGGCCAAGACCGAAGGCATGCTCTTCAAGTGGGGATCCGGCACCGGCACCAATCTCTCCCCGCTGCGTTCGTCCACCGAAGTTCTGAGCGGAGGCGGCACCGCCAGCGGCCCGCTAAGCTTCATGAAAGGCTTCGACGCCTTCGCCGGAGTAATCAAGTCCGGAGGCAAGACCCGCCGCGCCGCCAAGATGGTCATCCTGAACATTGACCATCCCGACATAGTCGACTTCATCGACTGCAAAAGCAAAGAAGAAGCCAAAGCCCACGCGCTAGTAGCCCAGGGATACGACGGATCCCATCCCGACTCCGACGCCTACAGCTCCATCTTCTTCCAGAACGCGAACAACTCCGTCCGCGTCACCGACGACTTCATGGTAGCCGTAATGCGCGACACCGATTTCTCAACCAGAGCCATCGTTGATGGACGGGTCGTCAAGACCTACCCGGCCAAAGATCTGCTGCAGAAGATTTCCGAAGCCACCTGGCAATGCGGCGATCCCGGAATGCAATACGATTCCACCGTCAACCGCTGGCACACCTCGAAAAACACGGCCCGCATCAACGCCAGCAATCCCTGCAGCGAATACATGTTCCTCGATGACTCCGCCTGCAACCTGGCCAGCCTCAACCTGTTGAAGTTCGCGCCCAACGGCACCTTCGACGTCGAAGCCTACCGGCACGCGGTAGATATCACCATCACCGCGCAGGAAATCCTGGTAGACAACGCCGGCTACCCCACCGAAATCATAGGCAAGAACTCGCACGACTATCGCCCGCTAGGCTTAGGCTATGCCAACCTCGGAGCCTTACTAATGGCCGCAGGCCTGCCCTACGACTCAGACGCCGGAAGAGATTACGCAGCCTGCGTAACCGCCATCATGTGCGGCGAGGCGTATCTGCAATCGTCGAGAATAGCCGAGCAATGCGAGCCCCTAACTCCCATCACCGACACCGTACAAAATCGCATGGGAGTAACCACCGCCGAAGCCATGCCCGGAGCCGCCTGCCCTGGCTGGTATATAAATCGCGAGCCCTTCTTGGATGTAATAAGAATGCACAGAGCCAGCGTAAACAACATAGGCACTGGCAATGGCCATGTGGGGACGGGCATTCCTGCCCGTCCAGCCGAGCGAAGCTCGGCAGCCACCCAGTTGCCAGAGTTAATAGAAGCCTCCAAAGCCTGCTGGGACGAGGCCCTATCCCACGGAGAAAAACACGGCTACCGCAACTCCCAAGTTACCGTCCTAGCCCCCACCGGCACGATAGGCTTCATGATGGATTGCGACACCACCGGCATCGAGCCCGACCTGGCTCTTATCAAGTACAAAAAGCTGGTAGGCGGCGGCATGATCAAGATCGTAAACAACACCGTCCCCAGCGCCCTCTTTAAGCTCGGATACACCGACGAGCAAACCGACGCAATCGTGAGCTACATAGACGCCACCGGCACGATCGAAGGCGCCCCGCACGTAAAAGACGAGCACCTAGCCGTCTTCGATTGCTCCTTCAAGCCCGCGAAAGGCACGCGCTCCATCCATTACATGGGACACCTGAAGATGATGGCCGCCGCCCAGCCCTTCATTTCCGGAGCGATCTCAAAAACCGTCAACCTGCCCAACGCCGCGACGGTAGACGATATTTCCGAAGCCTACATCCAGGCCTGGAAGCTGGGCCTGAAAGCCGTAGCCGTCTATCGCGATGGCTGCAAGCAGTCGCAGCCGCTCTCCGCCGCCGGAACCAAAACCGCGAACTCAACCAAAGACGATGCCGCCAGAAATGCCGCAGCCATGGCGTTGGCGCAAGACGACAACCTCGACGCGCCACCGCGCGCCGTCCGTCACAAGCTAAAAGAAGAGCGCATGTCGGTCACGCACAAATTCTGCGTTGGAGGCCACGAAGGTTACATCATCGTCGGCCTGTATCCCAACGGAGAACCCGGCGAGATCTTCGTGAAGATGGCGAAGGAAGGCTCGACGGTTTCAGGCCTCATGGACAGCTTTGCCTTGGCTGTCTCCATCTCCCTGCAGCACGGCGTCTCGCTCAGGCTGCTCTGCGAGAAGTTCGCGCACATGCGCTTTGAGCCGAGCGGTTGGTCGACTAATCCCGACATCGGTTTTTCAAAATCGATCATGGACTACATCTTCCGCTGGTTGCAGCTGCGCTTCCTTAGCGGACAGCAGCAGATGCTGTTTGATAACCTGCGGCCAAAGTCTTGGTCCACTCCACAGGATGAAGTGCCCTTCATCCAAGGAGGCGGCGCTGATACCAGCACTAATCAGACGGTTTCCCGAAATAGGGACACGCGCGACGTACACGCCGCTGATGCGTTGGCCAAGATGGTGGATTTGGGCGACGCCCCCAGTTGTCACGTGTGCGGAGGGATTATGACCAGGAATGGATCCTGTTACCGATGCGGGGAGTGTGGATCGACCAGCGGGTGTTCTTAGGGTTTGGAGGCGGTATGAGTAGAAAACGTTGTAATAGCGGGTTAGACGAGCGGTGCAGGGACGCAGACGGCGAAATTCGCCACAAGCGCAGCGACACTCTTGTGGCGACCCTTCGAAGGGAGTATGGAGGTGGTTTCGCCGAGGACTTCCGAAGCGACGCCAAGCTCGGTACCGTGCTACGTGAAACGAACTCGGCATCCTTGAGCGATTACCTGAAGCACCGCCGATAGCTCGTGCGCTGAGTGGATGCCTCAGATGTACCGGAACGGAACAAGACTGGGCGGCTTTCTGCCGCTGAGACGCAACAAGTCGTTAGAAGTCGAAGACGTCTAGCTGTGAAACGGGGCACGGCAGAACGCCGTGCCCTCTTGTATTTAGTGGAGACGTGATATGGCTATAGCACGATTTGCCCTTAGAGACTGGGAGGAGACTTTTCGATCCTGGTCGAAGCCCCCAAGCGACACGGAGCAGCAAAAGATGGAAAATGCCGAGCGACTGATTCGCGACGCGATCAGGAGCTCGAAGAAGCTTACCGGAATGAACATCGAGGTTTTCGCTCAGGGGTCATACAAGAACAACACCAATGTAAAACAGGATAGCGATGTCGACATCTGTGTGTGCCTAATGGACGTCTGCTATACCGACTATGTCTTTGCCCAAGGGCTGACCGACGCTGACGTGGGTTTAAAACCCGCGCCGTACTCATCCCGCCAATTCAGGGATGACGTTGGAGAAGCGCTCACCCAACGGTTCGCTGCGACGGGTCTGAAACGGGGAGACAAGGCGTTCGACATACACGCTAACACCTATCGCGTCGACGCAGATGTCGTCGCGTGCATTGAGCATAGGAGGTATAGCCGAGGACTTTTTGCTCCGCAATATATCTCAGGCACGCAGTTCTTTTCCGATTCGGGCAAGGAGATCGTCAACTGGCCCAAACAACACTATGAGAATGGTGTTCAAAAGAACATCGCCACGCGAAACAGGTTCAAGTACATCACCCGGGCGATTAAGAGACTTAGGAACGAAATGGCCGATAACGGCGTGCCCGCAGCGAAGTCGGTCCCTTCGTATCTCACTGAGTGCCTTGTTTGGAATGCGCCCGACGCGGGACTAGGCGCAGAATCCTATGTCCCCGCCTTTCGACAGTCTCTGGCGCATCTGATTGTTGGGACGCTGACAAATGAATCCTGCAAGGAATGGGGCGAAGTCAATGAACTGAAATACTTGTTCCGGGGCGGGCAGCCTTGGACCCGCCAACAAGCTCACGAGTTTGTCATTGCGGCATGGAACTACATCGGGTTTAAGTAGCATGATCGAGCCTAAACATTTCAAAATATTAGCAGCTATCGGGGTGGCGTTATGGGCTGCCACACTGTATTCACAGGGCACACCTCTTCATTTGGCCCTACTCAAGCCATTCTCCATCGTTGTTACTGCTATGGCGGTATCATGGTCCGCGTTCGACCGATGGGTCTGGCGATGGCAGCCGCTGAGCGGCTGGTTTGTGTCTCGACCCGACCTCCAAGGGACATGGAAGGGAAAACTCGCGTCAAATTGGGAGGATTCGAATACAGGAGAAAGAACCCAGCAAATCCAGGTTTACGTGGTAGTTCGACAGACATATTCGAAGGTCGCAATTCGCTTGTTTACGGCTGAATCATCCTCCCAAAGCTCGTCGGCGCAGGTCAATTACGACGAAGAAAGGGTGTACACGGTCGCTGCAACCTACACGAACACTCCGCGGATACTCAATCGTAATCGGAGCCCGATGCATCGCGGCGCCGTCGTTTTTCAAGTGGTTGGAGGTCCTCCCGTTGCACTTACCGGCGAGTACTGGACGGACAGAGAAACCAAGGGCGAGATTACTCTTGGTGCCCGCTGCGACACACTCGCAGACAGTTTCGATCAAGCGAGCCTCTTTCAATACGCGGAGCCTCGGGAACATGCGGCTACCGCGGGCGAATAACTGTCAAATCCGGGTGCCCACCTTTAGCTCCTTTCGAAAGCCGGGATCCCACGGTTCTCTCTCCCTCTAGGGATTTTGCGACCTCCGATCTTTTTCATCACAAACAGCCAGTGAGCGCCATCACAGACGTCGAACCCGCCCGATGCAACAATATGAAAAGGAAGTGGATCTCGTAGCCCCTTTTGTGGAAATGCGTAAGTCCTTATTCCGGAATACTTTACAAGTAAGTACTGGTTTATCAATACTTTACGGCAAATCGGGGGGGGGTACCAGTACTATAATTAGTTAACATCACTTTTTGAAACCATCACATTGAAAGTTTTCGAGCAGATGCGACGCGAGCAATCCCTTGCAGATCGTTAGTAAGTCGAACCTCTGTCCACTTCGCCAAAAGATTCCGAACGCCCTCAGCAATCGTCCCGCTGATTTCGAATATCAGCCAACCGCCAGGCTTGAGCACAACCTGAGCCTGTGGAATCAGCCGCTCGATGACTTCGAGGCCAGTTGGTCCAGCAAACACCGCACTGCGCGGCTCGAACTTGCGGACTTCAAGCTGCACCGAATCTTCCTCCGCTTCGCCCACGTAAGGAGGATTAGAAACCACAAAATCAAAAGCAGCCGGAGAAAATCCGCCCAGCAAATCGCCCCGATGAAACTCGATGCGCGAAGTAAGTTCGAGCCGAGCCGCATTAGCCCGAGCAACGTCCAGCGCCTCAGGAGAAATGTCAGTAGCGTGAATTTCAGCCGCAGGCAGTTCCGAAGCCAGAGCCAGAGCAATCGCCCCCGATCCAGTCCCCACATCAACGATGCGCAGCGAATGTGGAGAACGCCCGTCAAGCTTCGCCAGTTCGAGCACCGCCTCGACCACATGTTCCGTTTCCGGACGAGGAATCAGCACCGAAGGCGAAACGATAAAATCGAGCCCCCAGAATTCCTGATGCCCAGTGATGTACTGCGCCGGAACGCCCGCAGCGCGGCGAGCAAGCGCTTCGTCATAGCGCAGTATTTCGTCAGGAGTAAGTTCCCGTTCCGGATGCGCGAAGAGATACGCCCGATCGCAGTCAAGCGTGAACATGATAAGGAGTTCGGCATTCATGCGCGGAGAAGGAACCCGCGCGGAAGTCAGCCGCTCGATTGCCGCATTCAGTGCCTGGCGAAGTTGCACGCTTCTATTTCAACACGGAGACAGGAGGATTGCAGAGGTAAGAAGTTAGATTGCAGAAGTGGATTCGCGGCAAGAATTGCGCATCATGAAGAGGCGATGTCGCGAACGACCAACGACCAACGACGAACGACCAACACCCACCTCTGCAATCTGACCTCTGACTTCTGCAATCGCCGTCACACCACGCCCGCCGTTTCCTGCTTAAGCTTCTCCGCCTGATAGTGCGTGGTCAGCGCGTCGATTACCGGCTGCAGCTTGCCGTCCATCACCTGCTCGAGCTGGTGAATGGTGAAGCCGATACGATGATCGGTAAGCCGGTTCTGCGGAAAGTTATAGGTCCGGATCTTCTCCGAGCGGTCGCCTGACCCGACCATCTGCTTGCGCTCTTTGGCCAGCGCGTCCTGCTGCTTCTGCATTTCGACTTCATACAGCCGCGAGCGCAGCACGCGCATGCCTTTTTCGCGGTTCTTGATCTGCGACTTCTCATCCTGACAGCTAACCACCGTATTCGTCGGAATGTGCGTGATCCGCACCGCGGAATAAGTAGTATTCACCGACTGTCCGCCCGGTCCCGAAGAGCAGAATGTATCGATGCGCAGGTCTTTAGCTTCGATCTTGACGTCCACTTCCTCCGCTTCCGGCAGCACCGCTACCGTGATCGCCGACGTGTGGACTCGTCCTTGCTGCTCGGTCGCCGGCACGCGCTGCACACGATGCACTCCGCTCTCATACTTCAGGCGCGAATACACCCGCTCGCCCTCGATCAGCGCAATCACTTCCTTCAGGCCGCCCACGCCCGATTCCGACGTAGAAAGCACTTCCACTTTCCACTTCTGCGTCTCGGCGTAGCGGTTGTACATGCGGAAGACTTCCGCCACGAACAACGTTGCCTCGTCGCCGCCCGTCCCCGCGCGAATTTCCAGAACCACGTTTTTCTCGTCGTTCGGATCCTTCGGCAGCAGCAGGACCTTGAGGTCTTCTTCCACGGTGACGATGCGCGCGTCGAGCTTCGCCAGTTCTTCTTCGGCGTACGCCCGCATTTCGGGATCGGTCTCATCCGCCAGTACAGCCTTGCTCTCGGCGATGCCGCGCTTCAGATCCTTGTACTCGCGATACTTCTCGACGATTCCCGCAACTTCGCTGTGCGCCTTGGCAGTCTTCTGGTATTTCGCCGAATCGTTGGTGATCTCCGGCGACAACAGCGCTTGCGTCAGCTCCTCGTAGCGGATTTCGATTTGGTCAAGTCGTTCAAACATGATTTTCATCCGTAGAGACGGGGCTTGCCCCGTCTCACTCTGCGGCAGGAGACGCGGCAAGCCGCGTCTCTACTCTTACTCTATTGATTTTAGGTGGAATGAGAAAGAAAACAAGAGTTCGCGGTGGGCACCGCTAGGCAATCACCAACTCACCACCATGCTGTTTTTCGAGCTTCATTGCCTCGTCCAGCGCAACGATCGCGCACTCGACTTCGCTATCATCCGGAGGCTGGGTCGTAATCCGCTGCAACCACAATCCCGGCGCCGTCATCAGCGTAAACAGCGAGAAGCCCGGGTGAATCGAAGAACTCCTGGCCGAATAACGCTTGGCCGCAAAACGAATGATCTCGTAGGAAACGCCGGCAATCAGCGGCAGCAGCGCAATTCG
>Ga0187862_10002841_pt1 | contig 17198 bp, 12 predicted proteins | sample June2016WEW_10_1_FD_133003 | JGI IMG/M metagenome (GOLD analysis project Ga0187862, IMG submission 133003) | Peatland microbial communities from SPRUCE experiment site at the Marcell Experimental Forest, Minnesota, USA - June2016WEW_10_150 | ecosystem: Environmental > Terrestrial > Soil >...
GTGCTCAGTTTCGGCGCCATGCTGGTATTGGTGCGAGTCATCCCGCCAGCTGAATACGGGCGTGCGACCGCGGCAGTTAGCTGGCTGTTGTTGATGTGCTCCTTCGGGTGTGCGCAGTTCATGAACCACGCCCTCCAGCTTCCCAAGGATGTTGAGCCAGATTGGTCATTGCACTGGTCCGCTGGGTTTTATATCCAAGGCGCGCTATTCGCAATTTCCCAGATCGTAGCTGGTGGTTGCTGGCTAGTGCCTAGTTATCGGCCCATCGCTCCACTTATACATATCGCAGGTATCGGCGTATTGTTCGATTGGTCCAATCGACTCCGGGGTACGATGCTGCGGCGCCAAATGGATTTTCGGCGGCTTCGAGTTGTACAGGCGATAGGGACATTAATTAGCATTGCGGTCACCCTGATACTTGGGCTTCGCGGTAAAGGTGCCTATGCCATTGTTATCGGACAAAACATAGTCTTAGGTCTTCCCTTTACGTTTGACCTGCTGATCGTTGAGGGTTGGCGGCCCAAGCCCCACTGGTGGCATTGGCCAGATTGGTCGGCGTATCGTCCTTCCATTCGCTTTGGTCTTCAGCAGGCGGCGTCTTCATTCTTAAACACAGTCCGGGGTGCAGCCGAAACTGCAGTACTGCCGATCACGCTCGGGTTCACAGCGATGGGATTATGGAACCGTGCGCAGGCAATCTACGCGAGCACGTTCGGCAAACTGCAAAGTGTCGCGGTCGAGACTGTGTACCCACTTCTGCCTCGCTACGCGGCAGACCGGGCGAGTTATCCACCCTACGCCACATTGTTTTGTCAAGCCATTCTGTGGATAACATTCTGCGGGGTCGCGTATCTCGGAGTCGAAGGTCCACACCTTTCTCGCGTTGTATACGGCACGAAGTGGATTGCCGCCGACCCGGTGATCTGGCCGGGAGCATTAGCTGGACTAGGGCTGGCAGCGTTCATGGTAGGGTCTTCGGTTCTCCTGGCAGCAAACCAACTGCGATCCTGCTTTATACTGGATGTCCTGTCCGCGAGTTTCCTCGTACCCATGCTGGGAGTCACTTGGACCGGTGGGGGACTCGTGGCTTATGCCTGGGCAGTCGCGGGTGGGCAGATTGTAGTTGGCGCCATAGCTCTTTGGAGAGCCGGATCTTTGCTGAATGTGAACTGGGCCAGGGAGGTGGTGCTGCCGCCCCTCGTCAGTTCGATCGTGGCCTCGTTGGTCGTGTGGTCTTTGAAGGCGGACTTACTGGCGGCGCACATGGTAGCCCGGCTTGCTGTGGTGACCATCGCGTATGGCATCGTTTTTCTGATGGTGATTCGATTGATTTTCTGGCATTCTTTCGCGAAACTATTGTCATACGTACCGGGTGGACCATACCTTCGCCGCTTGCTCGTAGTTCCGGTTGTGACCGCCTTCACTGTGGGGCCGAGTCAATGATCGCAGGACCTGCCGTAAGCAAAAGATTACTGAAGGCTTCATCGGGGGTCGACGGACTTGTCCAGTTCGGCTTGATCATTGCCTTGGCGGCAGCATTCTCCTTTCTTAGCGAGGACTGGATCGTAGCTCTCGCCATCGTCGCTCTGTGGTTGGTCTGGAAGGTCGTTCCTTCCGGACAGGGGCCGCCAGTACTAGGGTTGGCGCTGACTTTTCAATGGGTACAGGTTACTGCCGCGCTTCTGTACCTTGGCCTCACAGGACGCCGGATTCCAGAAATGGATACAGCTGACTACCGGCCAATGGTCATTCTCGGCCTAGGGTGCATTCTATCTTTAGCGATCGGATTGCGGGTAGGCGGCAATTTGATTAAGTACAAGCCGGCGGCAGTCGGCTTCTCTCCCGGAGCGGGATTGGCAACGTCAACTTTGGTGTTTGCGTACTTGGCGGCGACAGCAGGCTCTGGAGCCTTGACACGCCTGGCGTGGAATATTCCCCAACTTACACAGCCGCTACTCGTCCTTTCTCTGTTACGTTACTGTGTATTCTATCTCCTAGCCCATCGGTTTGTCTTTCCGCGCTTTCGTTGGCGGTTAGTCGCCGTGTTGCTAGTTTTTGAAGTACTCGTTGGATTTAGTGGCTACTTTGCCGGCTTTCGGGAAGCGGAAGTCCTGGTCTTCATGGCCATTTTGGAGATTCTTCAACCGCGCCGGGTCCGGCATTGGCTCGCACTGGCAACCGTGCTCGCACTGGCCGGGTGTACCGCAATTCTTTGGATGTCGATTCGCACCGAGATTCGCGCGGCGATTGACACCGATGAAACAATGGCCGAGTCTGAGGCCGCCCGACTTCGTTTTGCCGAAACCCTATCCTTCAACCACTTCGAGGTGTTTTCGGAGGGATTCGGGCCAGCCTGTGACCATCTTATTAGCCGACTGTGGACGATTGAGTTGCCCGCACGCGCACTCGAAAGAGTCCCGTCGGTTCTGCCATACGAAGGCGGCGCGATTTTTGAAGCTGCGATCAAGCATGTTGTGACTCCGCGTATATTGTTCCCCGAGAAACAAAGTTTGCCTTCTGACAGCGAGGAGGTGCGAAAATACGCAGGCGTCTGGGTTGCCGGTCCTGAGCAAAACACGAGTATTGCGTTCGGGTACGCTGCGGAATCTTATGTAGATTTCGGCATTCCGGGGATGTTTGTCCCCATTCTCGGATTTGGTATTGTCATGGGCGTCGCTTATAGATTCTTCCTTCACACTATTCAGGATCACGAGTTGGCGACAGGTTTCGTGGTTACGACCTTTTGGTTGTCTTTGTATTTGTTCGAGCGTTCTTGGGTAAAGACGCTGGGTCTTGCCGGAACCCTGATGATCTACGCTGGGCTAGCGACCATCGTGCTCGATCACCATCTACGCTCTGCGACTCATCGGCGGAGGCCTTGGGCGCGGCGCATACCCGTAACTCGAATTTCTCGCGGTTGAGTGGCGGCTTTGTGAAAGTTCTGCACATACTCGCCTACTTTGCTCCAGCTTTTGTATACGGTGGACCCCCTCGCACCGTGTTTGGCCTTTGCCGTGCGTTGCAGAGGGCCGGCGTGGATGTAGAGGTATTCACCACGACCGCAAATGGGTCATGCGATTTCCCGCCTTCGCCAAAATCCGGCGAAAGGTTCGAAGGCATTCCTGTACATTATTTCGCCCGTCATTTTCCCAAGCAATTCTTCCGCGCTCCTGATCTTGCGGCTGCCCTAAGTACTTCGGTTCGCCACTATGACCTAGTCCATGTGCATGGTTTGTGGAACTTCACTGTGTGGTCGGCCGTACAGGTCGTTCGAAAATCTTCCGTTCCTTATATTGTTTCACCTCGTGGGATGCTGGATTCCGGTTCTCTTGCTCATCAGAAATGGCGAAAGATCGTTGGTTATCATTTGATTGAACGGAGTGGCTTAGAAGGCGCGGCTCGATTGCATGCCACATCTGACTATGAAATGCGCCGGCTTGCAACTCTCGGTTTTGCTGACAAAACATTTGAATTGCCGAATGGCGTTGATGTGCCCTCAGGCACTCCTGTGCTTGGCTGTTTCCGGCGAAGAATAAATGTTGAGCAGTCGGCGCCATTAGTTACATATCTCGGCCGTATTCACCCGACAAAGCGCCTTGATCTGCTAGCCGCCGCATTCCAGCGGGTACACGCTGACTGTCCTACGGCTCGCCTCGTAATCGCCGGGCCTGACGACGAACAGTCTCAGCACAAATTACGCCCTCTTTTCGAGCCTTTCGCTGCCGCCGTTACGTGGACGGGAGAGCTGACGCCTGAAGAGAAATGGGCACTTCTGCATGACTCGACTGTTCTCGTGATGTGCTCTAATTCAGAAAGTTTTGGTGTGGCCGTTGTGGAGGCTATGGCTGCTAGGGTTCCTGTGGTCGTCACCCGGAGCTGTCCGTGGCAAGTGATCGAAAGCGCTCAGTGCGGATTCTGGGTAGAGCAAGACGCCGCTGCCATATCCAAAGCGCTACACCACATCATTTACAATTCCTCCGAAGCAGCAGAGATGGGTTTGCGCGGTTTTGCGCTGGCAAAGGCGCAATACAGCTGGAGCAGCATAGCCGCTGCTATGCTCAACCATTACGGAGAAGTTCTTGCGGAGCGGCGAGTTGGTTGAGATCAGTCTAAAACATTCAGAATCCGAGAGGTCCGCCTCCCTGCCGCAGGCTGGTCGTGCGCTACTCGTCACTCCGAGTCTGACCGGAAAGGACGGCGTATCAAACGTCTCGAGGCAGGTAGCTGATTTCATCCTATGTAATAGCCGCTGTTTCCAAAATCTACTGGTTTGGTCGCTAGCCGACAAAACGTGTCCCTGGGGATCGATTTCGATAGAAGGCTTTTCGGGCGCAAAGTGGAAGTTTTTGCGCAGGGCATTGACCCAAGTGTTTATTCCCGCCAATGACCTTTTCATTTTTCTGTTGCATTTACATCTTGCCCCGGTTGCTTTGCCGATCGTTGCTCGTGGAGGTCAACTGGTTACCTTTCTTCATGGAGTGGAATGTTGGCAAGGGTTTAGCCTGTTGCAGCGAAAAGCGTTGCAGTGCTCCTCGTTTGTGATTGCCAATTCCGAGCACACTAAGAGGCAATTCTTGTCTTTTAATCCCATCTTCCAAGAAGAGGACATTCATGTTTGTCATCCGGGGATCGATGCCGGTAATTCTCCTGTGGTTACACTCGACCGGCAGTCAGTCCCGTTTGCTTTAATCGTTGGAAGGATGGATGCGCGTGAAAGGTATAAGGGTCACGACTTGCTCTTTGAGATCTGGCCTCGATTGATAGCTGAGGTTCCTGGCGCTCGGTTGGTTGTGGTCGGAGACGGAACCGACCTTGCTCGTCTTCGGTCCAAGGCTCTCAGGCTGGGGCTAGAGACTGCCGTTGAGTTCGCGGGAAGTGTTTCGGATGAACATTTGTATACTCTTTATCGGGACTGCTCGTTCTTCGTGATGCCCAGCTCGGGAGAGGGATTTGGCTTGGTGTTTCTCGAGGCGATGCGAGCAGGGAAACCGTGCATCGGGGCTGAGGGAGCCTCTGAAGAAATTATCGAGCACGGTGTTTCTGGTTATGTAGTCAGACACCTGTGCTCAGATGACCTGTTCGAATACATGAAGCGGCTTTTTTTAGATTCTTCCGTCCGTGAACAAATGGGGAGTGCGGGGTTGCAACGGTTCAAGTCGCATTTCACGGTTGATCAATTTCAAAGTCGCTTGCTTTCGGCGTTGGCGTGCCAGAACGATAGGCAACGTGGAAACAGCTCAGTGTTTGGTTTGCGCGCACACAGATCGTGAAATACGCGAGATGCGCCAACTGACCAAAGGTTGAGGCTCAGGAGTATTCGTTTGAACATTCTAGGAATTAACGCGTTCCATGGCGATGCATCGGCGGCGCTACTAAGGGACGGGCAACTGGTGGCGGCGGTCGAGGAGGAGCGGTTGAATCGCATCAAGCACTGGGCTGGGTTGCCTTTGCTTGCCGCAAAGGCATGCCTCCAGGGAGTGCAACCGGACCACATCGCGATTTCGCGCGACCCAAAGGCTCATCTGTGGGACAAGCTATTGCGGGCAGCAGTAAGGCCGCACCGATGGCGGAGCCTGAGCTCCCGGGCGGCGAACAGCGCTCGCGTTGCGCGAGTCGGTCAGGAGCTCGCCGACGGGGGAATCGTGCCTCGGCAAACCCGCCAAGTGCATTTTGTGGAACATCACAGGGCACATCTCGCCAGCGCATTCTTCGCATCTCCGTTTGAGGAAGCCGCCGTCATATCCATCGATGGCTTCGGTGATTTCAGCAGCGTGATGTGGGGTGTGGGAAGGGGCAATCAAATCGAGGTGCGGGGGGCGGTTTCCTTTCCTCATTCGCTGGGCATTTTTTACACCGCGTTCACGCAATTCCTCGGCTTCCCCAAGTACGGCGACGAGTACAAGATGATGGGGCTTTCGGCCTATGGCGAGCCTCGGTTTGCCGACAAGGTACGGCGCGTGGTCCGGACCGAGAACGATCAGTGCCAGCTCAATCTGGACTACTTCACGCATCACAGCAAGGGTGTGGAGATGACTTGGTACGGCGGGGAGCCGACTCTAGGCGCAATCTTTTCTCACAAAATGTCTCACGATTTCGGCGAACCGCGTCTGCCGCGGTCTGAAATCCAACAAAGGGACAAGGATCTCGCGGCCTCCGTGCAGCTGGTGCTGGAGGAGAACTACTTCGCACTGTTGAATTTCGTCCATAAGCAGACGGGCGCAACGGCGGTTTGCCTTGCCGGTGGAGTTGCGCTGAACTGTGTGGCTAACGGTATGATTTTCGAACGGACGAGCTTTCGGGACGTGTACGTGCAGCCAGCGGCGCACGACGCTGGAACCTCGATTGGCGCGGCGCTCTACGTACAGCATCATAAATTGGGGCTACCCCGGTGTTTTGAGATGCGACACGTTTATTACGGGCCCGAATATTCGGACGCTGAGGTTCTCCTCGCGCTGGAGTCGGCTGGATGCAGGTTTCATAAGCTTGCAGGGGACGATCTGATTGACTGTACAGTAGAGGCGATAACCGACGGCAAGATTGTGGGTTGGTTTCAGGGACGCATGGAGTTTGGGCCGCGCGCGCTGGGAAACAGGAGCATTCTTGCAGACCCCCGCCGTAAGGATATGAAAGAGATTCTCAACAGTCGCATCAAGTATCGCGAGCCATTCCGGCCGTTCTGCCCATCGATTCTAGCGGAGAGAGTGGGCAAGTATTTCGAGACGGACTACCCGTCGCCTTTCATGGTGATGGCATACAAGATTAGGCCGGAACAACGCGAACGGATTCCGGCGGTGACACACGGCGACGGAACGGGTAGACTCCAGACTGTAGAGCGCGAAGTGAATCCATTGTATTGGAAGCTGATTCACAGGTTCGAGGAAGTTACCGGCGTGCCGGTGCTGCTAAACACTTCTTTCAACGAGAATGAACCCATCGTGCAAACGCCGGCCGAGGCGATCGATTGCTTCCTACGGACGCAGATGGATGTGCTGTCGATCGGTGGCTTCCTGCTGCGCAAAGAAGAAAACTCGCACCTGAGCGATAATCGGGAAGCCTTTGCAGACTTACAAAAAGGGTGAGTTACCAAGTGAGATAGTTGAATGCGTACTCCAGCACGCTCTTGCCAGGGCGCTGGCGACTGCGTACAGCCTCAATCTGACGGCCCCTTGCTCGAGTGTCATCGTGGGTGTTTCTGGCGATGTCGCACACGATGGCGGTCTTCGCTCGTTGAGCCGCTCACGATGGACAAAAGGGATGTCTCTCCTGGCCGCTGCATGATGGAGCACTGCTGCGGCAAAAAGGCGGTTTGCGGCTAATGAATGTTTTGATTCTTAATCAGGCCTTCCACCCCGATGTTGTTTCGACCGCTCAGCACGCTAGCGACTTAGCCCTGTCTCTCACGCAGGCCGGACACGAAGTCACAATACTCTGTAATTCGCGCGGGTACGACGATCCTAGCCTCCGCTTTCCGAAGCAGGAAATATGGAATGGAGTAAGGATCATCCGAGTGCGCTCTACGGGTTTCGGAAAGCGCGCTAAATGGCGCCGTGCTGCCGACTTCGGCACATTCATGGCTGCTTGTATCCTGCGTTTTTGGTCATTACCACGATTTGACATTGTGGTCGCGATGACTTCGCCGCCTCTGATTTCGTTCATTGCGAGTCTAGCCGTGCCGCGAAAGGCTCGAAGCTTTGTATTTTGGTCAATGGACCTCAATCCGGATGAGGCCATCGCGGCGGGATGGCTGCGAGAGACTTCGCCGATTGCGCGTCTGCTGTCATCCATGTTGTTGTACAGCTTGGAGCGAGCCGATCGCATCATAGCGCTGGATCGTTTTATGAAGGAACGCATTGTGGCCAAAGGTATTGACGCGGATAAAGTTCTTGTTGTGCCACCCTGGTCGCATGACGACTACGTTAGGTTCGATTGTGTGGGCAGAGAGGGATTTAGGGCGGAATATCAGCTCTCCGAGAAGTTCGTCGTAATGTACTCGGGAAACCACAGCCCGTGCCACCCACTGGAAACACTTCTTCAGGCAGCGGAGCGGCTAAGCCACCGAGATGACCTAGTCTTTTGTTTTATCGGGGGTGGAAGCGAATTTCAAACTGTCCAGGATCGCGCCCAAAAACGGGCGATGCAAAACGTATTGACCCTCCCCTACCAGCCGCTTGAGGGACTGTCGAGATCGTTGTCGGCCGCCGATCTGCAGGTTGTGGTCATGGGGGTCCCTTACGTTGGCATCGTGCATCCATGCAAGATTTACAATATCTTAGCAGCGGAGCAGCCGGTTCTCTATATAGGTCCAGCTGAAAGTCACATAGCTGATATCCTTAGCCGAAATAACCTTAGAGCGTATCTTTGCTCCCACGGCGATGTTGATGGCGTGATTAGAAGCATTCTACAAGCAATCAAAGATTGCTCGGCGAAGCCATCGCGTTTCGTCAAGGGATGTAATCGTTTCTCGAAAGACTTGCTCGTTCCGCAACTGGTCTCTGCGATTGAGCAATCCGTGGGCACAGCGAAGCGTAGATGTGAGAGCGGCTAGCGACAAGGACGGTTTGGGGAACAAAAAGGTCAGGTTGCGCAGAAATGGACATTAAAGAAAATCTGAGATATTGGGATGAGTACGATTGGCCATCGGCCGGGGATGAATGGTCAGCAGCCTGGGGCAGCTCTCAGGAGCAATGGAATACCCAAATTTTTCCTCATATTTCAAGATTCGTCCCCACGCATACGATCCTTGAAATCGCGCCAGGGTATGGACGGTGGACACAGTTTCTCTATCCGCTTTGCACACGGCTTATCCTGGTCGACCTTGTATCTAAGTGCATTGACGCTTGTAGGAGAAGATTTGCCTGCGTGGATCATATTGAATACCACGTGAACGACGGGCGGTCGTTGGATGCTATTGAGAACAACTCAGTGGACTTCGTCTTCAGCATGGATTCCCTGGTCCACGCCGACCCGACAGTCATGAGGGAGTACACACTGCAATTAGGGAGGAAATTACGTGACGGTGGTCTTGGCTTCATCCACCACTCGAATCTTGGAGCCTATCATCACTGGTTGCTGGCGAAGTCTCTGATCGTAAAGTGCTGTCGCGGAAACTGCTGGCTAGGTAATCTTCTCATTCACGACTGTCTGAGTGACCGGAACATGACTGCCGCTCAGATGCGGCGATTTCTAGAGGAATCCAAGCTGGAGTGTGTATCGCAGGAAACGTTCCCGTGGGGTTCGTCACGAAGGCCGATTGACGCCTTTACCGTGTTCCGCAACAAATAGCCAATCTATGCGCATGTGACACGTGTCTCCTGGGTAGTCGTGGTAAGGCTAGCCACGCCGGCGCACTCAAGCCGTCGTGCATTGGCCGCACCCATAAACGGGGTTTTCCACTTCATCGGCTCTTGTAATTTCTCTGCCACAAGACGCAGATCAAAGCCCTGCTCATACGGATGACCGGGCACCCCACGAGAACGCTCTGCAAAGACCTCGGCATAGCAGTACTTGCAGCCGGGGCTGATTTTCGTGCAGCCACGCACCGGGTTCCACGTTGCGTCAGTCCATTCAATTTTTGATTTGTCAGACATTTCGCTGTTCCTTCGCCTAGTGGCGGATGTCCATTACTCGGCTGCCTCCACGGGGCCTTAATCGGCTTCGTGACGAGTCGGCGATCCCGAAGCAGGTTAGTGCGAGTTCACGCTATAAATCATTTTGTGGCTGGGCAACAAAACTCCGACGACTGCGCCCCCCCCGAAACCGATAGCCGCGCCGATCCCGGCCGCTCCGCCTCTACCAATAGGGCGAATGCACAAGCCTTGCGATGAGCATGGGTGGTCTGTCGCTGCAGCTATCCCGCTCCTGCGCCGGCGCCCACCGCTCCGCCGATGAGGGTGTTGCGCAAACGGTATTTGTTTTCCATGAGTTTCACGCTGTGAACGTCTTGCTTCTGAAGGGTCTATTTGCCTGCGGCCTCTTGGTACGAGATCGCTGCGTCGGAGACATTCACGAAAGTTCCGGAGTGTTTCTTCGAGGCTATGTCGAGGATTTGGATCTTCTGCCCCGGCTGCAGGCCGCTCAGATTCGCGCAGTTTTCCCGTCGTCGTTCTACTCGACACAGTCAATGTGTTTGGGTCGACATTGCGTAACGTGTACTAACGTGTGGTCGAGATTGCGTAACCTGTACTTACGTGTCTTCTCTCTCAAATCCTTTCTCCACAATTCGTCGCAGAGCATATGCAAGTGCCATGTACAGCAGGCAGTTGGTCACAACCGCATCCAAAGCCACTTTGGTGTCGGCTGCTTACATTTCTGGGGCTGATCGATTTTGCCCGAAATGAGTGATCTTCGGCGTCCCCACGTTCGCAAAATGAACGGAGGGATTTACCCCCGCAGCGCCGCTGGCGCCGGCGGAGACGCAGGCTTCGCGCCGGGAGCGTGGCAGCCAGTTCATCCGACCGCCCACTCACTGCCGCGGCGAACCGAGTCCAAGGACTCGCGCACCTCGTCGAGTCGCTCGATCACCGCCACGAGCGGGTAGAAATGCACAGAATCGATTGCCTGCTGAAAGGCGGTCGTCTTGTAGCCCTCCTTTTGACGCGTGATGTTCAAGCTACTAACCAAACCGTTCAAATAAGATAAGAATGGATTACGCACGCCAGTGATGTCTTCGCAGAGGTACACTCCGCCTGGACGCAAGTGCGGCAGCAGCGCCTCAAGCGTGATGATTTGCTGTTCAGATTCGTGGCCACCATCATCCAGCACAATATCCAGCGTGGGTACCTGGGCACGGAACGATTGCCAGAACGCGGGATCTGCTTGATCGCCGATGAAAATCTTCGTTCGCTCTTGCTCGTAGGTCTTACAAACTGGCTCGATGTCGACGCCATACACGTGACACTTCGGACCAAAATAGTTGCGCCACATTTCGAGGCTACCGCCGCCGAAAACGCCGATCTCGAGGATATGGACCTCGCGGTTCACAAATTTTGCAAAGTGACGATGGTACGCTTCGAAGTAGTGCAACCACTTCCAGACACCTCGGCCGGTTCTATGCGCGTCGAAGTACTCACGTAGCGGATTATTTTTCTCCAACGGGACCAGGGGTGGACCTGCCGTGACGCCACTCCATTTCTTCGCGAATTGCATCGCCCGAACATGCTCTCCCAGATTTCGCAAGAGCACACCGCTGCGGTGCGGCGCTTCCAGACAATAACGCGCCAGATCCAGGACGAACCTGAGCTTGTTCTTAGGGAGGTTGTTTATACCGGAGAGAACGTTGTTTTGCATAGTGTTAGCTCGTTGCGATCCTAGCATCCTCGCGCCAAATTGCGCGACTGCAAAACGGAAGTGTTTGCCGCCGTCGGATCTTGCGACAGCCGCACCGCATCGTTCACATCTTCGTATCCTGTTAAGCGACTATAGATGGATTGTCGCAGAAGGTCCACGAGCGGCAACTGCATGTTCTTTCCCCGCCGAGCGTCCAGGATGTTTTCGACGACGAGCGCACTCAATCCCAAACGTTCATCCAACTCGCGCACCAAAAGCAGACCACTGTCGGAGGTGACACGAGAACCTTGAGAATCAACTTTCAAAGACCGGTTAAACGAGAGGTGAAAGGGCTTATTTTGTTTCTCGCCCAATGGGTCGAGCCTCCGTAGCGTTCGTTTTGCTGTCAAAGCCGCATGAATACTGGCGTTGGCTCGATCATTCGGCCACTTACCCAGAGCTCAAAAAGGAAATGTGGGATAAAATGCTGAGATCTATCGCACTTGCTTTGTTGGTTGCCCAAAGCCTTTCGGGAGGGGTGAAAAACGTGCAGACACACCAGACTCCTGCCAGGTACAAGTATTATCGATGGTAATCGTCCCTGAACCGGTGCTCCACGCCGGTTGTGAGGGCCCGGTCACGCCAGCCTTCACGTTAACCGCTCGGAAAACATGGTTATTATCTGGACTGGCGGTGATGAAGTCTCCAAAGATGCAGGCTGCCCCGCTCGACCAGACGGGGCCCGTATAACCTGTGCGCGTGACCAGCCAACCTTGTCCTCCCGCCCCAGCCGATGGAGAAATCTTGGTAATGGTTTGTTCCAGCGTCCATTTGCCGGAAGTGGGTAGGCTGTCGGAGTAGCGATTGTTGTCGCTGTAGGGCATACCTGCAGGGATTGTCTCAACGCGAAAACCTGCATCCGAAAGCCCCGCGCTTCCGCGGGTAACAATGCGAGCTGCATTGTTATATCGAAAGTTAGTAATCGTAAGCGCCTGCCGGGACGAACCTCCGTCCAATCGCATTTCGGTTCCGAAGGGTGATATCCCGGGAGGAGCAGAGACCGTGAGATTGGAGAGCGTCGCGTGTGGCCTTTTGCCATAGAGCATCCAGGTCACGGTATTGTCTACAGTCGTGCATCCCTTAGTCATGCAGAATGCAGGCTCTGTAGTTCCGCTTGTGCCTGTGGACTGCTTGTTCACGTAGATATAAGTATTATCCACGGCCGGAACCACTACATTACCCTTGGAATAGGTGGTGGACGGTTGCCACTTAGGGCCACTGAATCCAGGTGCGACGGCAGCAAATATTCCGTTTGGAGCCGTGCACAACCCCGCAGAACAGTCGGTAGTCTTGGTACAGGATGTGTGTGCAGATGTATCACAGAATCCCGTCATATAAGTGACTTGGTTGCGATCAAAGACCACATCTTCTAAGTAGGGAACCTGGTTTCCATTGATTGCGAACAGAGTCCCTGATGGAGATTGAGCTCCAGTGTAAGTCCAAGTATTGTTGCTTACAACCGTTAGTCCATGTGGAGCGGTGGGCTGTGGTCCGTAGACTACGTTATTCACCTCCTTGCCCGATCCGATAGTAACCCCACCTAAGTCGTCAATGAGAGTGTTGCCGTCTATGGTTACGTCTCGGAACATGCCTAGCACATTCTCGACCACCGCCCCCCGCCCTCCGACGATGTGGTTGTTCTTTAGGGTCCAGCGCCACAGCCCATAAGTCGCTGAGCTTAGATTGGCCCACTCCAGCGGTCCAAAAGCACCAGTAATATCGGTGCCACGCATATCGCAGGTGTTGTTATAAAACCTATCATCATGCTGAGAGCCTTCTAAGCACTGCCCGGAGTCCGTCACAATGTTGTCATGGATGATCGTATCGGATCCGTTCTCATTCAGAGCAGCGTTGGTAGTGAAATTCGCTGGTCCGGTCAGTCCGCACTGAGTGAGATAGTTATCGTGCACATCCCAGTTTCTGCTCTTGCCGCCCTGATAAACGCACTCATAAGGCCCAGAGAACTTGCAGTGGTGGATCTTCACATTATCAGAGACCCAATCGAATATGGGCTTGATTCCGTGCGTAGCATTCTTAGGCTCCCGAAACGTGATTCCGTAGATTTCCAGTTTCTTGATTGGGCCGGCGGGGATGTTGCGGGCTAGAGCGTCATAGTCTCCGGTTGCAGACGAACCAATGAAGATCAATCCAGGATGCGAGGCTTCGGGAGAGCTATCCGCACTGGCAACTGAGGCGCTCACTGTGGGGTCCCAATTTTCCCAAAGAGTCGCATCTGCCCCAGCTCCAGCAAACGTGATGTTGTCGTAAGCGATGGTACAGTTGAAAAAGCCCTGACCACTGGGGATAAAATTCCCGATTTGTGAGCAGGGCATGTTTACACCCTTGGAGAGATAGAGACCGTTGGGCATGACGATCTTTGCTCCACCTGCTTTTCCTGCCGCATCTACTGCCGCTTGTAGCGTTGCGGTGTTGTCGGTTCCCCAAACAGTTCGCTCACTGTGGCCGTCGGCCGTTCCGCCAGACGCGAGGGCTACGTCGTTTAGGAGCATACTGCGCAACGTAAATGACGTACCGCTAGGCACGGTCTGAATCGGCCACACCCCGGTAAATGAGGTGTCCCCACCTACGCCATCGAGAGCTACCATCTGCCCTGCATGGAAATTCTGGTGAGCCGAGGTGTTGCAGGTAGCAACGTTTTGAGCGCGCGAGCAGGTCGTGATCGTGGCAATGACATGTGTGGTCGAATTACCCGCCATATTAGCAAGTGTCACCTGAGTCGCACTTACGACCGATGAGATACTTGATGCCAATGGCTGAATATATCCCTTAACGATGGGACCGGAGCCATAGACAGCAATCTTTTTGCCCACGTCGCTCGCAACGAAATGAGAGGACTCGCACGACAGGAGCGGGCTTCCGGAGGTCATGTAGCAATCAGTTGCTACCTTCCCATCTCCGAGTGCACCATAATCGCGGACATCTATTACGGGTTTGGTCTGCTCTTGGTATATGCGGGTGACAGGATTGACGATCTGAGCAGTTTTCTCGAGGCCGATCGTTTGCGCCAACGCCCAAAGACTGACCACCAGTAGGACAAGGAGTAATCGTTTCAAGCGAAAAATCCGCCGCATGTCGTCCGGAACGGGGTGGAACTGCGAACACGGTGACCCAACCACCAAGCGCGATGTGAAGACCGGGGGCAGCATCGAAGATTTCCGAGTCCGTTTAAGAGCCGATAATAGCAGGTGAACTCGAGGGGTGGAATTCCTTGCTGGCGACAGACCTGGATGAAACGGTCAACCAAAACGTGCGTGATTCACGTAGTATCATCTGAGTTCCAGGCGGGACTCTATTCGGTGTGTGGAATTGTCGGCATTTTGGCGCGTAACGCTCATTTTGCTCCGGAACTTCTGGAGCGCGCCACACGTTCGCTCGCACATCGCGGCCCGGACGATTCCGGTTCGATCATCCTGCACGACACTGTGCCCGAGCCACTGGAGATTGGCTTAGGAAACAGGCGCCTCGCCATCCTTGATCTCTCTCCGCTGGGCCATCAGCCCATGCAGGACAAGGAGACTGGAAACTGGATTGTCTATAACGGTGAGATCTACAACTTCCGAGAAGTTCGCCAGAAGTTGGAGAAAGAGGGAGTACGCTTCGTCAGCCATTCCGATACGGAGGTTTTGCTGAAGGCCTATGGCCGGTGGGGTGAACGCTGTCTACAGGAACTGAGCGGCATGTTTGCCTTCGCCATCTGGGACGCGCGCCATCATAAACTCTTCCTCGCGCGCGATCCGATGGGAATAAAGCCGTTATACTATTACGCCTCCGAACAGTATTTTCTGTTTGCCTCAGAAGTGAGGACGCTGCTAGGCACAGGGCTTGTGTCACGCCGCTTGGAGTACTCCGGGCTACTCAACTATCTGACCTTCGGGTCGGTATATGACCCGAACACGCTGATCGAGGGCGTGAATATGCTTCGTCCCGGACACCACCTTGTGTTCGAGAAAGGCCAGACTCGAGAGGTAATGTATTGGGACCTGGCCGATCCGAAGCGCTCGAGAGAAATCCCAGGTCGTTCGGGGCAACTGAACAGAAAAAACCTCGAAGACGAACTGCACGGGGTATTGGACGAGTCGGTGCGCTCGCAGTTGGTCAGCGACGTGAGGGTGGGACTGTTCCTGTCGGGGGGGATTGACTCGAGCAGCCTCGTGGCGCTTCTCAGTCGCAGCGGTGTCCGACTCAATACGTTTTCTCTTGTTTTCCGCGAGGCCGATTACAGCGAAGCCGAATACTCCAGAACGATCGCACAGCAGTTCAGGACCGAGCATCAGGAGAACACTGTCTCCCAACGAGATGTGCTAGATTCTATTCCCGCAGCGATTCAGGCGATGGATCAACCCACTATTGACGGAGTCAATACGTATTTCGTGTCTCTGCAAGCCCGCGCTGCTGGGGTGAAAGTCGCTCTATCGGGCTTGGGTGGCGACGAAATGTTCGCTGGTTACCCCAGTTTTCGAACCGTTCCATGGATGGAGCGACTCGGGCGACAGTGGCAGCACGTGCCGGGGATGTTGCGAAGACCCCTTGCTGCTGCATTCGGCCGTTTATCTCCAGAAACTGATCAGAACCGAAAGCTTGCTGCGCTGGTCGGCGATCCCGGAAGTCTGATTCATCCTTACTTCCTGTATCGAATGCTGTTTACGCCGCGGCGACGTAATCGCCTGCTCGCTATCTCGACCGACCACGCGCTCGAGCAGGCCAATGCGCCCCTGCTGGACAGTCTGAATTTTTCCCAAAGACTAGATCCGGTTAACCGAGTCTCTTATCTTGAGTCGCGTTGTTATATGCTCAATACACTCTTGCGCGACGCTGATTTCATGAGCATGGCCCACGGGCTCGAAGTCAGAGTTCCTCTAATCGACCAACGACTCGCTGAGCGGTTGTTCACCATTCCCGGTTCCTGGAAATTGGACGGCGAGCTTCCTAAGCCACTGCTCGTGGGCGCCTTGCAAGGCGCACTCCCCACCAAGGTCGTCCGACGGCCAAAGCGGGGCTTCACTCTGCCGTTTGAGCATTGGTTGAAGGACGAGTTACGCTCTGGGGTTGAGGAGGTTATCCGGAAAGTGAGAGAAGGGCCACTGGCGTCTGTGATGGATAGCAACGGGGCACGCGGTGTGTGGACAGATTTTCTCAAAGGCAGGACGAGTTGGTCACGGCCCTGGGCAATTTACGTCCTCCACCGCTGGTGCGAGTTGCATCTGTGAGCAAACCAGTTTTGTCTCGAGATTTTGGATCCGCACGTGGTTCATCTTGGGCAGTTTGAGGTTAGAATGCGAAAAAGCGAGCTAACCGCCGAACAGCACTGCGAGATTGTCTGAGCCCCCGAAGCTCGGTGGGCCAAGTGGACCGGAAGTGACTGCTCCTTCGCGCCGCTCAGTCGTGTCTCTTGCCAGACGAATAAGCCCTTGCCCCGGGATCAACGATCGAAGAATGACAATCTGGCGCGAGGAGCTGGTCACCAATTAGGATGAATGTCTGCCAGATCAAATGGGCGGATCACGGTTTTTGCTTCGATAGGCCCGTGAAGAACTAGAAGGGAACACGGTATATCGCGGCAGTTGCACCAACGGCAACCAGCGCACTAGCATTCAGCGCGGTCTTGACCCCACTACTGGGAATGAAGAGTATGTCCTGGTCGCGGACGGAAACGTCGTGAGCCTTGCCCCGTAGAAGCTTCTTCAGATCTACGCCTTGCTCCTGAAACCCGTTCTCAGTACGACGAAGCAGTCTCGTTTTTCCGGCAGAGGCGACGTGAGTCGGTCCCCCGGCGGCAGCTACGACCTGCAATACCGTGATTCCTCCCGTGGAATTTAGCACGTATCCGCCCGGTCGAGTCACCTCACCTAGTA
>Ga0187862_10002847_pt1 | contig 17183 bp, 15 predicted proteins | sample June2016WEW_10_1_FD_133003 | JGI IMG/M metagenome (GOLD analysis project Ga0187862, IMG submission 133003) | Peatland microbial communities from SPRUCE experiment site at the Marcell Experimental Forest, Minnesota, USA - June2016WEW_10_150 | ecosystem: Environmental > Terrestrial > Soil >...
ACAGCGCCGCCGCGCTCTTCACTTGCGCGCGCCGCGACTGGACTTGCACGCGCCGCGACTGGCGCCGCTTCGATGGCGCGGTGGCGATGCGCGATTGTAGGTCGCACGACTTCCATGGCCAGATCGGAAATCCGCCATTCCGCCGTCGCCTGGTGGAGCGTTGGGTCGAGGGCATCGAGCATCCGCCATCCATCTCCCGCCTGAACGTTAGCCCGCCACAGCGGCGGTGCGCCCAGGGTATCGCCACGAAGTCGGCAAGCCAGGGAAACCCATCTGAAGCCGGTCGTCCACTCCGGGGGCGCTGCTTACACTTTACAAAAGCCGAAGATGAGCCTGGCTAACCGTGGTTGGACATTCCAAAGCGGGCTGTTCCGTATCCGTCCGGGCGGGTTTGCCTTGGGCCCATCAGGCGGTTCCAACCTGCCAGGCGATTGCCTAAAAGCGGACGCAGAACTCGCCGTCGAGCCCTTCGGCGCGTGATCAGTCCTGCTGGTGGCTCTTTTTTCGGTGTCCCGGTCGGCCTGTCGGTCGGTCCGGCATGCACGCCCGATCCTCGGACATGCACCAGCCACGGTGTTTAAGTATCATCTTGACCGACACCATGACCTGTCAGACGGTTCAGTTCTCGGAAGCACCGGCCGGAGAAATACCATTCAACCACCCGGTGGAAGACTGTCTGCCGGATGGTGCGTCATTGCACGCGCACCGAGGCATTCTAATGTCGAACAAGAGGCACAAATCGAGCCCTGCGGAAGGTCCCGGCGCGCGTATGGTTCTCGGCGCGAAGCGAGGGAAATCGGGAGTGAGTCATGCGGAAGCCTTTTGCACATAACTCCTCATCCCCGCGCTCGTCGCGGGGATCGCATGAGGCAGGGTGCTCGAACAGTTCCCCGCGACGAGCGCAGGGATGACGAGGGGCATCGCCTTGAATCGCGCCTCACTGACTCCGGGTGCCAGGTGCAATGATGCGGCAACCCTCGTTAAGCATGCCATAGATTGTTGATCATGACACGATTGGTTTGGTCGGAGTCTCGGCGATGCGAGCGCCCAAAGACCGGGTCTGGGTCCTACCTGCGGCCTCGCCGGAACTGGAATGCCCGCACGAAGGCGACCCGCCAGGGAACATGCCCGGCGCGGCCTCCCGTCAGTCCGGTCGTTCCTGACGACGGAAACCCGATCGACCAGCATCGTGATGGGGCCTCCTCGCACCGGCCACCGAATGGCGGCCGTCCCTGGCGGCACCTTTGGCTGCCGCGCGTTGGCGTCACAGTCATGGCGCCGATCGCGCTGACGGCATGTGATCCGGCCGTCCTTGACCCGCGCGGCGCGATCGGGATTGCCGACAAGACCATCCTGATTGACTCGCTCGCCATCATGCTGGCCATCGTGATCCCAACGATTCTCGCGATCCTGGCTTTCGCCTGGTGGTTTCGCGCCGCCAACACGAGAGCGACCTACCGACCGGATTGGGCTTATTCGGGCCGTATCGAACTCGTCGTATGGGGCATTCCCCTTCTGGTGATCATGCTGCTCGGTGGGGTGGCCTGGATCGGATCCCATGACCTCGATCCGGCCAAGCCGTTGGCATCGAACTCACCGCCACTGGAGGTGCAGGTCGTTTCGTTGGACTGGAAATGGCTGTTCATCTATCCGAACCTGGGCGTCGCGAGCGTCAATCAGCTCGTGGTTCCCGCCGGTGTGCCGATCCATTTCTCATTGACCTCGGCCAGCGTCATGAGCGCGTTTTTCATCCCGCGGCTTGGCAGCATGATCTACACCATGAACGGCATGAGGACGCAGCTGAATTTGGTCGCGGACGCGCCAGGAACGTTCCTTGGCCTGGCCAGTCACTTTAGCGGCGACGGTTTCTCCGACATGCATTTCGACGTGCGGGCGGTGCCGGCGCAGCAGTTCACCGCGTGGATCGAGGCCACCCGTTCCACCGGCCCAAGCCTGGATCCCACGAGCTACGCCGCCCTGGAGAGGCAGAGCATGAATACGAAGCCATTCACTTTTCGCGCCATCGATCCCGACCTGTTCAACGCGATCGTCGCACAGAAGCTGCCGCCGGGCCCAGGGCCGGAGGGCGGGCCGGAGAGCGGGCCGGACGTGACGGTATCGCCGCGGGCGCCGCGTTAGCATGTTGGGCAAACTCTCCTGGTCGGCCATTCCGTTCGACCAGCCGATCCCGCTGGTTACCGGCGCAGTGGTCCTGGTGGCGATCATCGCCGTGCTGGCCTGGATCACGCTGAAGGGGTGGATGCCGTATCTTTGGCGGGAATGGATCACCAGCGTCGACCACAAGCGGATCGGCATCATGTACATGCTGTTCGCGATGGTCATGCTGCTGCGCGGTTTCGCCGACGCGATCATGATGCGGTCGCAACAGGCGATCGCGTTCCACTCCGAGGGTTATCTGCCGCCCGAGCATTACGACCAGATCTTCTCGGCGCATGGCACGATCATGATCTTCTTCGTGGCGATGCCCTTCGTGATCGGGCTTATGAACTTCGTCATGCCGCTGCAGCTTGGCATCCGCGACGTGGCATTTCCAACGTTGAACTCGGTCAGCTTCTGGCTCACCGCCAGCGGCGCGCTGTTGGTGAATATGTCGTTGGTCGTGGGCGAGTTTGCGCGCACCGGGTGGCTGCCGTTTCCGCCGCTGTCGGAGATCACTTACTCGCCCGGCGTTGGTGTCGATTACTATCTTTGGTCGTTGCAGATTTCCGGCGTCGGGACTTTGCTGACCGGCGTCAATTTCGTTACGACGGTGCTGAAGCTGCAAGCGCCCGGTATGACGTATATGCGGATGCCGGTGTTCTGTTGGACGGCGCTTGCCTCCAGCCTGCTGATCGTCGCCGCTTTCCCGGTGCTGACGGCGACTTTGGCGATGCTGCTGCTGGACCGCTACCTGGACTTTCATTTCTTCACCAATGAAGCCGGCGGCAACATGATGATGTTCATGAACCTGATCTGGATTTGGGGCCATCCGGAGGTCTACATCCTCATCCTGCCGGCGTTCGGCGTGTTCTCGGAAGTGGTGGCGACGTTCTCCCGCAAGCCCTTGTTCGGCTACCGGTCGATGGTGCTGGCGACGATGGCGATCTGCGTGCTGTCGTTCATGGTGTGGCTGCACCATTTTTTCACGATGGGCGCCGGCGCCGACGTCAATGCGGTGTTCGGGATCGCCTCGATGATCATCGCGGTGCCCACCGGAGTGAAAGTGTTCAACTGGTTGTTCACGATGTACGGCGGCCGGCTGGTGTATGCCTCGCCGTTGCTTTGGGCGATCGGCTTCATGATCACCTTCGTCATCGGCGGGATGACCGGCGTGTTGCTGGCAGTACCGCCGGCGGACTTTGTGCTCCACAACAGCCTTTTTCTGGTTGCGCATTTCCACAACGTGATCATTGGCGGGGTCGTGTTCGGTGCGTTCGCCGGTTACTCGTACTGGTTTCCCAAGGCGTTCGGCTTCCGCCTGCACGAAGGGCTCGGCAAGGCTGCGTTCTGGTGCTGGTTCATTGGCTTCTATGTCGCCTTCGTGCCGCTCTACGTCGTGGGCCTCATGGGGATGACACGCCGCATGCAGCATTACGATGTTGCCGAATGGCACCCGTGGTTGCTGGTCGCGGCCGGCGGCGCAGTCATCATCCTGGCAGGTATCATCCTGCAGATCGCGCAACTCGCCGTTAGTATTCGCGATCGGGAAAGGCTGCGCGACGACACCGGCGATCCCTGGGATGGACGTTCGCTCGAATGGTCGACGCAGTCTCCACCGCCTGCTTTCAACTTCGCCGTGCTGCCGCGCGTCGAGGGCAACGACGCATACTGGATCATGAAACAACGCGCACGCCGGTTGGGCGGGTTGAGCGACGAGCCCGTCTATTCCGATGTCGAAATGCCCAGAAACAGCGCGACGGGGTTTGTCTGCGCGTTCTTTGCGACGTTCATGGGTTTCGCGCTGATCTGGCACATTTGGTGGATTGTCGCCGTGGCCGCAGTGGGCGCCTATGCGACGTTCGTGGTCTTCGCATGGCGGGACAGGACCGAGTACGTCATCCCGGCTGACGAGGTCGCGCGCATTGACCGGGTCAACCGCAACGTTCGCGCCAGGGTGCTCGAGCAGGTGGCGTCATGAGCGCGTTTCAGGCCGCCGCGGATGGGCTTCCCGACCGTGAGCCGGCGATACCGCGCGCGTCCGGCGGACTGGTGTCCAAACGCGTCGTCGTCGGCTACGGGTTTTGGATTTTCCTGCTCAGCGATATCGTCATGTTCGCCACTTTCTTCGCGAGCTATGCGGTGCTGGTGGACAACACGGCCGGCGGGCCGAGCGGGCGCGATCTGTTCAATCTGGACAACGTCGCGCTGGAAACGACGTGCCTGCTGCTTTCCAGCTTCACCTGCGGTCTCGCGACCATCGGCGCGCGGACGTACAACGGCTTGTGGTTTTATGGCGCAATGACGGCGACATTCGTGCTCGGCGCAGCGTTTCTATTGATCGAAATGCACGAGTTCGCGCACATGGTGGCGCTCGGGGCGGGCCCATCGCGAAGCGGGTTCCTCTCGGGCTTCTTCACGCTGGTCGGCTGCCATGGCTTGCATGTGACCGTCGGCCTGCTTTGGTTGCTGACCATGATGGCGCAGGTGTTCGCCAAAGGGTACCGGCCTGACATCCTGCGGCGCATGCTCTGCTTCGGCCTGTTCTGGCATACGCTCGATATCATCTGGGTCGCGTTGTTCACAGTGGTGTACTTGATGGGAGCTGCGCGATGAGCGACGCCGCACCGGAAACCGGATCGCGCCACGCCGACTCCGCGCCGGGCGACGCGCGCCTCGGCACGGAGAAAGCCGGCGAAGGTGTTGGAAGCTATGTTATTGGGCTCGGGCTCGCGACGCTGCTCACCATCGTTTCGTTTTTTGTCGCGCGCACCACTTTGGTCTGGGAACCGAGCATTCCCGTGGCATTGGTGGTGCTCGCGGTCGCACAGATGGGTGTGCATCTCGTGTTCTTCCTGCACATCACCACTGGCCCGGACAATGTCAATAACGTTATGGCACTTGCCTTCGGCGTGCTGATCGTCCTGCTGATCCTGACGGGTTCGCTGTGGATCATGGCACACATGAACCACAACATGATGCCCATGGAGCAGCTCATGCAAATGCAACATTGAAGGGCCGATGCAGCAGCCGCTGCGTAGGAATAACTGAGACCAGACCAATATGGGATGCGTGCTGGCTACCCGGTTGCCCAGAATCGTTGAAGCGCGACACACCGGACGTCATCGCCGCGCTCGTCGCGGGGATCGCACGCGGCAGGGTGCGGGAACAGATCCCCGCGACGAGCGCGGGGACGACGAGGGACATTGCCGTGACAAGTGCTTCATCGATTGTGGGTACTAGCGGCCAACCGGGATCTGCAGCGACGTAACGTGTTGCCTGCGTCATTCCGACAACGCCGCGTCAATCATGGACCGGCACCTGACAATCCCGGAGGCTACCGCGAAGTCCGATCCCGAAGCTCGCTGCAAAATCATCGCCGGGGGCACTTGCCAGGGTCCTGGGCAGGTGTTCGTATCATCCGTCACTCGGGGTCGGCGCGCCGGATAATCGGGGCCAACGCAATCCGAAAATTGCGCCGTTTTGAACCGGACATCGATCGGCGCATGTAAGGCTTGCCGAGACGCGCACCAGCCGCCACGACACATCGAAAGGAGGAACCACCATGCCGTTCTACGAAAAAGGCGATGTTCGAATTCACTACGAGGAGACCGGTTCCGGTTTCCCCATGTTGCTCATCCCCGGCGGAGGTTTGAACTCGACGCCTGCGTTCTTCACGGGAGGTTCTCCATTCAACCCGATGGTGGAGTTCAAGGGCGAGTACCGCTGCATTACGATGGACCTGCGCAATGCCCCGGACGGTCAGTCGACCGGCCCGTTGGAGATTGACCGCCCCTGGGACGCCTACGCCGATGACCAGATTGGGCTGATGGATCATTTGGGCTGCAAGGAATTCCTGGTGATGGGCTTCTGCATCGGCGGTCCTTTCATTTGGAACTTGTTGCAGCGTGCACCGGGACGCATTCCGGCTGCGGTGCTGGCGCAGCCCAGTGGATTCCGGCCGGAGATGCCGAGCCTTTCGTTCACCAACAACATGAAGGGTTGGGGCCCAACGCTATGCGCACGCCGGCCGAATATCACGATGGCGATGGTGGAACCCTTCCTGGCCAGGATGTACGGTGACGCCGACTTCGTTTACACGGTGTCACGTGATTTCGTGCGCGGGTGTCAGACACCCGTGCTGATATTGCCGGACGACGTCCCGGCACACCCGTACGCTGTGGCGATGGAATCCGCGCGTCTGGCGCCGAATTCGCAGGTGAGCCTGTATCCCTGGAAAGAGCCGAAGGACCTTATTCCCCTGGCGGTACGACACGTGCGTGACTTCTTGCGGGTAAATCGACCCGCGCGCTGATCGGAATACCAGACTCCCGTGGGGTCCTGTTCACCTCGCGTCGCACAGGCCCCGTGTGGACGCGAGGTGAATTTGGGCCGCAGGCCTGCGCCTCGCGCATGCCCTTAACGACCGCCCTGCATGGAGAAAGTTGATGAGCTACATTCTGGGTTTCGTGGTCCCCGTGCCGACCGCGAACAAGGACAAGTACCGCGAAATGGCCGCCAAGGCCGCGCCGATCTTCAAGGAGTACGGCGCGTTGCACCATGTCGACGCGTGGGGCGACGATATTCCCGACGGCAAGGTCACCGACTTCAAGATGGCGGTGCAGGCAAGGCCTGATGAGACCGTTGTGTTCTCGTGGATTGTCTGGCCGGACAAGGCGACCCACGAGGCAGCGGAGAAAAAGATCATGACAGATGAGTGGATGCGGGGCCTGGAAATACCGTTCGATGGCAGGCGCATGATTGTTGGGGGCTTCTCGCCGCTGTTCGAGCTGAACGACTGAACGAAGCCGGTATCGCGCGTCTTCATTTTGCACGCGTCACGCCGGCTGCTGCTACGAATGAAATGATCAGGTACGATCCGGCAATGACGCGTCCGGCATATGTTAAGACTTGCGGCCGCCGGCACGCCAATCGCACCTTGCGAAGTGCCGGCAGGTGAGGGCGGCCACTGCCATCCCGGACGCAGCCTGGTGTGGACGGCCGCGGCAGGCTATCGGAAATGCGGCATGATCTGTTGGGTGAACACTTTCATGTAATGGATCTGGCGGTCGAGATCGCCGCTTTCCGTGCTCAACCAAAGCCGCGAGGCTCCCGCTTCGGCGAGTTCGCCAATGCGTTCGATCCAGTCCTTCACGTTTCCGGCGAGGGCGAATCGTTCCAGCCCATATTCGGTCAGCCCAAGCTCGGCCATCCGCTTCGGATTGCGCCCGGCCTGGAGCACGTGATCGTATAGTTCGTAACCCTCGACATATTCGGCGACCTTGGCCTTGAGCTGGCCTGGCACATTCTTGCCCTCGAGCCCGAATCGCATGGAGTGGTTGAGGATCGAGGACACCGAGGCGTGGATCCGCTGGATGGCCGTGTCCCTGTCGGCGTCAAGCGACGAGCGAGTGGTAAACCAGACCTCGACCTCGGAAGGGTCGCGGCCCGCTGCCCTGGCACCCGCTGCGACGCGTTCGATGGTGTCGGAAATCACCTCCGGCAACAGGCCGGTGCCGGCAATCACGCCATCACAGATCCGGCCACCGAGATGCAGGGTTTTCGGCCCCTCGGCACAGAGAGTAATCGGGATGCGGCGGCGCACTGCCTCGCCGTGCCAGCGGACACGCTGTGGCCTCCCGTCGTAGCTGCCCTCGCCGGTGGCGATCAGGTCGCGGACGCAGGTGATGTAGTCCTCCAGCCGGGCGCGGCTCGCCGGCACCAGGCCTATGTTGTAGACCGCGCTGTCTCCGCTGCCGATATCCACGAAGGCGCGGCCTTCGGTCATCGCGTCGATCGAGGCGAGGAAAGCCGCCATGACCTGCGGCTCGCGGGTCAGCGGATTGGTCGGATGAATCCCGACCTGGGCGTTTTTCGCGATTTGCGCGATGAGCGTCGCGCGGACATAGGCGTCGCCGCCGATGAAGCTGGTGTCGTTGGTGCCGATCAACTCGACACCCGATCCGTCAATGATCCGTACCAGCTCGGCAAATTTCTCCAGGTCCCGCCGGTGCGGGAATGCCGTCCCGCTCAACACCGACACACCGAATCGCACTTTCATCGTCTCTCCTTTCGGTCGACATCCGCTGCCTGGCCAACCTGACGGTGCACTCCAGCGTCTGCTTTCATACATAATGCGCATGGCTTCACCAGAGCCGATTGCCGCTGAAGCTGCGTTTATCGCCTTTTAGACTGCTCTATGCGGAGGAAATCTCCGCAGCAACGAAGCCAGTGGAGGGCCGGTTCACTTCCCGGTCCGGTGCCCGATAGTCGAGGGACACCGCCTCGCTGTTGCGCAGGCCGGTGGCGAAACGTTCCGCCGGCGAGAAGGTCTGGTTCAGTTTGTTGGCGTCATAGCGCCAATTGCCGCCGCGGGTTTCCAGCTCGGTGCACGGCTCGATGCCGGTCCCGCCGGCGACGCGGTTCTGGCTCTGGCACTCGTTGGTTGCCGATCCCAGATCAACGAAAATGTCGCCCGCGCGATCGTTCGACATCGGGTGCATTGGATGATCGCCGGTCAGCAGCAGGCCGGAGACGATGGTCTCGGCCTGTCCGGTTGGCACGATACCGTTATCGGGCAGCTTATAGCGTACGATCTTATCGTTGGTTTCGGCGTAGACGTAGCCGTCGTGGACCCAGACGCCGGTGCCGCCATGGTTGCCATCCTCGGCGGTTGGACCGAAACGGACGATTTCGCTCGCCGGCCCATTGCGATCAGCGGCACGTATCGCGATCAGGCACCCGTCCTCGGGAATGGTGTCGAAGTGGTAATACCGCTCACTCCAGGTATTGGCGTAGACGACGCCGTTGGATGCCGCGGCAAGATTGCGCGGATGCCCCAAATGGTCGGCGAAGATGGTGGCGTGGAAATTGGGCGGCAGAGCAAGCCCGCCGTCGTCCGACGGCGCTGATTGGGCACGCGCGGGGGGTGCGGCAAACCAACACAGATTTATCGACAGCGCGAGGTATCGAACAAGCGACACGAAAGTGCCTCCTTCCCGTGTGACTGCGGCCGGCGCGGATAATCCTGCCGGATGGCGTGGATGCTGACACGGTGTAAATCGCGAATCGTTCCATGGAGATACGAATTCGAAACCAAAACAGCGAGCAAGAGCCGCCCGCAGGCTTCTCGACCGGCGCCGCCGGCACCGATTTGCCTGCGAGCGGAACGTCTCAGCTCAATTCAAACCGTAAAAGCCCAGAGAACCACCCGCCATCACCTGATGCTTCGCCTCGGCCGACAACGGCTCGAGTCGATCGCGCATCATCTTTGGCGCGCCCGGGAAGAACCCGTCCTGATGCGGATAATCGGTGGCCCACATGATTTTATGCGGACCGATATAGTTGGCCAGCACGGCGATGCTGTTCTCTACCGGCTCGAACGAAATCCAGCAATTTCGCTGGAACAGTTCGCTTGGACGCATTTTCGGCGCGGTGTCATTAAACCCGTTGTCGTCGAAATGCCGGTCCATGCGGTCGAGCCATGATGCGATCCAGCCGCCGCCGGACTCAAGGAAGGCGACACGCAGCCGCGGATGGCGATCGACGACGCCGCCCCAGATCACGCTGAGTGCCGCGAGCATCATCTCCATCGTGTGGGAGATCATATGCCTCGCTGCCCGGTCACTTTCGAAACGATCAACGCCGACGGTCGGCACCGCGGTGCTTGAGCCCTCGTGAAATCCGATGGCGATATCAAGGTCTTCGGCCATCTGCCAGAACGGTTCGTACATTGGGTCGCTAAACATTTTCTTGCCGTGATACGGATTGGGCCGCAAGAAACCGCCGCGCATCCCAAGCGTTTCTCGCACGTAACGCAGCTCCTCTGTCGCCAGTTCGACCGACTGCATCGGCAGCATTGCGACCCCGAACAACCGGTCGGGGTAGGGCTTGCAGTAATCCGCAAGCCAGCGGTTGTAGGCGCGGCACATTGCAGCTGCCAACCCGGGATCCTGGACCGCCCCCGTAAACAGTCCGAGACTTGGGTAAAGGAACGCGGCGTCGATCCCGTCGAGGTCCATATCGGTTATGCGTGCGTGCGGGTCGAACCCGCCCTTGCGCCCGTCGGCGTATTTCAGGCTGTCCAGTTTGACCTCGCCCTGCCGGACGCCGACCGAGCCGAGGCTGCCAATGCCTCGCGGGTTACCTAGCAGCTTGCCCTCAACACTGAGTCGTTCCTTGCCGTTGTCGTCTATGACGAACCGCGGCCGGCGTTCGCGGAACGCGGGGTCGATGTAGTCATCCCATAGGGTGAGCGGTTCAAGAATGTGGCCGTCGGCGTCGACAGTATCGTAGGTCCGTGTCATTGCCTTTTCCTCCCGGAGTTATGGAACCCCGGACATGGTAATGCGTCGACCACGACGCGGGGAGTCCGTGCCATACGCGGGTTCCCGTGGGCACATGCTCTGGTGACGCGGGCTGCGGGACTTTGGATCGGCGCCGCAGTCCGGACGACGCGATCGAGGTTCATAATGGCAGCGTAAATTTACCTGCGATGCTGGTGCCACCACGACCCAGGCGTAGGCGCGGGGACTTGCCCGTACCGGGCCGAGTCCGCCTGCGGTGACGTCATCGACGGTAGCCTGCTCGATCGGGCGGCAGTGTAACGAATTCAAGGTAGTCGAGACGAGGCTTTCGACTCCTACGTCTGCCCTGTTGCCTCCACGATCATGCCGGCAATCGTGTCGGGCTGCGAAATGAGGGAGACATGGCTCGCCTTCACCTCAATCGTCTTTGCACCCATTCGTTTCGCCATAAATCGTTCGAGGTCGGGATTGATCGTCCGGTCTTCCGTGGAGACCGCGTACCAACTCGGCTTCGATCGCCATGCCGCATGGGTCGTCCTGTCAGTAAGCAACGATCTTTTGAACGGCGCTTGCACAGAGCAGAGCACTCGCGCTTTATCTGCGGGCACGTCGCCGGCAAAGTCGCGCAGGAAAGCCGCCTCGCTCAGCCTACCCCGGTCGCCGGACCAGATAATACCGGCAGATGCCGGCGGCGTGGGGAACCGCTCTGCGAGTGCCGTATAATCCTCACCCGCATCGGGCGCCCGGGCTGCAACGTAGACGATGGCGGAAACCTTGGGATCTACTCCGGCTTCAGTGAGAATCATGCCGCCGAAAGAATGAGCGACCAGAACGGTAGGACCATCCTGCCAGGCCAGGGCGCGCCGCGTCTCCTCGACACCCGCCTGCAATGAGGTCAGCGGGTTTTGCACGGATGTGACGTGAATGCCCTTTGGCTGCAGCAGGGCGATCACCTCGGACCAGCACGACCCGTCGGCGAACAGGCCGTGCACAAGAACCACGTTGCGAGCCTTGGGTACGACCTGTGACCAGGCATTGTGCCGAAAGCCGGAACCTGCTGCGCCGGCGGCTGCCATGCGGACGAACGTGCGACGATTCATCGGAAACCTCCGGTCAGGCCTGGTGTCGCTCGCGATTTGTCTTGCTGGTGAGCGGCGCCACGAAGCGAGTGGCGGCTCAGCCCTTGATGAATGCCAGCAGGTCGGCGTTGACCCGATCCTTTAGGGTCGTGCACATGCCGTGCGGCGCGCCTTCATAGACCCTCAAGGTCGCGTTGCTGACGATCTTCGACGATAGCAGGGCCGAGTCAGCGATCGGCACGATCTGGTCTGCATCGCCATGCAGGATGAGGGTCGGAACCTCGATCCTCTGCAAATCCTCGGTGAGGTCCGTCTCCGAAAACGCCTTGATGCAAAAGTACGAAGCCGGCATGCCGGCCATCATGCCCTGCCGCCAATACGAATCGCACACACCTTCGGAGATCTTTGCACCAGGCTTGTTGTAACCGTAGAATGGCAGACTGAGATCCTTCCAGAACTGCGAGCGATCCGCCTGCACCGCGGCGCGCAACTGGTCGAACGCCTCGATCGGCGTGCCGCCCGGATTCTTCTCGCTTTTGACCATGACCGGCGGGATGGCGCCAATCAGCACAGCCTTCGCGACACGCTGGTTGCCATGGCGGCCGATGTAGCGAGCGACCTCGCCGCCACCGGTCGAATGGCCGACATGGATCGCGTTCCTGAGATCGAGGTGCCTGACGAGCTCGGCGAGATCGTCGGCGTAGGTGTCGAGGTCATTACCGTGCCAGGTTTGGCTCGACCGTCCGTGACCGCGGCGGTCGTGCGCGACACAGCGATAGCCTTGCGAAGCAAGGAACAACATCTGGTCTTCGAAAGCATCTGCACTCAGAGGCCAGCCATGGCTGAAGACGACGGGCTGCCCGGTGCCCCAATCGTTATAATGGATTTGCGTGCCGTCCTTGGTGGTGAACGTGCTCATGGCTTTGCCCTTGCGCGTAGCTTGAGGAACTGGCGGCTGGCGCGGTTGGTTCGGCGTCAGTCGCGTGACCACACGTGGTCAGCGTCGTGGTCGCAACTACAACGTAAGCCGCGGGAATCAACCGGTCTTGCCTGGTCACACGCTACTTTCTTAATTTGCACGCTCGAAAGCGGGAACGCCGTGCACCGTCAGGAAATCCAGAGCAGCAGTGCTGGTGTGCGCCGCGTTGACTCCTGCCGGTGCCGCAAACCGGCACCGACGAACCGGACAACCTGCATACGAAATTAAGATAACAGGGGCGGTCGGATTGGGGTCTCGTCAACGCTGATCGGGTAACGGAACAAAACCGCTAAACCGATGCCCAGCCCACCGAGCCATCTGCGGCGCTCATCGCATAGCCAAGAAAATGATGACCACGATTGAGACTGTTCAAGCGTCACCCTGACCGAGCGCGCGATCAATACATGAGAACAGCTTTTCCTCGGCGCACGGTTTGGGTAAATAGCAGATTGCGCCTCCCCGAAACGCCTGGTCGCGCGTCGAGTCCTCGGGGTAACCGGTGACGAAAATGATCGGTATGCTGTATCCGGACCCTGTCAGGTGACGCTGCAGATCGAGCCCGGTCATGCCGGGCATGGTAATGTCCAGGATCAGGCAGGTTGTGTCGCCAATCCGGCCGGACTGGAGATACTCGTCGCCGGACGCGAAGGCCTCACAGTCGAAGCCAGCGGAACTGAGCAGGTCGACCGTTGCCCGGCGAACCGAGACGTCGTCATCGACAATTGAAATCACTTCCAACTCCATGCAACTCCAGGCAGTGCACTCCAGGCGGCTGGACACGAGCTGATCCTACCGCTGGGCCGCGTCCTCGGTCGATGAATTCGACGAGCGGTCGTCTAAGAAAATGCCGAAGGAGACCTATACTTTGGTTTAGATTTCGGCACCCGACCGCGGCATCCGAAGTTCGACACCAGGCAATCCGAGCTTCGCTGCCATGGCGAGCAGATCAACCAGGGATCTCGCCGCCATCTTGTTCATCAGGTTCGTACGATGAACCTTCACGGTGATCTCACTGATGTTCAACTCTCCGGCGATCTGTTTGTTCCGCCGGCCGATCGCCAGCAAGCCCATCACCGCTTTCTCGCGCGGCGTCAGGCTATCGTATTGGCCGCGCAGCCCGGCGATCTGCCGGTAGTCCGCGCGCGCGGCGCGATCCTGCTCGAGTGCAAGTTGAACGGCGTCCAGCAGCTCCTGGTCGCGAAACGGCTTGGTCAGAAATTCGACCGCACCCGCCTTCATCGCACGCACCGACATTGGAATGTCACCATGCCCGGTCAGGAATATAATCGGCAATTGAATTCCCGCATTGTTCAGATCGCGTTGGAAATCAAGGCCGCTTTTCCCGGGAAGCCTCACGTCGAGCACCAGACAGCAGGACGTCTCGGGTCGTGTGCTCCGCAAGAACTCGCCCGCGGATGCGAACAGTTGGACCCGCAGTCCGACGGATTCGAGCAGATCGGCGAGTGACCGGCGGATCGAGGCGTCGTCATCGACCACCAGGACGGTGTCCGGCTCTTCAACCATTGGGGTCCCCCTCGACGCTCGGCATGGTGAAGTGAAATGCGGTGCCGTTCGGGGACCGCCGGGTCGCCCACAGCCGGCCGCCATGGGCTTCGATGATCGACGTGCTGATCGACAAGCCCAGGCCCATTCCATCGGGTTTGGTCGTGTAGAACGGCTCGAAAAGGCGTAGCTCGTCATCGCCATTGAGGCCGCCGCCGGAATCCTCGACGTCAACGAGGACCTGGCCCAGGTCGTCACGTCCTGAAATGATTGTCAGGACGCGAGGCCGGTCATCGATCGCCGCCATCGCCTCAACACCGTTGATCACGAGGTTCAGGACAACCTGCTGCAGCTCGACGCGATCACCCAGCAGGTGGAGGCGTTCGGTGCTTGCGCGACGCTCAAGCGAGACGCTTTTTGCCGACAGCTCGTGGCGCGTGAACTCGATCACGTCGTCGAGAATATGATTGACATCCAGGGCCACGCGTTCGGATGCGGATTGCTTTGTCATGGATCGGATACGGTGAATAATTTCGCTGGCTCGCCTGGCGTCGTCGATCATGTGGCTGAGCGAGTCGGCTGCCCGCGAAAGATCCCTCGCCATCCAGCGTCGACAGGCCTCGCCGCTCGCGATAATTGCTGCCAGTGGTTGATTGATCTCATGCGCGATCGAGGCCGTGAGTTCGCCCATCATTTTCAATCGAGCCACTCGCGCCAGTTCCGCCTGGGATTGTCTGAGGGCCTCTTCGGCACATTTGCGATCACTGATGTCGATGTAGATCGCCTGCAAGAATGGCGGTGAGCTGACGGTTGCCGGCACGACCGTGGTCGTCACGTTCACCCACACCGGCGTCCCGTCCTTGTGCAGGTAGCGCTTCTCGGCACGATATTCCTGACGGCGGCCCTTGATGAGGTCGTCGATCAAAGCAACGGTCGCCGCACGTTCGTCGGGATGATTGAACCCGACGGCTGTGTTTCCCTTTATCTCGTCCTCGGAATACCCGACCATTTTCTGGAACGCACAGTTCGCCGCCGTGAACACCCCGTCCGAATCGGCGAGCGCCATGCCAGCGGTCGAGACCTCGAATATGCGCCGCCAGCGCTCCTCGGCATGACTGAGCATGGCCTCGGCCCGTTTGCGCTCATCGATTTCGGCGGATAACTCCCGCGCGGTCGCCTGCAGCTCCCGCACGGTCGTGGCCAATCGGTCGCGTGCCGTTCGAAGCGCGTTCTCGGCGCGATAGCGGTGGTTCGACAGCACGTCGCCGCCGATGAAACTCAGCACGAGAGCGACGATGGTTGGTGCCGGCAAATACGGGGACATGCTCCGCAAGACCAGGACAGAAAGCACAACCGTTACACCGCCGGCCACTCGGCCGCCGAACCAGACGCCGAGGAACACGGCGAAGAAATATGGGGACGCGTAGGGCGCGCCTGACTGGCCGGGACCGCACGCGAGACTGATCGCTGTTGCCGCCCCCACAACTCCCACAACCAATCCGGCCTGGAACACCACCGCTTTAAATTGTGGACTTATTTTCATCCTCCCCGTCCCCTGGGGCCAGCAATCGTCTTGGTTGACGGGCACGTCTTCGAGTGGCGGGTTGCACGGTGAGTACCCGGTTTGCTCGGACCATGGTACATCTCGGGTCGGCCGTTGCGCAATGCAACAAGATCGCGGTCCGACACCGGCTCGAAAAGCGTTCGTCCGTCGAACCGGCAGCAGTTGTGACCACATCTTGCATTGGCCACTCGCGCCCTGGTCGAGGCGCGGCTCGAAATCACCAATACTGCAACCCGGCTAATACAAAAGGATGAGGTGACCTTCGATCTCTATTAGCCGGCTTCCCCCTTCATCCAATTCAACGGGCTCGCGGTGTCTGGCTAGCCTCCTGTCTGACGGTTGGCGGCGCGAGGCCACGGACCGTCGGGGCGGCAGTCGAAGATCTCGGAGGAAAAAATGTATTCTTCGGACACAGAGATGATGATGCCTCCGGCGAATCCTGGCATCAGCGTTCGCGCGAGCGCCAAACCATCCGGCTATATCATCTGGCACGAACGGACATGGCGCAGCAAACCCGCTACCAGTGGGGCGCCGTCATTGGCCCCGCGCGTGCTGGCGACACGCTGGGTTGCCCGCGAGGCCGAAGCGCGGGAGGTAGCCGCCGAAACGCCGCCGGACTGTCACATCGTCAAGATCATATTGCGGAGCATGAACTGCCGGCTCACCGTGGCTGGCCGTACCATACATAACGGAACGGCATGCCCCGGGATGGTTCACGTCACCGAGCCCGGGGCTGACAGTCGCTGCCTCTTCCGCGGACCGTACGATACACTGCATCTCCACGTGCCCAACGGTCTGATCGAAGAGTGCGGGCGAGAGATCGCCATCCCAACGACGGCCACCTTGCATTCCGCAGACACGATGACGCGTGATCGGATGATTGACGAGCTTGGGCGGGCATTGCTCGCGGCCGAGGAGGTGGGCGATCCCTACAGGTCGCTTTATGCCGAACGCGTCAGCCTGGCGATCGTCGCGCGCCTCCTGACCTTCGCGGATCGGGTGCCCGAACGCGCAAAGCGACCCGGGCTTGCAAATTGGCGCCTCAGACGAGCCGTCGAGTATATCGATGCGCATCTCAGCCAGCCCGTCACGCTTGCCGACATCGCCTCGGCGGCCGGTTTGTCTCGCATGCATTTCGCCGCGCAATTCAAATCCGCCACCGGCCTGCGTCCGCACGAATACTTGTTGCGGCGCCGGGTCGAGCGGGCGCAGGAAGCGCTTCTCAGCGATGGCGCTTCGGTCGTCGACGTTGCGCTATCGGTCGGATTTCAGTCGCAACCGCACTTCACCACCATATTCCGACGCATCGTTGGTCAGCCGCCGCACGCCTGGCGCCTTTCGAACGGTTGTCGCTTCCAGGATACCGGCTTCGTGGCGCCTTGAGGCCGCAAGCCCGCCGGGTTGAGGGCATCACCGCGGCCCGCACGCAGAGACGACGATGCGGCTGCGTGACTTTTCTCATAACAATCGAGCGACGCGATTCGGCGACGTGGTAGGCCGGGCTCCCCGGAGCCCCCCCGGAGCCCCCCCCCGGAGCCAAGGTTGAGTCGCACGACGTTTCTGAGCTACTTTTTTGTTGGCCGCCTCGACCGCGG
>Ga0187862_10002851_pt1 | contig 17176 bp, 15 predicted proteins | sample June2016WEW_10_1_FD_133003 | JGI IMG/M metagenome (GOLD analysis project Ga0187862, IMG submission 133003) | Peatland microbial communities from SPRUCE experiment site at the Marcell Experimental Forest, Minnesota, USA - June2016WEW_10_150 | ecosystem: Environmental > Terrestrial > Soil >...
CTGGAAAAAGGTCCTGGAAAATGCACTAATGCTGGTTTTTTCAGTCCAGATTTACTGCTTCGACAGACCGGGGCTTTTGAACAAATTCAAATCGTTTATTGGCCCAGGTAGCGGAATTACAACTGTGGAATCGTGAAGGGTTCTTTATGCGAAAAACGATACGACCTCCGGTTTTTTTGCTGCTGGTGTTATTCAGTCTCTTTCTTTTCACCGCCGCGGCCGGTTGCGGTTCAGGGACCCAGCACGTTGGGACCTATATTGCCGAAATCAAGGATTCCTCTCACCGCAGTGAAGCCACGATGGAATTGAAAGAAACAGGGACTGGAGTCTGGAAGGTTGGTGATGACGAGGTCGCCTTTTCATGGCATGTTAAAGGCAACGAACTCAGGCTGCACACCCAGAACGGTGGAGTAATTGTTGGAAGCCTGGATAACCAGATTATTCACGTCACCCTTCCAGGATCGAAGGAATTCTCGTTCAGGAAAGTGAAACCCACGGCGCAGTAATTACATGGCTCTTTTCGATGAACAGCGGGACCCGCTTAAACTAATCGGTTTTCATCATCTAATCTTTGAGGAGAAAAGGGAATGACGAAAGCTGAGTTGGTTGCAACAATCGCAAGTGAAGGTGGAATTGCTGTCCAGGATCAACTGGAAACAGAATGATAAATTAAACGGTAAATTCCAGTACTCTTCCATATTACAGCAATCTTCAGTGCAAAGGAGCAAGGCAGGAAAGCACACAATCGGCAGTAAACGTGCAAGGCGTTTAACCGGTGCTGACAGTAGGCTCTCATAATCCAGGCTCCTTTCCCGGCAAGGCCGACAATTAGATAGACTTGCTTGGAACAATTGACAACTCACAATCGAGAAGTTGGGCTGAGAAATGATCTCAACGCCCAATCTCCGGATTTGATCATCTGGACTGCTTCATCAGTGGAAATGAACTTCGCCATCTGTTAGCCTCCTATGTCCAACAACAGTTCCATCTGGTTCGTCATGGCCGATGACTTCCGGCCACGTTGCTTCATACGGGCAAGCACCGTGCCAGTGTGAGCAACTCAAGGCACCACCGTTCCGAGTAGACGCTGGGCAACATTTTTGCCTTTGTCTACGGGGCGTTATCGGAGGACTGATACGGCGATTCGTCAAATAAAACTAAAAATTTGCCAAATATCGTAATGCCGCTATACACCGTGAGAAATTCTCTCTTTTCCAAAGCAGGTAAAATAAAAAGAATACGGTTATTGATGGCGGCGAGGAAATTTACCATTTCCGGCGGTGAGGCAGTAGCGCTTCATGAGAGCCTTTGGCAGAGTCGTGGCGTCCAAAAGCTGCTGGCGGGTTATGTAGCCTTCGCGGAATGCATGCCAACTCAATATATATGCCCCATTCCCTGTGCCGGCAAAAGAAATTCACGATATATAGCACGTAAACGATATTTAGCAAATTATATGTCGTATATAGTGAATTATAGTCAAGGGAATCCACTATATATCTGAAATTAAAAAGCAAAATGCCCTGGCATGAGTTTGGCTCTATTTCCAGCCGAGGCTGCGGGCATCGGCTTGCTCACCTGCTCGCTGGAGTGCCCCCTGGTAACCCCCCAACCCCCACGTCCCGTGAAAATCCGGGCCGGTTCGCGCAGCCTCACCAACGTTGGAGTTCAGGCGCTGGAGTCCGGTTGAACAGGAGGAAGAATGGCATGATCAGGCTTGAGATGATAAACATTCGCACGGCTGGGATTATCGAAGCTGAAAAGGTCTTCGATATCTGTAGACAAATGTTCCAATCCATTGCAGACGAAAAGCTTTTGAAATTGACCGTGTTTTGCGACGCGAGATATGCGACCGATATAAGCGTCCATCTTCAATGGAAGTCCGACTCCGGGTCTGGGAGCATTTTGGGCAGAATGTTGAGTTCGGCGCTTGGAGATCTCGGGCTGGTGAGCCACACGTTATGGATTGAGCAGGAAGAGGTCATCACCGGTGCTGAATCGGAACTGGTTTCGGGAAAGACGGCCTTAAGCATGACAAAGCCATGATGATGACTTTTGCTCGCCCCCAGTACCGCTGTGGAGGGGGGGAGGGTTTGGAACGGCTTAACAAATCATCAGAGAGGGACGATATGGAGTGGCTGGAAATCGGCAATATTGAATGTCTATGAGAACATCTTGGGCTTTAAAAGAGGAGATAACAAGATGGAGGCGCGACAGAAAGTCATAGTAACTGATTTTGATAGGTCGTTCTGGAGAAAGGCAGGGTTCACAATCAAGAGGGAGGTTGCAGCAATTCCAGCAGCACTCATTCTGATAATAGTTGGGCCAATAGTAATGGGCATTCTCGCGATGATAATATTTCATTGTTAGGTCCCCAAAGGACGCTTCAGAGACCATTTACGGTTGCACCAAACGGTGAAGCCATATAGCTAACTATGTAGAGATATCATGAGAGGTGATGATGCGAGCCATGGATTTGCAAGGAGACAGGGGTATGGTTGTCATTTACGGTGGCGGCATTGCGGGCGCCTTGCTCGCCAAGGAGCTATCCGGGGATTGCGAGGTTACGCTGGTTGATCCGAACGACTACTTTGAGATTCCCATGGCGACACCGCGCAGCCTGGTGACTCCGGGGTTTGCCGACCAGTCGATCATAGCGTTTTCGACGGCGCTGCCCAGCGTCAAAGTGGTGCGGGCAAGCCTGTTGGAGCTTGACGCAAGCGGGGGACTGGCGCAAACCCATGACGGCCAGCAGATGTTCTTGAGCGGCGATGTCACCGTCCTGGCGACCGGCAGCCGTTTTGCCAATGAGCTGATGCGGACCAATGGCGCCACTGCCGGGGAGCGCAAGGCGTTTTATACCAGGTATCAGAAGCAGTTGCAGCAAGCCGGGCGCGTTCTCATCGTGGGCGGTGGGCCGATTGGCGTTGAGGTGGCCGGTGAGATTACAGACAACCATTCCGATAAAAGCATCACCATTCTGGAAGCCGGTCCGCGCATTTTGGGCGGCACTTCGCAAGAGGCCGCCAGCCACGCTGCGTCCGTGTTAACCCGCCGTGGAGTGACCATTCTGTGCGGCGAGTTTTTGGAGAGTGCAGGCAGCCCCATGACGGAAGTATTTGCCGGCGCCGGCGAGGCCAAAACAAGCAGCGGTCGCGTGATTGCATATGATCTGATCGTCTGGTGCGTTGGGGGCAGGCCCAATACGTCCTACATGACACCGCACTTCGCTTCGCGATTGAATGATGCCGGCCGGATTCGCGTCACGCCGCAGTTGCGGGTTGAGGGTAGTGAAACGCTGTTTGCATTGGGCGATATCACCGATCTGGATGAAAACAAAATGGCCTGGCACGTCACGCCCCAGGTCAAAAAAGCGGTGTTCAATATCCGCCAGGTGCTGGCGGGCAGGCGTGCGGACGCCGACCTGAAGGTGCACCATCCGCGAACCAACAATCCGATGATGGCCGTCTCCATCGGCCGTCACGCCGGCGTATTGCATTTGCCCGTGCTGGGAGTCATACGGTCGCCCTGGTTGAACCGCATAGCTAAGGCGGGCCACATGCTGGTGCCGAAATACCGAAAGATCCTCGGAGTCTGACGGGTACGCCGCGCCATTGTGAAGCAGCAGGCTTGATTGCATGTGCCGTGGGCGCTCCGGCACTGGCCTCGCTCCGGCGCCGAGCAGCACCAGGGCGGTCCCCTTCGCGTCCTTGGTAAATGCTCGTAGTTCTCATATTGTTGGTTGAAATTCCGTTTACAACGCCTGCTGAAGTGAACTCAATTTTTGTTTTTTACGCTGTTAAGCAAAATTTAGATAAAATGTGATATGTAACAAAACAATATATCCTATTTCGTTAATTCCGGAGCCAGCTCATTCCGCTAAGCTGCCCCTAGCCTTGATTATCCCTGAATATCAATCATATACAAAATAGATGCGAATTTTCGCCCCTTGGCATCAATGTTGCCATATTTACCCAGCAACTGCGGAACTTAAAAGCAGAGAACCAATTATAAGAGAAGGAGAAAGTGATGAAAGTGACGAAATCGATTATGAGCGGTTTGGCAGTGTTGGCTATGGCGTTCGTCCTGGTTTGTTCCAATGCCAACTCCGGACTCGCCTACAGGATCCCGTATCCTTGTGGTGTTCAGTCGCCCGCGTACCTCGACTATACCGATGCCCGCCCGGCTCCTTGCGATCGAGACCAAAATGTGAGTGCCAAAGATGCTGACAAAAACCACTTATCAACAGGGAAAAACCCTTCAGCACTTAAACGGACGCCTGAGCCGATGGGTAGCCCCAGATTCTAACAGCTTAAGCATAACTGCTTAAAATGGATAAGGGAGACGGTTTCCCGCCTTCCTTATCCATTTTATCCGATGCCACCCATTGGGGAATCGTATGCTGTTTGGTGGCTTCAGGGGTGCAGCGGAAGTTTTTCAAGCAAAAATCCGATCCCAACATGCCGAGTATTCAAAAAAAACCGTATTATTCAACAGACTGTCAAGCTGCGCAGATCATCGCCCTGTGTATTTAAAAGAAATGCCCAGCTTTCTCATCCGACTTCTCAGAGTATTAGGATTGATTCCAAGGAGTTGTGCCGCGCCTCTGGTACCGCTGATCCTTCCATTGGATTTTTGAAGTGCCTGGCGGATTTGCCAGGATGCTGACTCATCCAGTGTAAGGAGATTTTCCGTCGTCGCCGACGCTGAACGGGCGGCCTTGTCCTTTTCTAATATTTCTGGCAGATCTATGCCTCCATAGGAACTTCCACTCCCCAAAGGGTGAACGATCTCATGGGCCAGGTTCTCTTCTTCGATGACCTCGCTTTCAGCCAGGATGATCGCCCTTTCAATAGCTGACTCAAGCTCTCGGACATTTCCGGGCCAGTGATAGGAAAGGAGTCGACGCATGGCATCTGGAGAAACGCGTTTCACTGTGCCTTTCCCCAAGGCTTGGTACTTCTTTAGAAAATGGTTGACGAGAAGCGGAACATCGGTATCTCTTTCTCTTAAGGGCGGGATCACGATGGGAAACGTATTCAATCGATAATAGAGGTCCTCGCGAAACTTGCCCTCGGCCATCATTTTTTTTAAATCCCTGTGAGTTGCAGATACAATACGGACATCGACCTGAATCGTCTCGTTCCCACCAAGCCGCTGGATTTCCTGCTCCTGCAGCACGCGAAGAATCTTGCCTTGAAGCGGGAGACCCAAATCTCCGATCTCATCCAGAAATAAAGTTGAGCCGGAGGCCTTTTCCACAAGCCCCTTCTTTCTGGCATAGGCTCCGGTGAAAGCTCCCCTTTCATATCCGAAGAGTTCGGATTCCAGAAGATTCTCTGGAATAGCAGCACAGTTAATCGCCTGCATGGGTAACGAACTTCGGAGGCTGTGCTGGTGGACCGCCCTGGCTACGAGCTCCTTTCCCGTGCCGCTTTCTCCGTAAATTAAGACCGTCGTATTACTGGGGGCCACTTTCTCGGCCAATCGGAAGACCTCCTGCATCTTCCGGTGTTGCCCCACCATATTCTCAAGTGAGTAATGTTGTTTTAGTTGCGAGTGAAGGAGCTTATTTTCCTGTAGCAGACGCGCCTGTTCCAAGGCGCGTTCCACAATCACGAGCAATTCTTCTTTCTGAAGGGGCTTGGTCATATAATTGAACGCGCCTTTTTTCATCGCCTCAACGGCAGATGGGATACTGCCATGGCCCGTGACCACAACGATGACCTGCTGCGGCCAGTAGAGCCTGACAGCTTCCAAGAATTGGATTCCGTCCATTTCTGGCATCTGCAAGTCGGTCAAGATTAGATCAAAATTATTCTTTTTGACGATTTCAAGTGCTTCTTTGGCATTGCCTAGCGCCATTACCTCATATCCGGCATCTTCGAGAATAAGGGAAAGAATTCCGCGCTGACGCTCCTCGTCGTCCAGCACAAGGATGGAAGCCTTTTCCGGTACTTTTTTCATATTCACCTTCACCTCATCCGTTGGATTCCAATTTTAATCCTATACGGGGAAATGGATTTCAAACCGTGCACCGCCCTCCGGCACATTGGACGCCCTGATCTCTCCTCCCATTTCACTTACCCATCTGTGCGCCAATGTCAGCCCAAGTCCGATTCCGGATTTCTTTGTCGTGAAAAAGGGGGTAAAGATTTTTTCAAGATTTTGTTCAGGGATTCCCGGCCCCAAGTCCTGAATCCAGAGAACAACCTTCTCTCTCTTTCCGGAATCGTAACTTACGCCCGTTCTCACCTCGCTCTTGGGTCCCCCGGCTTCCAATGCGTTTTCCAGTAAATTAGTCACAACTCTCTGCAGCAAATCCCTCTCCACATAGATTGGAAACGAGTCTTCAACCTCCTCCAAACGAATAGGGCATTTGCTATCCGGGTGGTGCAGCGTTACCTCCCTGACGCTATCGGCTAGAATGCCCTTGGCATTTTCTACCTGTAAATTCAGGGTCTTCGTTCTCCCGTATTCGAGAATGCCCTGGATCATTTCGTTGACCCGCATCAGCTCGGAATGGGCATCTTCAATGAGCTTTCGGGTACCCTTGTCAGTACCGGTCTGCTTTTTGCCCGAGATATGATCGAGCGCCAGGGAGACAAAGTTGATGGGGTTGCGGATATCATGGGCGATACCGGAAGCCATCTGCCCGAGGACGACCCATCGCTCGTTTTCCCTTCGCTGCATCTCGGCCCGTTCAAGCTCGGCCCGTGTCCGTTCGCGCTCCTTTCGTTCCTCCACTTCTCTGAGGGCGCGGTTAACCGCGACAGGAAGCCTGGACAGGCGGCTTTTCAGCACGTAGTCGGTCGCTCCCTGCTTGAGCAGATCTATGGCAAGCTCCTCGCCCAATGCGCCCGTGACGAAAATAAAAGGTGTATCGGGCGCCCGCTCCAGCCTTAATCGCAAAGCAGTGATGCCATCAAAGGCAGGGAGAGAATAGTCTGAAAGAATTACATCGGGCAAAAAAGTTGAAAGTGCCTCGATATACGACGCTTTTTTTTCTACCCGTTTAGCAGAGAACGCCATGCCGGCGTTTTGAAGTTCGCACTCCATCAACTCGGCATCAGTTGGTACATCCTCCACAATCAGAACACGCACCCTGTCTGGCATGCCTTTTCCCTTTCTGTCCGAGGCCGCCGGAAAAAGCGGACAGACCGTTCAATAGGGAAGTTTGTTCATCAGTACCCAGTAGCAGCCTATCTCTTTTACTGCTCTGGCAAATTCGGCAAAATCAACCGGCTTTACGACGTAGCTGTTCACCCCCAGTTTGTAACCTTCTATTCTGTCCCGCTCTTCATTTGATGACGTCAGAATCACGACGGGAACGGATTTAGTCCGCTCGTCCGAGCGGATCCTTCTTAGCACTTCCAGCCCGTCGATCTTCGGAAGCTTTAGATCGAGGAGTATCACCTTCGGCCGGTGCTCGTCGGCGTGTCCCGGTCTGCAATCGACATTGTTCATGATGTAAGAAAGCGCCTCTGCGCCGTCTTTGAGCACGTACACCTTGTTGGCGAGATTATGGTCTTTCAGCGCGGAAAGCGTCATCTCCACGTCTGCCGGGTTGTCCTCCACGAGGATGATTTCAAAAGTGATCTCTTTCATCCGTCACCCCTTCTCGGTAGAGTAAAATAGAACGTAGCGCCTTCACCCTCTTTCCCCTCTGCCCACACTCTTCCGCCATGGCGGTGGATGATGCGTTCCACGATTGCGAGCCCTACGCCTGTCCCCTCGAATTCATCGACGCTATGGAGCCTCTGAAAAACACCGAAGAGTTTATCATGATATTGCATGTCAAATCCCGCGCCGTTGTCTTTGACGAAATAAACGTCTGTTTCTTTTTCAGGATAGGCGCCTACCTCGACGATCGCATTTTCCCGGTGTTTCGTAAACTTGATGGCGTTGGAAAGAAGGTTGACCACTACTTCTTTAATGAGCGTCTGGTCACCCATGCCATGGGGAAGCCTTTGCACGGAGAACTGGATGCGCCGCTCCGGGTTCAACTGGGTAAGTTCTCTCCAGGCGCTCCGCACAAGAGCCTCCATGTCGAGGCTTGCATTTGCCATTTCTTTTCTTCCCATTCGGGAAAACGTAAGGAGATCGTCTATGAGCCTGCCCATTTGCTGGGTGTTGCTACGGATGACGTTGAGCTTGCGTCTCCCCTCGTCATCCAGCTTGTCGGCGTATTCTTTGAGCACCATCATCGAGAAACCGTCGATGGCCCGCAACGGTGCGCGCAGATCATGGGAAACCGAATAAGTGAAACCGTCCAACTCCTTGTTCGCGGCCTGGAGCGACTGGTTTGCCTCCGAAAGCTCTTTCGTCCTCTCCTCGACGCGTGACTCCAAGTCGGCAAGCAGGTTTTGAAGCGCTTCCTCCGCCAGCCTGCGCTCCGTAATATCCATCGTGGTGCCCACCATTTTAACGATATCTCCCGCCTCATTCAGGACAGGATGTCGCACAGCGTAAAGATGTTTGACCGTTCCGTCAGGCAACACGATCCTGTACTCTTCGAAGGTATCAACTTTTTCGCGGATCGACTTTTCAATACACTCTTTCACCCTGTCCAGATCCTCCGGGTGGACTCGCTCCAAAGCTGCTTCCCAGGTCGCTGGACCCTCCTGCGGGTCGGACCCGAAAATTCGGAACAGTTCCTCGGACAAGTAGTCATACTCGCCGCTGGCAACGTCCAAAGCCCAGCTGCCGGTATGGCTCAGCCTCTGCGCCTCGGCCAGGTAGGCTTCGCTACGCCGCAGGGCCTCCTCGGCGCATTTGCGCTCGGTAATGTCCGAACCGATGCTCAGCACTTCAGTCAGCTTTCCCTCGGCGTCAAAGGCGGTCTTGTTGGTCCAGGCGATCCAGACTCGGCTGCCGTCCCTGAGCATGTTTTCGTTGATGTTCTGTTCAAATACGGTTGGGTTTTCGTAAATCTTTGCCATGAGGGGTCGGAGATCCCGGCCGGTACTCTCGATTTGCGGTGTAATAGTACCCACCACATTACGCCCGAGAATCTCATCCTCTTGATAGCCGAAGAACTTTTGCCCGAACTCGTTCAAAAAGGTGATGTCGCCCCTGGAATTCCAGCGCAGGATAATACTGTTGGCGTTTTCAACCAGTTCACGGTATTTGTGTTCGCTCGCTCTCAACGCTTCCTCCGCTCGCTTGCGTTCCGTAATGTCGATCTGGGTGCCCACCAGTTTAACGACTTCTCCCGCATCATTCAGGACAGGGCGCCGGGTAGCGTAAATATGTTTGACCGTTCCATCGGGCAGCATGATTCTGTGCTCGTTGGAGGTATCTACTTTTTCGCGGATCGACTTTTCAATACACTCTTTCACCCTGTCCAGATCCTCCGGGTGGACTCGCTCCAAAGCTGCTTCCCAGATCACTGGACCCTCTTGCGGATCGAATCCATAAATTCGGGAGTTTTCCTCCGAAGAGTAAACTTTGCCACTGGCCATGTCCAAAGCCCAACAACCTGTGTGGCTCAGCCTCTGCGCTTCCGCCAGATACGCCTCACTCTGCCGCAGGGCTTCTTCCGCCCTCTTCCGCTCCGTGATATCACGCACAAAAACGACGGCTTGACCACTGGCAATGGGCTGATACTGAGCACCGATTTCGACGTCGAACAGGCTGCCGTCTTTCCGGCGGTGGACGGATTCAAAACGCTGCGGACCCTCTTCCACGAACCTTCTGATGTCGGCTGCGATTATCTCGGCGGCGGTACGCACAGCCGAGATATCCGCAACATTCATGGTGAGGAGTTCCTGCTCGCTATAGCCGCTCATCCGGCAATAAGTCTCGTTGACCTCAAGGATTCGTCCCTGCATATCGGTGCGAAAGAATCCGTCCATGGCCGTCCGGAGGATGACCCGGTAGCGTTCTTCGCTTTCATGCAGATCCCGGTGCGTCAACAGGCTGGTCAGAGCGTCAGTCATACGCCGGGCGATCTCGTTCAGCAGCTTCTTCTCGTCCTGGGTCCAGACGCGCGGATAAGAGCACTGGTGCATTCCTAATAGCCACGGCTTGCCTGTTTTCGGATATAAGGCGATCAAAATTTGCGACTCCTGGCTGTAATGAGATACTTCCAGGGGGCAGTCGCATCCGGGACCAAGTGTTACAGGTCCGCTCGACGCAAGATATAATCGAAAGTTCCTGGCGGTATCCGGGGGCGTGGGAATCACGCCTGTTGGTCTCGGATATTCCGGTCGGGTGCGCTCTATGACCACCTCAAATGAAGCGGCATCAGGATCGCACGGGTAGTCCAGAAAGGCCCGGTCGCTATCGAAGATTGACAGCATGGCATCGAGTACATTACTTATCATCTGGTCCAGATCATTCGTCCCCTGCATGGCTTGGTTGATTCGGTCCATGCATTCAAGGAATTTCAGGTGAGAAACTCTCTCCTCTTCAGCCCGTTTGCGCTCGGTGATATCCCGCGCGAGGGCTAAGTTGTACTCCCGGCCTCCGTACTCGAAATAGTTCGCGTTGACCTCGACCGGGAAAATGTGACCATCTTGGGTTCGGTGCCGGCTTTCGAAACTCAGCGACCGCTGCGCCTTCAGGCTGCGCCAATGGTGGGACCAACGCTCCGCCGGGAACTCAGGGTCAATATCCGACACGCCCAAGCCGAGCAGTTCCGCACGGGTATAACCCAGAACGCGGCAGCCCTCCTCGTTGACGTAGTGAAAACGCCCCCTGTCGTCTATCAGAAGGGCAGTTTCGCGTATTTTGTCCAAGGCGAAACTGAGGAGGGCGACTTCCTGCTCTGCCCGCTTGCGTGCGGCCCGGGAGCGCAGGGTGACGATGCCGAAGGCCAAGTCGGCAGCCAGTTGCTCAAGAAGCCAGATCTCTTCCGACGTAAAAGCATTGCGCTCCGCGGAATAAATGCAAAGACAGCCGAAGGCCTTGGCGTGTTCGTCCATGAGCGGCAGGACGATGCCGGAACGAAAACCGCGCTGTAAAGCGCTCTCCCGCCAGGGCGCGAATCGAGGGTCCGTTGCGTAATCCTGAATGTAGCAACTTTTCCCGCTTCGGATAGCTGTTCCGGCGGGACCGCGCCCACGCTCCGTGTCGGCCCAAGTAATGCCGGCGGTCGCGAGATATCCCTCCTCGGCACCGGTCCACACGACAGGGCGCACGCTTCTGGCCTTGTCGTGTTCGGCATATCCCACCCACGCCATGCGGTAGCCGGCCTCCTCGCAGACGATCCGGCAGATTTCTTTGAGCAAGCTCTGCTCATCGGTGGCGCGCAGGAGGATCTGGTTGCAGTTGCTGATTGCTCGCAGTTCGCGATTCAAACGACGCAATGTCTCCTCGGCGCGTTTGCGGTCCGTAATATCCATCGCGGTGCCCACCAATTGAACGACATCTCCCGCGTCATTCAGAACAGGGTGCCGGATTATCTGAATATGTTTTATCGTTCCCCCGGGCAGCAGGATCCTGTACTCTTCGAAGATATCTACTTTTTCGCGGATCGACTTTTCAACGTTCGCCCGCGCCCCGTCCAAATCGTCCGGATGAACTCGTCTGCCCAGTGTTTCCCTGCTCGGTATCCCCTCCTGCGGGTCAAGCCCGAAAATTCGGTATAGTTCCTCGGATATGTACACCATCTCGCCAGTCTTGCTCCGGACCCAACTGCCTGTGTGAGTCAGCCGCTGCGCCTCGGCAAGGTAAGCTTCGCTGCGCCGCAGCTCGGCTGTACGCTCCTCCACCCTTAATTCCAGTTCATCACGGGATTTGCGAAGCTCGTTCTCCATCCGCTTGCGCACGGTGATATCGCGGGCGACATGGACCGTACCGATCATTACGCCTTTTTCGTCGAGCAGCGGTGTTGTGGTAACCAGAAAATCACCGCCGAGCCGTTCCTCAACCACTTCGGCGACATGCTCCAGCCCGTCGTTTAATGTCTGTAAGTGCGGACAGGATACAGGCGGATGATTCTTGCCGTGCACCACTTCGTAACAATGCAGGCCAACACACTCCTTCGGTGTGACCCCCAACCGCCGTGCCATTTCCCGGTTAGCGCGAAGTACCCGGTGTTGAGTATCCAGAATGGCGATCAAGTCGGGCACACTGTCGAATGCGCACTCCCATTCCCGCTTTGCCCGCAGCAACTTCTCTTCAGCCCGCTTGCGCTCAGTGATGTCAAGGGTATATTCGATGACTTGGACAACATCTCCATTATCATCTAAAATTGGATGTCCATGGACCTCGACATTTCTGAGGTTTCCCTCAGTGTCATAATGAATGTGTTCTGTGATGAGAGATTGTTTTGTCCGTTTTATGGTCTCGACTGGACAGACATGTTCGGAGCCGCCGCAGGGCTCATCCCGCCCGTGAGTCAATACAAAACAGGTGGCGCCTGGAGGCACACCGGAAGGAGCGGCAGAAGAGTTCGCCATTTTGATCGTGTAGTCGCTGGCATCGATAACATAAAAAGGATGCGGCAAAGATTCCATTATGTTGATCAGGAACTTGTTTTGTCTGGCGAGGGTCTCCTGTTGTCTTCGATAGGCTTCTGCGATCTCTGCGAATCGTGTTTCAATATCCTCTTTGGGCTGACTCTTCGGCTTCTTCATTTTTGCACCACAAGCTGTTGTTTGGTTCAGTTCTCCGAGTCGACGCCTAAATCGGCTCGGTTTTTTTTACATCGTTGAATTTTATTGGCGGCTGACTCTGTTTAGAACTATAGCATACAATGAAATTGGACTCAACTTAGCTTGCCAGAAGGTGGAATGATACGGAGGTGTTGAACTTATTGACCCCTCGGGATTTCAAGGAGCATGAGAGACCTTAAATTCGACAGAACTCTCCTGCACTGTCTACTCTTAGGAATAGATACTAGTGTCGATGGCGATAGCGTAATCTGAAAGCGGTCAAAAGTGTGGACATTGCGAATCCTACCCCCCACGTCTGAATGACGCATAGGCTGGACAGCGGGTCATCTTCCGCTCTTGGCCCCAAGGGTCTACTGACCCAGATGGGAGAGCGTGAAGCGCAACGGAGTGCTGGAAATTTTCATCACTCCCCTGAACGGCTGGTCCATCTCCAAAATTAGGAAGATTGCGCAAGCAACCGACAGCGCACAGACGAACAGGACTGCGATGACCGTTGCGTTACGCGGGGCGAAAATGCCGAAACACCCGAAGATGAACGTGAGCCATAACACCACTACAACGAGGAACGGCAACGGGACAGATCCGCCCGTAGCACCCAACACCATTAAGCGAGTCTCCATGATTTCGCTGCTAATCTGTAGCGCATGGGACTGTAGCCCGCGCTGAGCGTCGTTCTGCGGCGCGAGTTCCCTAATCCTGTATTCGAGTCCCTCGCCCCCAGTTTCGCCAAACACCTCAGACGTGTCAACCCTTGAAAGTTGGGAGCGCTCTTTAGGCCAAATCTCATCAATCTTTTTGGCAATGATGTGTCGAAGCAAATGACGGCTCTCCTTCGTCTCTGGCCCATACAGTGCAAGCTGCCGGTCGAGCAGTATGATTTTGGCGGCAATATGCTTAACCGCCGCGTCCTGCGCGTCGTACGAACTTCTGGCTGAGGCGATCACAAGCCCGAGAACGAGAGCAGCAATCGTAGCGATTAGCCCCATTCCAAGCTTTATGACATCCTTCGAGTCCTCGCTGAGATGATGTTCGGGTATAACTGTACGGAGATACATTCCAAGAAGGGTCCCGCTGAACACGCACACAAATACGACTAAAGCGACCAAAATCGGATTCACGAGTGGTTTACTCCTTTTGCGGAGCAGAGTCTTTAGGTTTCGGATCTGGAACGAACAGATGCAAATATTACAGATTAATTACCGCTGTATGCAACAAGTCTTTGAAGCAGCCGCCATTTTAGGCCCAACAAAAGTTCAGGCTCCTTGCCAATACGTGGACTCCGCGGAATCTCAAGAAGTGAAATGGATGTCACAATTTCCAGCGGTAGGACCATAGGGCACTGCTCAGGGGGCAGGCCACCATCTTGTGAGCGGAAAAAGAGCTGTTCCCGTTCTTGAGGACGTTACAATTCTGGCCTCCCGACATTCACAAATGTTCAGGCAGATGATCGACCAGTGCATAGAAGGCCGTGGACTTAGGAAAGCCTTTGATGGGGAAAAGAAACCCGCTCCCGAGGAAGCAGGTAGCAACAACTGGCTTGGAGAAATCCAGGCCGGTTGCGGGTTTGAAACACGAAAGTTTTTTACATGCTCAGAGTAAGGAATATAGACCTTGGATAGGCCAACGATATGAGTGGCGGCGAGCTGGGAGAAATCCTTCCTGATGCTTCCCCTGTGCTTCCCCAAGAAAAATCGATTATTGCTAAAGCTGGAGCCGGCGATGGGATTTGAACCCGCGACCTGCTGATTACGAATCAGCTGCTCTGCCACTGAGCTACGCCGGCCCACACCTGGAAGTGCTTCTATCACAGGGGCTTTTGAAAATCAACTCCGCGTGGCGAGGGGCTGAGGTGAACCAATTCCGGCGAAGTCCCGAAACCAAATCATCAACTCTCGGTTAAATCCGGTCAAACGCATTCCGAAGATACTTTCATCTCCCCATGGCAGCGCAGGTTTCCACGGGGGCGGCGCTTCAAACTGTTTTTTTCCATGCGTCCTCTCCCTCGCCTTTCCACGACCAGCCTCTATCTCTTAGAGACTTGGTGGGCTGCGCTCCATCTCGCGAAGCGTAGAGATTGAGTTTGATTAGGCCTTTTGCCCACCCTACGGTTCTTTTCATGTTTCAGGGTTTCCGGCGGGGACATGATGAACTGCCGTGAACGGGCGCAGAAGATAGCGAAAACGATTTTGATTGACAATGTGCAGTTATCTACATATATAGATGTTCGCATATATCGGTCTTAAAACTCTGAGGCAATCTATGCACCGGACTGACCAAAGGAAGCGGCGCCCACCATGACTGAGGAAAGCATCTCTTTAGTTGTCGATACCGAACGCCTCCAGCGCGCGGCCGATATCTTAAAAACTGTGGCACACCCAGCCCGGCTTAGAATAATCGACTTCCTCGAGGCGGGCGAGCAACCCGTGGCCCAGATCTGCAAGCGGCTCAGCGCGGCGCAGCCCTACATTTCACACCATCTGAGCCTGATGAAGGCCAAGGGGATACTCTCATCGAGAAGAAACGGCAACCAGGTCCTCTATGCGGTTGCCAATAGAACCGTGGTCGAGGTGATCCACTGCGTGCGCAAGCACGGGCAAGACCCTGAAAGTTGTATGCCCGGGATCGCCGGCGAATGACGAAACTTTATTCAGGAGGTAGAACCATGCCGGGTTCAGCAGCCATCGGACAAAAAATAGATTCCAGCGCCCAACCTTCACCCTTGCGTCAATCCTGCACCTTCATCTGCAGCCGCGACACACTGGACGGCGCCTACCCCTCCCTCATACTGGCGATAAACTCCAGGAGGCTGGGAATGGATGCCAGCGTTTTCTACACCTTCATGGGAATCAACGTGATCCGCAAGGCGGGCGCGGCCAAGTGCAAGTTCGTCCCCGGCGGGGCAATGGGGGCGATACCCGGTATCTCGGCCTTTGCGAGCTGGATGATGCGGAAAAAAATCGGTGCGGCAGGTATTCCGGCCCTGGATGAACTGATGGAAATGGCTCAACTTGAGGGCGTGGGGTTGATTGCATGCAAAATGACTATCGATATGATGGGCCTGCGCCCGGAGGATTTCATCGAGGGCGTTGAAATCCAGACCGCCGAAGAATACCTGAAACACGCGCGCCAGTGCGATATAAACATGTTTACGTAACCGCCCGGCGCCTGCGACGCGCCCGGGGCGGCGGGGGAATCATTCCAGCAATTATTCCTCCCCCTCGAGGAGCCCGGAGTCTGTTTGAGATACTCGCGCCTGTTCCAATTGGCAGTGGATCGCACAGTTGGCAATCACGTCCTTCTTTTCCTCCATTTCCTGCTTGGTTCTGAAAACCCAGGAACTTGAATCGGAAAAGCAGTAGATCGCCAGTTCGCATTCTTTACATTGTTCCATTTTCAACGTCCTTCGAACCCAATGCTGTTAACTTAAGGTGGTTTAAAGTTTTGTGAAGCCCACGTCTGATTCAGTTTGGTTTAAGTCAACAGCATTGCTTCGGACCCCTGTGGAGTCGCGATTTACCTTCTGCACTCCGCCCTCTTCAACGGGTCTGGTCAGAGTCACTGTCTGAGGCAGTTTCCCCCGATATCCGGCGCATGTATTGGTCCCATTCAATGGGAAGCAGATACTTCTTGCGGCTGTTGCACTCCTTGCATGCCGGCACGCTGTTGCTACGGGTGGACTTTCCCCCGCGTATGAGCGGAACCATATGGTCCATGGTCAACTCGGCGGGAGGCACCTTCTTATGGCAATAATAGCACACCCCCCTGGCAGCCTGGCGCTTCCACCACTGCGTCCTGCGAAGCTCCCCGGCTTTTTCTTTTTGCTTTCGGAGTTCCTCGGGCGATATGGATACTATGAACGAGGCCTGCTCTCCGGTCTCCATGGAGTTCTAAACCTGTTCTGTCTGCGTGAAAATTTCCTGCCTCCCTATTCCTTGCCGGCCTTGATCGCCACATAGAAGGTGTTGGCGCCGCGTTTTACGAGCAAAAGCAGCGGTTCGCCTTTCTTCATTTTTTCTGTGGCCTGTTTCCAGTCGCGAACGTTTTGAATCTTCTGCCGGTTGACTTCCTCGACGATGTCTCCCTGGCGCAGCCTGGCTTCAGCGGCTGGGGACCCTGCGGCAAGATCCGTTATGACAACCCCGCCTTCTTTTTCATCAACCCCGAATTTCTGGGCCAGCTCAGGAGTAAGGTTTTGAACCGTTATGCCCCAGGCGCTTTCCGTCTTCGGACCGGCGGCTTTCTGCTGCGGAGCCTCTTCAGGCATGGTTCCGATAGATAATTTGACAGTTACCGGCTTTCCGTCGCGAATCACCTCGATGGTCGCTTTGCTCTCAGGCGGCATCGCGGCTACGGAGCGTGAAAGCTGGTTGGCGTTTTCGATCTCTTTTCCGTTAAGCTTCTCAACGATGTCCCCTCTTTTCAGACCGCCCTTTTCAGCGGGGCTGTCCGTGACTACGTCGGCTATGATTACGCCTTTTGTCACCGTGGTCCCGAAAGACTCGGCAAGTTCCGGCGTGATGTCCTGGATCATGATTCCGAGCCATCCTCGAATGACC